>SESG01017656.1_pt1 | contig 30417 bp, 20 predicted proteins | sample 3171421 | NCBI WGS metagenome assembly SESG01 (sample SAMN10866946, study PRJNA518727) | freshwater metagenome | biome: subpolar coniferous forest; feature: holomictic lake; material: water; isolation source: holomictic Lake 227, 6 m and 8 m depth | place: Canada: near Kenora, Ontario | collected...
TCGGAACAATTGCCCTTTCGTCGGCAGTAACAGAACGGGTTCGCAGAGAGGAAATCATCAAAAACCAGGCAGAATTGCTCGACCTTGTCCATGACAACATCTTCGTCAGGGACATGAAATCCAGAATTACTTTCTGGAACAAAGGTGCTGAGAAAAAATATGGATGGGAAAGCAATGAGGTTATCGGGAAAGTGACCGCTTAAAAACTGCTTTCATCAATAATATTTCCCATGAAATCAGGACACCGCTCAACGGAATCCTTGGTTTTGGCCATCTTTTATCTGAAATGGATATCTCCAAAGAAGACCGAGAACGCTATTTTTTAAGGCTTCAGAAAAGCAGTAATCGTCTGTTGCAAACTGTCAACGATTACCTGAAAATTGCCATCATTGTTTCTGGAATGGTTGAAATCAAAAAGGAAAAATTTCACCTGGCTTATCTGGTGGATGAAATCAAGGAAATGACCCGGACTCATTGCCTCGGGAAGAACCTGGAACCGGAGTTTGAAATTCCGGCTGAGTTGTATGCTACTGAAATTTATTCAGCCCAAAATCTAATAAGCAACATTTTAAAAATACTTGTAGACAACGCTGTTAAGTTTACCCAGAAAGAGAAAGTAACATTTGGTATCAATTCCCAGGAGGGAGTTTTGGAATTTTTTGTGCGGGATACGGGGAAAGGAATCGAAAAGGATATGCTACATTTGATCTTTGATATATTCATGCAGGACGACATTTCAAATACCCGGGGATATGAAGGCAGCGGTCTCGGACTGGCAATTGCCAAAGGATATGCAGACTTACTCGGTGGCACATTGTCTGTAACTTCTGAAATCGGTGTCGGCTCCACATTTTATTTCAGATTACCGGCCAATGAAGTCATTTTGACTTAGCATCTGTTCAAAATTAGTTTTTCCCGGGAATCTGGGACCATACCTGATGGTGAATTCAGATGCAGTAATTCAGAATCAGGTAATGTCAAAATAGAATTCTTTCTAAAAACCAAAATCAATTCATATGGAATCAAACAGACGCAATTTTCTGAGGCACTCTTTTGTATCAGCCACGGGTATGGCAGCCGCAACCATGCTGCCTGGCGAATTATTCGGTCATGATCTTCACAGTACCAACCGGCCTGAAGAGATTATCTTACAGCGGGAGCAACGTTCAGTCCCCAAAGAATCCATCCGGTTCTCTGTCATCGGCATCAACCACGGCCATATTTTAGGCATGGTAGACTCGCTGATCGAAGGTGGCGGACAATTGGTGGCGGTTTTTTCCAGGGAACCGGAATTATTACCTGATTTTACCCGTCGCTATCCTGGTGTCAAAGTCGCAAAAAGTGAATCGGAAATTCTGGAAGACCAATCCATTCAATTGGTTGCCAGTGCAGCCATACCTGTCGACAGAGCGCCGATTGGAATACGGGTGATGAAATCCGGCAAGGATTACATGACCGACAAGCCCGGCATACTGACTTTCGAGCAATTCAAAGAGGTGAAGAAAGTCCAGAAAGAAACGAAACGCATTTATTCCATCGTTTACAGTGAACGATTAAGAAATCCGGCATCCGTGAAAGCAGGCGAATTAATCTTGTCCGGAGCGATTGGGAAAGTGATTCAAACGCTGGGGATGGGCCCTCACCGAATCAACCCCAAATCCCGTCCCGACTGGTTTTGGAATCCCGAAAAGGCAGGCGGAATATTGTGTGACATTGGTTCACACCAGTGCGACCAGTTCCTTTTTTATACAAGTTCAAAACAAGCGGAGGTTAGTTATTCGCAGATAGGCAATTTCAACAATCCAAATTATCCCAATTACTCAGATTTTGGTGACATGAACGTACGCAGTCCGCACGCCACAGGCTACATTCGAATCGACTGGTTCACTCCGGAAGGACTGAATACCTGGGGAGACGGTCGCATGTTTATTTTAGGCACAGAAGGTTATATTGAAATGCGGAAGTACATCGATATTGCAGGCCGCAAAGGGGATAATCACCTGTTTCTGGTCAATCAGAAGGAGACAAAGTATTTCGATTGTGCACAGGTGTTTATGCCCTACGGGGAACAACTTGTCAGCGATGTAGTCAACCGCACCGAAACTGCCATGACGCAGGATCATTGTTTTCTTGCCACTGAACTGGCACTGACCGCTCAAAAAAAGGCCTTTAAACTCAATATCTGATAAAAATCAGCTTGGAAGTGACCATTCCCAATCTGTACGGGTTAGGTCGCGCAAAGCACGCAAAGTCTCGCAAAGAGAAGCACGGGACGATGATTTGTTCCTTACTTAATGAATTGAATGGCAAAAGAGTTCAGCAAAATCTGAACTCTTTTTTTATTACTTTAACACCACAAAATTGAAGTTATCACAACTGATTCTGATCCAAAGACTACGATAATTATTTACCCATGGCAAGAAATAAACTGGAGGTAGTCAATGCCGCTTCCTTGTCGCCGCGCAAAACGGTGCTGTCCATCATGATCATTGCGTTGCTCTTTTTTATTTTCGGATTTACCACGTGGATCAATGCGATCCTGATACCCTATTTCAAAATTGCCTGCGAACTAAACAACGTGCAATCGCTGGCTGTCGCCTTTGCCTTTTACATCGCCTACCTGGTCATGGCTGTACCGGCGGCCCACCTTTTGGAAAAGGTTGGGTTCAAAAAGGGGATGATGATTGGGTTTTTTATCATGGCATTGGGGGCATTCATCTTTGTGCCGGCCGCACTGACAAGGACCTACGGGGTATTTCTGTTCGGGTTGTTCTCCATCGGCACGGGACTGGCCATTCTGCAGCCTGCCGCCAATACCTACATTACCATGATCGGTTCGCATGAAAGAGCCGCACAAAGAATCAGCATCATGGGTGTCTGCAACAAATCCGCAGGGATTATCGCGCCGTTGCTATTGGCTGCCGCGATCCTCAGGCCTTCCGATACGGAGTTATTCAGGCAGATCCCATTGATGGACGAAGCAACCAGAAGTGCCGCGTTGGATGCCCTGGTACGAAGAGTGATTGCCCCCTATTCTGTAATGGCGTTTCTGCTTATCGGACTCGGACTGATGATCAGATATTCCGTATTGCCTGAAATAGATACCAATTCGGAAAATAGTTCTGTGGCTGAAGCCAACACGGGAAAGACGCATATCATTCAATTCCCGCATCTGATCCTTGGCGCCGTGGCCATATTTCTGCACGTGGGATCACAGGTCATCGTGATCAACACCATCATTGGATATGCCCAATACTTCAATCTGCCTTTGCTGGAAGCAAAAGTATTCCCGTCCTATATTCTGACGATCACGATGTTCGGCTTTTTATTGGGGATTGTTCTCATTCCAAAATTCATCAATCATCTGAATGTCTTGCGGGTATGCACTACCACCGCAATTGTCCTGACCCTGTTGTTTTTCCTGGCCCGCGGTCAGGTTAGCTTCCTGGGCCATACCACACATCTGTCTATCTGGGTGCTGGTGTTGTTGGGGCTTCCCAATTCCCTGATGTATTCCACCATATGGCCGCTGGCATTGAATGGATTGGGGAGATTTACCAAAATGGGCGGATCAGTCCTCATCATGGGTTTATGCGGAAGCGCCCTATTGCCTCTTGTTTATGGCTATTTTTCTGACCATTATGATCCACGCTCTGCTTACTGGGTGATATTACCGTGCTACATTTACCTCGCTTATTATGCCTATTCCGGTTGTCATGTCAGAACATGGTCAACAAGTAAGAATCTGAATATTAGCAAAATAGAAAATTGACAGTCAACCTGTCATCTGCGGATACTTAAAGTCGATTCAACACTTGCCGGTCATCCAAATTTCCCCGTGTTTCTTGGATGACGATAAACGTCAAATTGCAACGATAAAAAACCAGGCAGTTCCAATGCTATTGAAAAGCAGTAACTTAACATTTGCTTTCTTCATGTGGCATGTATTATTTTTTCATGCCGTTGTTCTTCAAATGGCATTCGACTCATCTTTGCCTGACCAGATGCCCCTTAAAACCTGAACTTCAGTTGAAGTGTTGAATGGATCTCTAAAGATTGGTGCTTACCTCAATTAATTGGTTTTCTCCTCAAACTCAAAAATGAATTGTGTATGACAATAATCGCATCCTTGTGTTATCAGGTGCGTTGAAAGTCAGCGACACCTAAAATCCTGACCTGAAAGAACAGGTATAAGCTATTCTGCGTGGTGAACTGGTACTATAAGCTTCTTAAGCTAGGAATACGATCTATTTAAACCGAAAAAAATCACGAAGAAAATTATGAAAAACACAAATTTCCTGAAAGGAACCTTTCCTTTCCTTATTGGCTTGTTATTGGCTTTTCAGGGATGTCAGAAACCAATAGTAGACAATCCTCCAACAAAAAACGAGCCAATTTAAAACACTCAAATTCAGAACTGGGACATCAATTCATTCCCATCTAAAACGATGACCCAATCTTTCCCTGCACTGAAATCTGCTTCGCTGGTCAATGCTGTTTCCAATGGCGGATTTGAAGATGGATTCAATGGATGGACCACCTACGCAACAGGTTATGGCATTGGCGGAGACATTTCAAAAGCATGGTATGAGGGAGCCTACGACCCTTATAATGCCTAATATTACGGTCCATTTTTCCATTATGAGGCACTTGCACATACTGGTGACAAAGGCGCAACAGCCACTGAAAACAACCCAACTTATCACAAACTTTACCAGGATGTAACGATCCCTACCGGGATTGTTGAAATGAAGTTCTGGATACGCTGGAAAAACGCGTATAGCTATTGGTATCCCTCTGGCCAGAACATCCAGGTAAATCTTACTGACATCACTACGTCGGCCAACCTGGTCACGTTATTCGATGCCTACACGCTGGGCTTACCCATGTTCTCGGGAGGTGGGGATGCAACCACTGCCAATTACGAACAAAGGACTTTTGATATCTCAGCCTTTGCCGGACAAACGGTAAGGTTAGAGTTTATTAGTCTGGTATATGGCTTTTATATGTTTGTCGATTTAGACGACATCGAGATTGTCCAGGTAGCCTACCCTGCACAAATGGACATTAAGCCGGGAGGAGGGAACGTGGTGAATCTTAAATCCAAAGGAACTTTGCCTGTCGCCCTGTTGTCTGATGCCAATTTTGATGCTACGACCATGAATCTACCCACCATTACCCTCGGGAATAATGTTGGAACAGAAACCCCGATAATCATTAAAAACGATGGTCAATACCAGACCTCATTCGAAGATGTCAATGGCGATGGATTACGTGATTTAATGATACATTTCAGCACACAACAGCTAATTACCAATGGTGATCTGAATTTATCCACCACAGTTTTGAAACTGAATGGTTATACAACTGCCGGTCGCTATATTATTGGCAATGACAATATTGTAGTTGTCAATTAATATTTTCATTACTGTAAAGCACCTATCTGAGAGATCCTATTCAAGGGAGTTATTTCAGTGCTTACCGAACGCTATTGAAGAAAGCCGAGATTTACTATTTGCCGGTTTCCACCTGAAGAGGTTATCACGAAACTGGTAACCTCTTTTTTTTGCTCACAGGTAATTTAAGTTTTAAGCACATTTAAATGTCGCAGATTCTGAATCCCCTGTTTCGAGAATTCTACCAGTTATGTCGCGCAAAGCTCGCAAAGCCCGCAAAGAAAATAATGCGAGAATATTAATTGTTCATTGCTTAGTATTGTAATATCATCCGTATAATCTGAGAAATAGGGGAGAAAAATGAAATGAGGAACCAATAAAATCACTAATTTTAAATCTAGTAATTACCCAAACACAAACCGGTTATGAGAAAATCGATCGCCCTATTTTTGACTTTCACATTCTGTCTGCCTGCTGCACTCTTCTCCCAGACAGGGGGAAAGGTGTTCGACAATTTGTCGATGCCAAGCAAAATTTTGAAAATGGATCGCAAATACGCCGTTTATTTGCCTGCCGACTATGAAACATCGCAGCGCAGCTATCCGGTTTTGTATTTACTTCATGGTGCCGGTGACGACCAGAGCGGTTGGATTCAGTTTGGCGAAGTAAAAAATATTGCAGACAAGGCGATTCTGGAGGGCAAATGTACCGCCATGATTATTGTTATGCCGGATGGCAACACCGGGCAACGGGGTTATTTCAACAGTCCGAAGGGTGACTGGAATTATGAGGATTTCTTTTTTCAGGAGATGATTCCATTCGTGGAAAAAACATACCGGACCCGGACTGACAAAAGATACCGCGCCATTGCAGGTCTTTCCATGGGTGGAGGAGGAACATTCATGTATGCCCTTCATCACCCCGAACTATTCTCTTCGGCATGTCCGCTGAGTGCTTCAGTCGGACCGGTGTCCCTGGAGGAAGCCACTACCCGATGGGAAAAACAATATCCAGGCATGGCCAAAGAGGCACTGGGCACCTATTTCTCCAGACACAGCGCGCTTGAGTTGGTCAACAACCTACCTGACGATCAGAAAAAATCGGTGCGCTGGTACATTGACTGCGGGGATGACGATTTTCTCAACGAAGGCAATTGCCTGGTTCATATCGCCATGCGCAAAAAGGAGATTCCCCATGAATTCAGAATCCGTGACGGTGCCCATAACTGGACCTATTGGCGGGATGCGTTGCCAACGGTACTGGAATTTGTCTCGCAGAGTTTTCACCAATATTAAATAACAATGGATCATGGTGAATTGACCGGGAACAAAAGTTGTTCCAATAATTGTCAATGCACCATGATCCATGGTTGATAAGACCAATCGCAACAATATGATCAGGTATTGTTTCTGATCTTGTCCAACAACCTGTTCAACTCCCGGATCTCCTCTTCAGTCAGATTGGTCAGCAAGGTATCCGCTTTCTTTTCACATTCGAACATTTTGTCAAGCAAGGAAAGCCCCTTACTCGTGATCTCCACAGATTTCTGACGCCTGTCGCCGGAATTCTCCTTCCTGGTAAGCAATCCCTTTTCAAACAGGCGGTCGACAATTCGACTGACATCAGAATCCTTGTCCAGCATTCTTTCCTTGATAAAACCAATGGTGAGTGGCACCTGCGACCTGAAACCACGAAGGATTCGCAGCACATTGTACTGTTGTTCCGCAATACCATGTTGCTTCAGGCTCTGAAAAAACTCATACCCCAACTGTTTGGTCGTATAGGTGAGATTAATCAACCCTTTGTGGTAATCATTCCGAAAACGGCCTTTCAAATCATCTTCTATCGACATAGCAGGAATTATTATTCATCTTTCAGAAATCCAAATTTACCTTTTTGATAATCTTCAAAGGCCTGAAGAATTTCCTGCCTGGTGTTCATCACGAAGGGACCGTGGGCAGCTATCGGCTCGTTGAGATTTTCGGCACTCATAACCAAAACAATGGCACCTTCTTCAGAATGTATCACAAACTCTTCACCTTCATTCTGAAACAAGGCAAAGTGATCGGATGGCACATGGTCTGTCTGATTGACCGTTATACTCCCCTCCACAACGAGCAAGGCCGTATTGCAGGAGGCAGGAAAAGAAAAATCAGCACCTGAATTCCTGTTTAATTTGACGTTGAACAGGTGAACGGGTGAAAATGTGGATGCACTGCCCATCATTCCCTTGTATTCTCCTGCGATAATTTCTACGACACCCCCACCCGACTCCAGTTCAAATTTATTGATCCGGTCATTGGTAAGGCTCTGGTATTTGGGCGATGACATTTTATCTTTGGCCGGGAGATTGACCCAAAGTTGAACCATTTGAAAATCGCCGCCGGTTTCACTGAATTTCTTTTCATGGTATTCTTTGTGCAGAATACCTGAAGCTGCTGTCATCCACTGAACATCTCCTTCGCCAATTACACCGCTCTGACCGGTACTGTCATGATGAGCCACTCTCCCCTTGTAAGCGATGGTAACTGTTTCGAAGCCACGGTGAGGATGGACTCCGACTCCCAATGGGTGGTCGGAAGGTGGAAAATTGAATTTCGACCCGTAATCCAACAAAATAAATGGATTCATCCGCTCCATATCAGCCCGGTATCCACCCGGGATAAAGTTGTGAACCCTAAACCCATCTCCTACAAAATGCGGATCAGGAGGAGAAAGTACAATTTCTATATTCTTGATTTTCAGCAAAATCAAAATTTAAATTGTTGTGGATTCCTTAAAAAGGCAACCACCCATACAAGAATCAATACCACACTTGGCATACCAATGCTCAAGGCATTCATCATGTGAATAATGATCGCGCCACCCATGTAGGAACTGAGCAATAAGGTTCCGTATTTATTGGTTTTAGGGAACAGGAACAACAAGGATGATGTGATTTCCCCCAGGGCAATAATGATTCGCCAATCTCCAAGTTTCATTTGTTCCATTTGCTCAGGGTGCAAAACTAATTTGCCTGTAGCACTGAAAAGAAAAAGTCCTGTTAATAATCCTGCGATTATCCAGGATACAATTTTGCTTGTTTTTGAAATTTCTGTAGTCATACTTTTTTATTTTAAATTGATTAAACCTACTTATCGAAGTATGGACATGTATACGTTCAAACATTATATGTTGTAACATATATTATTGAAGTTTTTAATAAATATTTTATATTGTCTGACTATCTGTGTTTTACAAAACACAAAAAGGCAAAAGTATAAAGGGAAAAGGCAAAAGTGAGGGCGCAATTATCAAGGTAAACTATTACTAACAACTAAAAGCTAAAAGCTAACAGCCAACATCAATTCTCTGATAACTCCTATCTTATAATATATAACTCGCAACTCGCATCCCGCCTACTTTTGCCTTTTTACTTTTACCTTTTGCCTCCTGCAAGGTTACTCCCCAAAATGAAAATAGAGCTTTCCTGACAAAGGCTCCGCGCCTGGCAGATATTCATTTTTTTGGCTTTGGGGACCTTCTGCCTCAGGCTTGGTGAATTTGGTGCCAATGGCACTGATACCATTTAATATTGAAATATTGCCTGCAGGGAATGGAGGTGCGACTCCCCCCTTGACAAATCTTGCAGGCTTGGGGGTATAAAGTTGAAGGAACAAACCCTCAGTAGCCGAGATGATGGTAAAAGGCAGCTCTTTTGTTTGGACCTGAACGGCATAAAAATTGGAGTAATACCCTTTGAACTCCGGATAATCCCAGGTTTCTCCGGTAACAGTGTTATTATATTTCTTGGAGAAAATACCAAATTCAGTGCCCTTCATCCTGTTTTTCCAAACACGATAGGGTCCGTTGGCAACCAGTGTGGCTCCTTTCACCAGGTTATCAGGATAATCGAATGAGATACCGGCATAGTCAACCTTTCCTTCCGGATGAAACCGGTATTCCAATTCCAGCCAGCCTCCAGGAAGCATCGTCCACCTTGCAAAGCAACCGGGAGATTGATCGAAACTGACCTCTACCACCTGGTTTTTCCCCGATTTATTCAATGTAAGTCCTTTAAAATTCAAAGTATCACCAGTAAAATGAGGGCCATTGTTGAAGGGGACGTTCTTGTCTCCCACTTTCACTTCGGTCAGCAAGCCTGTTTTCCTGCTGAACTGAGCGGTTGTTTTTCCGGAGGATAGAAGTACATAATCTTCCTTTTCAATCCCAGACACTTCATCCTGTGAAGTTTTAACGATTCGGCTAAGGAAATCAGCAGGGTGTGCAATGGGCCACGACCACCTGTTGATTTGCCGGCCAAAAGGATCTGTCGCGGTCAGAGCGAGCGCATCAAATTCATTCCATTGATCCGGAAGAGCCAGTTTTAAACTTCCGCTTTCTCCAACCGCAATCTTTGGAGAGGTAACGGACATTTGCAGTTTCTGCTCTTTCGGCTGACTGAAAATCCCCGTATATCTGACCAATTCAACGGTGAATTTGCATTGCTGAAGGTTGGTGTACAAAAAGCGGTTGGTCACTGGAATATTACCAGAAAAGCCTTTGTCAATCTTAAGATCACCGACATGCACCGGCGACCATATCTCCTTTATGGTATAATAACTGGCTTCCTTTTCCCGGTAGGGTCCAAGAATTCCATCGGGAGCATTGTTTCCATGCGTATCTACCGAATCCTTTAAATCGTTCCGAACGATACCCTCATCGGCAAAGACCCATAAAAATCCACCTGCCGCCAAAGGTTTTGAACTCATCAGGTTCCAGTAATCGTCGAGTCCTGCACCCAATCCGCCATCGTACAATCCATGTAGAAATTCAGTAGGAAAATAGATGAGATTACCAGAATTCAAGGCATTGTCAACATATTTGTAACCCGGATAATGTTTCGTGTCTGTGCCGTTGAGTTTGGCCCACGGCTCAATGACCTGCCGGTTTTGAGGATCATATTTGGCATATTCGCCGCGCAATTCCTTGTTGAAACCACCTTCATTCCCGTTATCCCATAAAAGGATCGAAGGATGGTTCACATCACGTTCAACCAGCTCTCTGACGAGGCGCTTTCCAACCTCGGTGCCGTAATAGGCTTGCCATCCCGTCAATTCGTCAAGAACAAACAATCCCAATGAGTCGCACACCTCCAGAAAATGCTGATCAGGCGGATAATGGCTCATGCGCACGGCATTCATGTTCATGTCTTTCATCAAGTTTACATCAAGGATGCTCAACTCTTTACTGCTGCAGCGTCCGGATGTTGGCCAGGCAGTATGGCGGCATACGCCTCTGAAGATGATTTTTTGGTCGTTCACATAAATACCGTCGCCGGTTCTTACTTCCACCGTACGGAAACCAAAGCGTTGCCGGACCTGATGTAATACCTTTTTCCCCTCCTTTAAACTGACCACCACATCATACAAATTGGGTGTTTCGGGGTTCCAAAGCAATGGCTTCGGGAATAATCCTTCAAGTTTGATTTGTTCTCCTGCTGAAGGAACCTCTGCAATGATAGGTTTTCCAAAAACCTGGCCATCATTGGTTTGAATCCTGGCTTCTATTGTTTTGCCCTTCTTGATTCCGATCAGGAACGCATCCAATTTGAAGGAGCCGTCTGCTTTGGCATCTATGGCCACCCTGTCTATCGACTGGGATGGAGTAGCCTCGAGGTAGACAGGTCTGTAGATACCGCCAAAGACCCAGAAATCACCCCTGCGTTCGGCCTTGTTGATGGTTGGGTCGGTTGATTCCTTGCTGACTGTCACTTCCAGCAGATTCTTGCTTCCGAAATTGAGCAGCTCGGTAATGTTGTATTTAAAGCGGTAGAAGGAACCCTGGTGGATGGCACCCGCTGATTTTCCGTTTATTTTGACTTCAGTATCGGTCATTGAACCTTCAAATACAAGGAAAATGCTCTTTTTCTTCCAAAATTTTGGAATTGAAAAATTGTATTTGTAAAGTCCCTTTTCGTCATTGAAAACCTTTTCATTCTGACCGTAGTTGAAAGCTCCAAATCCCTGGAATTCCCAGTTGGAAGGAACCTGAATGGCCGACCATTTCCCGCTGTTCATTCCTTTGGTACAAAAGAAATCCCATTTGACGGTGTGATCTTTGTCGGTACCTGACAAATATTGAATTTCCGTTTTTTGGGCGACCAGGTTGAACGAAAGCAAAAGTGATACGTAAAGCAAAAGTGATTTTTTCATGAATGGTAAACTATTAATGTTTTTATTAATCTGAATATCAACAGATTGATTTTTCGTTCTCATTTTAATGTCAGATTTATATTCGATTAAATGCCAATAGATTGCTTCGCTGCGCTTGCAGTGACAGGTTTATTGATGTTGTAGGGTGGAGGAAGGCAAGACCTACCGTATTTGCGATCCGCCATCAGGCGGAGAAGCAATCTGTTTCCTACAGAAACTACATCTTATATTGTCATAACTTCTCCAATGGCCGATAGATACTTCATTCTGTTACCTTGTCAATAATTGAGTGTCTAAGTTAATTGAAATGAACCACATTACCAACCCGACAGACCTTTAAAGCCGGTCATTTCCACAAAAAAAATCGCCGCTATTGAACTTGTCAATAACGGCGATGATTTTTTTGATTTAACTAATCAATTAAAAGTATCCCGGATTTTGAACATCTGCAGGCGCTTGTATTGGCAACAAACGGTCTGTATAGGTGTTCGGAATTGGTCTCAGCTTATGAAAATCCTTCACATTGGGAGCTGCGTCCGGATTGTAAAGTTTGGCACGGGCAACCAGGGTACCTGTTCTTGCCAGATCTTCCCAACGGTTCAGCTCACCATAAAGTTCACGTCCGCGTTCTTCCAGCATCCAGTCGACAAAAGGAGAAACATCGGATACACCGGAAGGAAGTTTTGGAGTTACCATCATGGCCGGAGTAACCAACATATCAGTTTTGGTATTTGTAGTACTGTTGGTACCACCGTCATATCTCCATACCTCTCTTGGCTTGGCTTCACCTTCTGAATAGGCCGCACGCTGACGAACCACATTGACAAATTTGGCTGCGTTGACCATATCGCCTTTTCTTCCATACGCTTCTGCAGCGATCAGGTAGGTCTCAGCCAGACGAGCGCGGTGCAGGTTCCTGGATCCTGCCTGATAATTGATGTCCGGGCGTTGGGTATCCAACCATTTCAACATGGCAGGGAAGTTATTGGTATCATATAAATCCTGTGGAAACAGGATATATGGTGCTTTGGCAATATCAACCAACATCTGCCTGTAGTTGGCATCATTCAGCAGTGTCTGCTTTGGATAAGTGGTTGAATAAGGCGAAAGTGCACCATAATTCTTGGGAGAAAAATAGATACATGTATCACCGGCCTTTTGCTTGGGTTGACCCACTAAACTGGCAGGAGGACTGTAAATGACTTCCGAAGTAGCCGCATTGGTGGCTGGGTTGACGTAATAGTAGTTGGCAACCCATTTGGTAGAAGTGGCAGGATTGTTGCAATAGAAGGTCCATTTAAAGGTCTTGTAGATCCTTGAATCGATCTTTTTGTCCCACAAATTTTGTGAGAACTGAGGATTGATGCGTACGCGTTTCCAAGGACGACCGTTTGGCTGGTCCCTGATCATGCCGGGTTTCACATCATACTGGGTAACCCAGTATAGGTGAGTCTGGTTTCCACCATCTGAAGTTGAACTTCCTGCTCCGCTGAAAATAGCATCCTTGGTGTATTCAATATCCCAGATGATCTCCCTGGAGACTTTTTGGTTATCCTGGTCGAAAACCATGGCAAAATTGGATTCCAGGGCATATTTATTGGAATTAATAACTGCTTCAGCATAGAAGGCGGCACTGTCGAGGTCGCTTGCTTTTCCACCACGTCCGGCTGCATCATAGCTGTCACGGGTCAGGTAGACTTTAGCAAGCAAATGTCCGGCGGCCCATTTGGTAGCACGACCCCTGTCGGCTTGCTGACCAATATCAGGGAGCACGTCGTAAGCGGCCCTCAGGTCACTGATGATCTGTTTGTAAACATCAGTTACCGGTGAACGTTTGAAATCAGTAACCACTTGCGTGACATTACCCTGTGTAATCAATGGCAGTGCGCCAAAATGCTGCACGAGGTCAAAATAGTAATAGGCACGCAAGAATTTAACCTCAGCGGCTCTTTGGGCTTTCTGAGCATCTGTCATATCTGTCACATTGGGCAGGTACATCAGCACCGTGTTGGCACGGGTAATTCCCTTGTAATTGTTGTTCCAGAATTTGTTGAGTACATCATGGGTCGGGTTCATGGAAGTCAGGTATTTATTGAAAGCGTCCTTGTTGCCGCCGTCAGTTCCTTCCCAAGTCATGTCCGTACCATACTCTGTCAGGCAAAAATAGGATTCCATGTTGCCGGCAGCCGTTGACCCATAAGCTCCGGTTTGATTACCTGCCTGATTATAAGATCCTCCATACCATCTGAAGGTCTGGTAAACACCGGTTACCGCAGCTTCCATTCCAACCTTCGTGTTGAAATAATCGTACCCTACGTCGGTATATCTCTGTTCTTTCAGATAATTATCGCAAGAGAAAACCGATAAGATTACCAGAACTGTAAAAATATATTTTGCTATTTTTTTCATATCCTTTTTAATTTACGTTGTAATGCTTCATCAATGTCATTGTATTAAAAACTCATGTTGACGCCAAACATAATCGTCCGTGGCATCGGAACATTGAAGTCCTGTCCGCTTTCAGGGTCAGTACCAGGATACTTGGTAAAGCAGTATGCATTCTGAATCGTAGAGTATACCCTGAGTTTAGAAATCCTTGCCTTGGCCGTGATTTCCTTTGGAATGGTGTAACCCAGGGAGATCGTGCTGATACGGAGGAAAGAGGCATCAAAGAAGTTCAATGAGCTTCTGTATGCAGGGTTTTCAATACCATTATTAGGCCTTGGAGCCTCGTTACTACCGTTACTGGACGTAGCCTTTCCAGCAGCGTCATAACCAGTTACCTTCCAATAGTCAACTTTCAAACTGTTGTAGCGACCATTGAAACTCAAACCCCTGTCAAACTGCAGCATGTTTCCAACGGAAGCATTCAGGAAGAAATTAAAATCAAAATCCTTGTAGGTGAAATAGTTGGTCATACTGGCGGTCCATTTAGGACGCGGTGTACCAATAACTACCTGGTCAGCGCCTGTAATTTTACCATCGCTATTTGTGTCAGCAATGTGGATGGTGCCTGGAATAAATGAAGATCCGAATTTTGCGGCGTCCGCTTCCTGGCCCAATTGCCATATTCCTGCGGATTTATAGTCGTAATATACTGAAAGTGGCTGTCCAATGAACCATTTATTACCAACGTCGTCCACTTTACCTCCGTACAATTCGGTAATTTCCTCCTTGTTCTTGGCATAAATAAACTCTGTATTCCAGTTGAAATTTTTCTGGACTACGTTTTGCGTGTTGAGGGTTAGCTCAATACCCTTATTCCTTGTTTTACCAATGTTATAAACAACACTATTGAAACCGGAAACCTGAGGTAATTGCCTGTTCATCAACAAATCGGAAGTATTCTGAAGATAGACGTCAAGGACACCACTGATCCTGCCCTTGATGAAACCGAAGTCGATACCTGCATTGTATTGTTGGGTCTCTTCCCAGGCAAGGTCCGGATTAGGCATCTCATTCTGGTAGAAAGCCATCACATTATTGGCTCCGAAATTGTACCGTGCAAAACCAAGATTACCTGCAGTTTTATAAGGATCGATGGCCGAATTACCTGTCAAACCGTAACCTGCACGAAGTTTCAGGTTGCTGATTGCTCCTGCACCGCTCATGAAATCTTCCTTGTTGATACGCCATGCGATGGCAGCCGATGGGAACATAACCCATTTGTGACCCTGGGCCAGACGGGATGAACCGTCGTAACGGGCTGAGGCAGTCAACAGGTATTTGTCTTTGTAGCTGTAATTGATACGTCCCATGAAAGAGGCCAGTTGCCATTTGGTGTAGTTACTAGAAACCGCAGCAGAGGCAGGTGAACTTCCAACATTGTACCACAATTGGGTTTCGTAAGGAAGGCTCGTTACGCCGATGCGGTAGGATTCAAAGGTCTCCTGTTGGATAGATTGAAGCAAAGTTGCACCAAAAGAGTGATCCTTGATGATCTTGTTCCAGTATAAAAGGTTCTCCCAGGTAAGCATCATACGCTGGTCGCCGCCGTTCTCAGCACGGGCCAAACCGGCCTGCCTGTCTGAACTGAGCGAACCATAGAAACGCTGATCGGTATATGGACCGTAGTCCACACCAAAGTTGGAACGGAACTTGATGTCGAGCGGCAATTTAACCTCCATGTAATAACTGCCCAGGAAACGATTTTTGCTGTAGAGAACAGTTGCCTGAGTTTGATTGAGGATTGGGTTCCACAACTGCGGGTCATTTCCCGGACGATTGAAAAGAACGCCTGTGTCTACATTGCGGATATTGGCCAATGGAGAAAGACTTGTTATTCCAGAATAGCCATTGGGACCATCGTTGCGGTCGAAATGTGAGAACTGGGTTTGTCCGCCTATTTTCACATAATCAGAAAGATCCCAATCGAAATTGACACGAACTGAATATCGGGTGTAATCCTGTCCGATCACCATACCTTTTTCATTGAAATAGGTAGCTGAAGCCAGAACTTTTAGTTTGTCACTACCACCTCTGATACTTACTTCATGGTTGGTGACGGTACCCTGCCGCATGACAGCACCCAGCCAGTCTGTGGACTGTAGTTGATCACCATGCCAAACACCTTGTGTATCATAGGCACTCTGAATCTTAAAACCAATCCCTTTCAGGTCATTTTCCTGACCTACGGGCAACATCGTGACATCAGCTGCATAGGTAGGTTTATCAACCGGATATTTACCGGTTGTCCGGTATGCCTCGCGTAAAAATTCAACCCACTCAGGTCCGTTGAACAGTGCCAGTTTTTTTGCCTGGTTTTCTACACCATAATAGCTATTGTAGTCGACGACTGCCTTGCCGGATTTCCCTTTTTTGGTGGTGATAATGACAACACCGTTGGCACCCCTGGAACCATAAATTGCGGTGGCAGATGCATCTTTCAAAATATCCATGGACTCAATGTCCGATTGGCTGATCTCACTCAAACCAACTACCAATGGAATTCCGTCTACGACATAAAGAGGAGTATTGGTCGCCAATAAGGAGCGGTTACCACGAATCATGACATTGGCATCTGCACCCGGAGCTGCGTTGGCCTGCTGAACGACCACACCGGCAGCTTTACCCTGCAATGCCTGGGCTGAACTGAAACTTGCCCTTTCCATTAACTTGGAACTTCCGACAGACGATACAGATCCTGTCAGGTCTTTTTTGCGAACAGTACCATAACCAACCGCCACAACTTCCTCCAACCCGATGGTTTCCTGAGCAAGTTTGACGTCAAAATTATTCTTGGTACCGATGGCTATTTCCTGGGCAACCATTCCCACAAACGTAACTACAATCGACTTGGCATCAACGGGTACGGTCAGCGTAAAACCTCCGTCCATGTTGGTAATCGTGCCTGTGGTGGTACCCTTCAGGACGACAGATGCCCCGGGAACAGTTTGTCCGGTGTCATCAGTTACTTTCCCTGTTAACACTTTCGTTTTTTGCTGTTCAGCGCCAGACGGAGACGGATTGGCTCCATAGGTATTTAAATAACCAGTTAAACAGATAAATACGAATGTGAGTGTGGTTACTGATAAAAATTTTCTTAGCTTTTTTTTCATAGTCTAATTTTGTTAGACAGCTGCCGGTATTATCTGGAATTGCAGATATGGAATCAGCAGCTGGTGGTTTTAAAATTTATCACTCTCATGTTTACAACTCCTGCATCTGAGCAGTTCCGGTTGTACAATTAACTACTTCAATTTTTGTTCATCGGCAAGTCCGCTATTTAAATTGTTAATGAATTAAATTTTACGATCTTATATTCAATGATCTAAGGTATTTTTTCATTCACAAGGGAGAGTTGGTCATGAATTTCAGAAGTTAAACCAAGAAGTCCAGCAAAAAATTAGTATACAATCGGGAATCAAGCAAATAATTCATGAATAATCAGGCAAATTGTGCTCATATTTATATTTTTCAAAAAAGAAGCTAACAGTGTTAGACCCGATAGCGTTCACGAAAAAACTTAGTTTGGTAATAGACACAAATATAAAAAGTAATATTTACGAATAATTGAAAATTATAACATATTTTAACTGTTATACAACATAATTAACAACTAGATTTTTACTAATTGCATATAATTCAAATACTTATCCAAATATCTATCGAAAAATCGCAATGGCAGTTAGCCTGATACTCAAATGGTTTAACCTTCAGGCTTGATTGAACTCATCACTCAATCACCTAAAAAATAAGCAGTCCATCGAGGGAAATCAAAAATAAACGGGCAAAGAAAACCACTCCTAACCACGGCAGGCACCAATCTCTTGAAATGATTGTTCGCATTCTTTACAATATAGCGCAATCACCGGAATGAAGAGATGCAGTATCCATTCAACCAAACGGTAATGTTTAAAAAATTACTAATTTTGGTATTCGTACAAACACTGTTATTACAAACATTTTTTATCCTATGAATCATTCTTACCAAAAATCAATGCTAAAAATGACATTCATTGTCATTTTTGCCTTTTTTCTGTCCAGTTCAGGATTGGCAAAATCCCGAGATTATTACCAGATACAGGTATACTTGTTAACGGGTAAAGTCCAGCAGGAAAAAGCGGAAAATTTTCTAAAGACTGCTTATCTTCCTGCATTGCATCGTGCCGGGATTAAAACTGTAGGGGTTTTTAAACCCATTGAGAATGACACCACCTCTGAGAAACGTGTTTATGTCTGGGTGCCTTTTTCTTCACCCGATCATTTTGCCAAAATTCAGGAGATCCTGATAAAGGACACCGAGTATCAACAAAAAGGTATTGACTTTTTAGGCGCTCCGTTTGATAAGCCAGCCTTTCTACGGAAAGAGTCCATACTTCTGGCAGCATTCCCGGTTCAGCCAGCATTTGTGGTTCCTACATTTCCAACACCACATAGCCAACGAATCTATGAATTGAGAAGTTATGAAGGCCCTACAGAAAATCTTTTCCGGCAGAAGGTTAAAATGTTCAATGATGGAGGAGAGATCGCGCTATTTAAAAAACTGGAATTCAACGCTATTTTTTATGCCGAAGTAATTTCAGGAAGTACCATGCCTAATCTCATGTATATGACCACTTTTTCCGATATGGCCTCTCATGATGCCCACTGGAGTGCTTTTGGAAAACACCCTGATTGGGTCAAACTAAAAGCAGTACCCGAATACCTGAATACAGTTTCCAAGGCTGTGAAAGTATTGCTGCACCCAACAGACTATTCAGATTTATAGTCTATTCCAACTGGTATTTTACAGCAAAGGGCACAAAGAAATATGGTTGCATATTACTTTGTGCCCTTTGCTATAACTTCGAGTCCTTCGTGGTTATATAATTCAGATGAAATGAGCATGATTGGAAATCACCAACAGAGATGATTATAACCCTTGCGAATTCCATTTGGCCATTAAAAAGCAAATTATAAACAAATGAACTGAATAGAACCTATTTTAAAAATTCTGTAGGAATCCCGGCAATTTGTTCAAGGGTAATGCTTTTAACAAATAGTTCTCCCCCTTCAGACTGGATCTGAATCTTGCCCTTGCTTAGGGGACTAACTTTTCCATCCTTATCTATACTTCCCGAATTGGAGTTCATCATGTTGACCACTCCGTTGACGACGTGCACAGAACTTTGTCCAAAACAATAAAGGTCAATCACGTTCCACTCTCCAGCAGGTTTTTCGTGGTCAGCCTGTTTTGAGCAACTTTTTGCAGGAAAACCGGCGCCAAACTGGGATTTCACACCTTCGGGGTCATAGCGGAATACTTTTCCTTCCGAATCCTTTGCCGCCATAATTTCAAAATAGGAATTTCCCATGCAATAGGAATCGCCCATTTTTCCGGTACATAACTGAAATTCGTGCGCGCTCATCCAAATGCCCAGACCTTCCCCAAAAGCTCCAAAGCTATGGTATAACAGACCTGAATTCCTTTGTTTGAATATTTTATCCCCCCATTTGAAAACCATCCGGATGTGATAATTCGCATATTCCTCTTTGGTTGCCAGAGAAGCATTTACCTCCCCGGTAATGCGAAGCAAGTTTTCACCATTCAGTTTGATTACACTAAAAATGGGTTCTTTGGTCTGGACAGTGGATGGGCCTGTAAAAATTTCCCAGTTTTTAAGATTTTTGCCGTTGAACAATTTCACTTCCTTGGGTTTCGCAGATAACATCACCGGAAGCAGAAAAACAGCCAGAAAAAGAATTTTTTGCATTTTTTTGAGTTTAGGAATTAAAAAAACTGCCCCGAATCCAGGGCAGTTTCAAGCTTTTGAGCCAATTGTTTGAATCAATGCCCGTGAAGAATCTCCTGGGCTTTTTCTAATATGGTTGTGTCGTCAAGCAAAACGATACCGCCATTGGGACCTTGCTCAATGTGCATGCCTACGCTTTTACCATGAACATAATTTGCTCCACCAAAATAATTCCTGACGGTCTCGACATCCAAACCCAATTCATCAGCGATGCGGTGCATTGAACCGTCAGGTAATGTGTCTTTAATTTTTCTTAACTCGTTAAATGTTATTCTTTCAGTCATCGTATTGTTTTTTAATAAGTTAATAAATAATTTTATTGGCTAAATTCATTATAATTCTGTTATCTGTATGGCAAATTTTCTTTTTTTTCGGTCCAAAAAGTGCCGAACCTCCGCAAAATTAGCAGCCATCCGTCAACCGGAGGATCATTTTCTGAATATATTTTTAAATCATGACTGTTTCGGTTCAGCCAAATTAATATTAATACTTTAATGTTGTTACACTCGTGTTACAACATTTGGAACAGTGCAGTTGAAATTTAGATTTTTTAACATTTGCTTTGCGTGGTAAGATGTATTACCTCTTGATACACATAGAATTAATTCCAATATAATGGTTGAATTGAAATAACTGTTTAATAACATATTTATTCAGTGGCCGGATGGCACATCTCCTGCAAGTCTGAAAAAGGATTCAAGAAGCATGGGCCTCAAACGTAACTTGTTGATTTTATGATTATCCCTATCCGGGAACACACGATTGGATAAAAATATGAATAATAGTTCATTCATAGGATCTGCCCAGACAAAGGTTCCGGTGAAGCCTGAATGTCCATAACTTTGTTCTGACACCAGGGAGGACGGATACCTTTCTTTTCCGGTATGTTTGTTCGTCTGGATTCCTGGTTTGTCAAAACCGAAACCCCTGCGGTTGTTGGTTTTTTGAAAATGACTGCTTGTCCAAACCTTCAGCGTCTCCGCTGTGATGTATCTTTCGTTGCCATATTGCCCATTCTGCAGATAGAGTTGCATCACTTTGGCCACATCACCGGCCGAACCAAACAATCCGGCATTCCCTGAAATACCTCCCATCATAGCAGCTGTTTCATCATGCACAAACCCTTGTAGCAGATCATGCCGAAAAGTCCGGTCATCCTCCGTTGGAACAATTTTCTCCCTTGGAACATGAAGCCACGGATTGTACATCAGCGTTGACACACCCAATCTGTCGTACAATTTATTCTGCAGAAAAGTCTCATACGTTTCACCTGAAAGATTCTCTATCACCTTTGGCAAAATGACAAATCCGAGATCTGAATAGGCATATTTTTTGGTTTTTAGCAGTGGAGAATCTCGAATGACCTTGTAAACGGAATCCCGATAACTATCGATCAAATATAGATTTTCAGCGACTCTAAGATCATGACCGGCAGAGGGTCGGATTGCATAGTATTCTTGTTTGTATCCACCCTGACCATCAAGTGTCTGCGGATACAACACCACTCCAGATTTTAGCCTTGCCTGATGAGAAAGCAAATCAGACACCAGAATTCCTTCCTTGTTGCTGCCTTTCCAGTCAGACCAGTAATTGCTCATCTTTTGTGTTACGAGAAATTTTCTCTGATCGGCCAGCATCATCAGGGCTGGAACAGGCCCCAGGACTTTGGTCACCGATGCAAGGTCATAAATATCATCGTTCAGGACAGGCTCTCGTTGGTTGTATCTGTGAAATCCGTATGATTTGTTGTAAAAAACCATTCCCTTCTTGGCCAGAAGAAGCTGACATCCGGGAAATGCATTGGCTTTCAGTCCAATCCCAACCAAAGAATCCATCTTCTGAGCCAATTTAACAGAATCCATTCCCAATTCTTCAGGCAAAACATAGCTAAGCCTACCCGCGGCAGGAAAAAATATCCCTTCTCCTTTTCTGTATCTGTTGAGTTCGAAAGGCAACTTCCCAGAGGAACTGATTGCACCGAACAACAATTGAGCTGACAAATCCAGCCTGTCAGCATTCACCTTTCCTGTTACCACAATTTCAGCTGCCGGCATAACCTCTGTCATCCTCGTCAAAAAACCGGAACGACCATATGCCATCATTACAGTTGTAACTCCTTCAAAATCCTTCCCTGAAAAATGCTCCGCCTCACCCCTACCTTCTTCAGTCACAATCACCATGGAATCCTGTTCCACAATTGCCAAAATAATTAAATTGTAGGATGCTGATTTTGGGAAATTCCGTCGGATGCTTTCATACTTGGTTCCGGGCGGAACTGTCAGGTAGTCGGCTTTGATGTATCTTCCTATCAACTGCGGCATTGGATTTGCCTTACCCATCCCAATACATACAACCAGTGTTTTTAGGGTATCCAGCCTGTTTAGTGGCAGCAGGTTAGATTCGTTTCTCAATACCACCAGGGCTTTTTTGGCTTCCTCTCTTTGCAAAAGACGATTTTTTCGTTCAGGAGAAATGACAGAGACTGCAACAATCTTTGTCGGATGTATCGGATGAACCACAGGTACAGGGTTTGCAGCATGGACAGGTTTGGCTTTCTTCTGGGCGAAAAGGAAGCCAGACAGCATCATAAATATAATTACCAGCAGTATTTTTTGAAACATCAGAAGAAGCTTACTATTAAAAGGAGTCCAAAACTAACCAAAACCTTACACTTCCACGCTTTAAGAATCGTTAAAAAATTGGTACGACAAAAATGCAGCTTACGCTTGATATCTTTATCTTAGCAAAAAAAATCAAACATATGGAAACTGTCATCATCCGGATTTTAAAGTGTGCAAATATTTCAACGAGAAGGACTTTTGGCATTTTGGGAATATTTGTCCTGTTTTTGTGCATAATTCCATTGAGGTCAGGAGCACAATCACCGGTGTGTGGTGCAGACCAGCCCGGTCTTTACCTGCCATCGTTGATGGGTAAAAGGGTTGGATTGGTGGCCAACCATACTTCAACTGCCCAAGGCATTCATCTGGCGGATTTTCTGAAAGAAAAAGGCATTGCGCTGAAAGCAATTTTTGCTCCTGAGCATGGTTTCAGAGGTGAAGCGGATGCCGGTGAGAAGATCGACAATTCAGTTGATGCGAAAACAGGAATACCAGTCATTTCGATTTACGGAAAAATAAACAGACCCACCCCGGAGCAACTCGCTGATATCGATGTCATCATCTACGATATTCAGGATGTGGGATGCAGGTTTTATACATATATCAGTACCCTCCATTATGTGATGGAAGCCTGCGCAGAAAACGGGAAAATGCTCCTGGTCCTCGACCGGCCCAATCCTAATGGTGACTATTGCGCCGGCCCAATCCTGAAACCTGCATTCAAATCAGGAGTCGGGGTAGACCCAATTCCTGTGGTACATGGCTGTACCGTAGGCGAAATGGCCGGCATGATCAACAGTGAAGGATGGCTGAAAAACGGATTAACATGTGAGTTGAAGGTGATTCACGTAAATAATTATACCCACGAGACTGTTTATGCTCCGCCAATCAAACCCTCTCCAAATCTCCCGAATTACACTTCCGTAAGACTTTATCCATCCCTTTGTCTGTTTGAATCGACAAGCGCCAGCATTGGAAGGGGAACGACCTTTCCATTTCAGGTGATTGGCTATCCGGACTCCAAATTTGGCAAATTTTCCTTTACACCTGTGAGCCTCAAGGGATTTGAGATGAACCCCACCCAGAAAGACAAGGTCTGTTTTGGCAATGACCTTCGAAATTTAGATATGATACCAACTTTTACCCTGAAATATTTCCTCGAATGGTACCGGCAATTTCCGCAACCAGGTGATTTTCTGACCAGAGAGCGTTGGTTCAACCTACTGATGGGCGATGATCAGGTCTTAAAACTCGTTAAGGCCGGCAAAACAGAAAAAGAGATTGAAGCAAGCTGGCTGGATGAGTTAGAAAACTATAAAACCATGCGCTCCAAATACTTACTCTATAAAAATAACTAAAGCGCATCTAATTCCTGGTGCTTTGCCTTTTTGCTATTTCCGGTGCGCTAAGGACGTCGAGTAATCCAAGTATACCATATCCTCCAAGAAATTTATTACATGAACCCATACCTTGTTGCATCCCTTCTCTCAGGTTATTTTGTGATCTTGATTTTCGTGGCCTACCTTACCAGCAGATCAGCCACAACAGATACTTTCTTCACGGCAAACAGGAAATCACCCTGGTTCGTAGTGGCTTTCGGAATGATCGGCACAACCATTTCCGGTGTGACATTTATTTCCGTACCCGGGGAAGTCGGCAATTCGGCATTTACCTACTTTGAGTTCGTGATGGGTAATTTTGTGGGATACATGATCGTCGCTTTTGTGCTGCTTCCTGTTTATTATCGCATGAACCTGATTTCGATCTACACTTACCTGGAAGAAAGGCTCGGATTTTTCTCCTATAAGTCAGGATCATTTTTCTTCCTGCTCTCCCGTACCATTGGCGCAGCATTTAGAATGTATCTGGTAGCGGAAGTTTTACAGCTCGCATTTTTTGCCCATTTCGGCATTCCTTTCGGAGTGACTGTATTGATCAGTATTGTCCTGATCTGGATCTATACCACCAAAGGAGGCGTAAAAACCATCATCTGGACAGATTCACTACAAACCATCTTCCTGATATCTGCCGTCATACTCACTATCTTTTTCATTTTCAGGAGTTTTGGATGGAGTTTTACAGACATGGTCAGCAAGGTAGCCGACAGCCCACACTCCAAAGTTTTTGACTGGGACTGGAAGTCAGGAAAATTCTTTGTCAAACAATTCCTTGCAGGTATTTTTATCACCATTGTCATGTCGGGCCTCGACCAGGATATGATGCAAAAAAATCTGACCTGTAAAAACCTCAAAGAAGCCCAGAAAAACATGCTAACTTTCAGTGTGATCTTCGTTGGGGTGGTTTGGATGTTTCTTACGCTGGGTGCTTTGCTGTATATCTATGCCGAATCGCACCAGATCGCCCTGCCCGCAAAAAGCGACGATTTATATCCTCTTCTGGCCATAAACCACATGAGTCTGATGATTGGCGTTTTTTTCCTGCTTGGAATTACGGCTGCCAACTATGCAAGTGCAGACTCTGCACTGACTTCTCTGACTACCGCATTTTGCATTGACTTCCTGAATTTCAGCAAACGGGAGGATCTAAACAAAAAGAAAATCCTGAAAATAACTCACCTTGGATTTTCCCTGCTTTTACTGCTGGTCATCCTGATTTTCAAAGCTGTCAACAGTCAAAGTGTGGTGATGGCTGTATTTAAAGTCGCGGGTCTGACTTATGGTCCGTTGCTTGGTCTGTTTGCCTTTGGCTTGCTCACACGATACAAGATCAAAGATCGGCTGGTTCCGGTGGTGGTTGTTACCGCACCTGTCCTGTCAGGTCTGCTCAACTATTATTCAGAACAATTATTGAATGGGTATCAAATTGGCTTTGAATTAATCATCCTCAACGGAGCCCTTACATTCATAGGATTATTCCTGATAAGATCCCATTCAAAAATTATTTTGGTTAAAAAAGGTTAAAATTCGTTTTTTTTAATTATATTTGATAAACTACTTTGCTTATAGTCCGTCTAATTAAAAACATCCTTTAATCCACCGCCGGAATGAAAAGCTTTGTACAAGCAATGGTTGTAGTTCTGATATTCTCCATCTTCGGCGGCTGTCAGAAAGAACGTGAAAGCGATTCCAGTGGGCGATTGTTATTATTTTCAGTAGACACCATCGCTTTCGACACCATCTTCAGCACACTTGGGACTCCTACCAAAAATCTGAGAGTCTATAATTCGACAAGCAACAAGCTAACTATTTCTTCCGTCAAACTGGGTGGCGGTGTCAACAGTGGATTCCGTCTGAATGTCAACGGGGAAGCATCCGACGAAGTTTTGAACGTCGAAATTCCTGCTCATGACAGTATTTTCATCTTTGTGGAGGCATTCCTGAATAAAAACGGAAATAACCAGACCATGCTGGCTGAGGACTCCATACTATTTCGGGTCAACAACAAAGAGCAAAAAGTCAGGTTAATTGCCTGGGGTCAAGACTTCAAGCTCATTAAGGCAGAGATGCTGAAAACAACAACCTGGACCAACGAAAAGCCTTATCTTGTTTATAACTATGCCTTTGTCGACTCTTGCCAGACCTTGACCATCGAACCGGGATGTACCATCTATTTTCATAAAAACGCAGGATTATTTATCAAAGGGACACTTATTGTCAAGGGAACGCTGGATGATCCGGTTATTTTTAAAGGAGACCGGCTTGAGAGCGGATATATGAATCTGCCCGACCAATGGAGCGGAATCACCCTTCTTTCAGGTAGTCACAATAATTTCATCAATCACAGCATCATCAAAAATGCAAATATTGGATTGCAGGTTGGTAACATAGAGAAAGAAGGATTTGCATCAGTTGAACTTGCCAATACCCGAATTGAGAATATGAGCTGGTCAGGAATCTGGGCCATGAAATCCAAAATACTAGCCTACAATTGTGTGATTGCCAATGTTGGATATTACAACACAGCCTTGCTACTGGGCGGAGATTACCAGTTTTACCATACTACATTTGCCAACAACAGCAATGCCAACATCAGCGACTTTCCGCAAAAAGAAACGCTTACCATATCCAATTATCTGGTTAACAGCAAAAATGGAACAAAATACATTGGAGATTTAAACCAGGCAATCTTCGGCAATTGCATTATAAGCGGACTTAGGAGCAATGAACTTAATATTTCGATTGACAAGCTTGGAAAGTACAATTATCTTTTCGATCATTGCCTGGTTCAGATTGCAGACACTTTCAAACTGCCAAATCCCGAGAAGTTTGTTGGTTTGATCCGAAACGTTTCTCCCCGTTTCATCAATCCGCAGAAAGGTATTTATGAATTGGATACACTTTCAGTTGCCAAGGATTACGGGAAGGATAGCTTTTCTAAAATAGTTCCTTTCGATCAGAAAGGAGTCAACAGAAATTTAGATTTAGGTCCCGACCTGGGTGCCTTCGAGCGTATCGAGCGTAAAAAAAAGTAACCAATGATTATTTTCTCGCGGACACTTCTTACTGCGGCCATTTTTCTTTTTCTCTGCACTATCGATCTCATCGGACAAGACAAAAAAACATCCAGTTACAGGATTGTGTTTTACAATACCGAAAATTTATTCGATCCGTTTGATGATCCTGTTACCAACGACGGGGAATTTACTCCTTCCGGAAAAAATCACTGGACAATTTCAAAGCTTGAGGATAAGGTGATGATGGTCTACAGGGCCATTATTTCCGCTTCCGGTGGACATTACCCTGATGTCATTGGTCTGGCTGAGATTGAAAATCTATGGATTATAGAGTATTTAATACGCAAAACCCCGCTAAAGGATGGAAACTATGGAATCATCCACAAAGATTCTCCAGACCCCAGAGGAATTGATGTAGCTCTCTTGTACCGAAAAGAGACGATTGTTCCGCAGGATTTCGATTTCATTCCAGTTAAGGGAAAAGGAAAAAATCCTTTTCTCTCAAGAGATATACTCCATTTCAAAGCATCGCTGAATAAGGAAACAGTTCATTTTTTAGTCAACCACTGGCCATCCAGAAGCGGAGGTTATACGGAGACCCTCGAGAAACGAAACATTGCCGCGGGGATAGCTCGCCGGGCAATAGATTCCATTTCCGCACAAACACCGAACGGTAAATTCCTTTTAATGGGTGATTTCAATGCCACTCCGGATGAAGCATGCTTCACGAAGATCCTGGGAGCATTGCTTCAACCTGACAGTCAAAAACCTTACGCATTGATAAATTTGTCGCAACCCTGGCTGAAAAACAGGATTGGAACCATCCGTACCAAAGGGCGCTGGGAAATCTTCGATCAATTTATTTGCTCTGGCAATCTACTAAATAACAATATGTTGTACGTTTCCCAAAGTGAAACAACGGTGTGTACGGCCGATTTTTTAATGGAAGAGGATCAAAGGTATCTTGGAAAAAAGCCATTCCGCACGTTTCTGGGACCTGTTTATCATGGAGGAGTTAGCGATCATCTGCCCATTTGTACGGTAATTGCTCAGGAAGTTCCCAAAGTGAAATAAAGCGATTTACGTTATTTGCAAGCACTGACCAATTAATGAGTGCTATTGAGTTCTTTTGCTCCTGTTATATCCACACAACTAGCTGACTATTTTGTGTTTTTAATTATTTAACTTTTAATTAACAACATTCTTTTAAACTGTTCGGCTTCCTCCTCGTCAAAAGAATCAAACAATAGTATTTGATTCATGAGAAAATTTATTTTATCAGTTTTGGTTTTTGCGCACTTTTTTGCTGCCTACGGGCAAACTCCATCACCCTTTAGTCCTTCCCCTGTAACAGTTCCAGCAAGTAGTACCAATCCGGCTATCAAAAATTTGGTCGTTAAGGGCAAAGTAATAGAAGCAGGATCGGCCATGCCAATGGGATACGCCAACGTTGCACTGTTTGCGGCTGCCGACTCTTCAGTGGCAGGCGGAATAATGACAGCCGACAATGGCTCATTCGAGATTAAGAATCTATTACCCGGAAAATATTACCTGAGTGTCAATTTTATTGGATATTCAAAAAAAGTCATTCCTGTTCAGATTACTTCTGCCAAAGCAATAACCGATCTTGGAATGATCAAACTACAGACTACTGATCAAAAGATTGGTGAGGTTGAAGTAGTTGCAGAGAAACAAAGAGTCGAATTCAAGATTGACAGAAGAGTTGTCAATGTAAGTCAGAATATAGTATCGACAGGCGGAACAGCTGTTGAAGTTTTGGAGAATACACCCTCTGTTCAAACAGATTTTGAGGGTAATGTAACCTTGCGGGGAAGCTCCAATTTTACAGTATTGATTGATGGCAGACCCAGCGTTGTCAAAGGAAGTGATGCTTTGAGGCAATTACCGGTCGCAGGAATCGATAAAATTGAGATCATTACCAATCCATCGGCCAAATACGATCCGGATGGTGACTCAGGAATCATCAACGTGGTCATGAAGCGAAACCAAAAAGATTCTTTCAGTGGTTTGATCAACATGACTGCCGGATTAAAAGACAAATACCGCGGGGATGCCAATTTTACTTACCGCACCAAGAAGTGGGATTTTATGCTGGGGGCTGACTTCTCCGACATGACCAACCTTGGCACACGTAACATGTTACAAAAGATTACAACTGGCGATACCATTACCTCCAGAGAAACACTGGCCGACGGTACTAATTTTCACAAAGGGCACAATGTCAAGGCAGGAATTGATTATATTTTAAGCGCATCTACCACCATTGGAATCATTGGTACTATAGGATCCATGGACCATGGAGATGCCAATCTTGGACATCAGACTACCTCCTACAACCTTGGCATTCCAACCACCTATGTTTATCAGGACAACAGTTCAAGCAGAGGCGGCAAATATTGGAGCGGCAACATGAATTTCATGCACAAATTCGACAACAAAGGTCAGGATTTGCAGGGATTATTCTACTTCTCGGGAGAAACCGGCGATGACATCAGCAATCAAATCAACTACAATACAAATTCCAGCTGGCAATCCATCAGTACCAATCCATACAAGTACAGGTCGAATGAAAGCCCGAATGAAAACCAGTTCCGCTTAAAGCTCGACTATGTACTGCCCATTAGTGACAAGAACAAGTTGGAGGCAGGATACCAGGGAAGACTGGAAAAAAGCAAAGAAAATTTCATTTTCGAAGAGTTCGATTATGCGAAATCTAATTGGGTGAACAATCCCAAATACAGCAGTCTGGTCAATTTCTCACAGGATATTCATGCATTGTATGCAACATTTTCGCATTCAAACAAGAGCTTCTCCTACCAGACCGGATTAAGGACAGAATATACCAACCGGAAACTGGAGAGTGTAAAAGCCAACAAGACCTATTCCCTAAGCCGATTCGATTTTTTCCCGACACTCCACCTTTCGCAGAAATTTGCCAAAGAATATGAGTTACAGGCCAGTTACAGCAGAAGATTAAACCGTCCTGAAGGTTTTATGCTCGAACCATTTCCAACTTTCATGGATCCCTACAACATCCGCATCGGGAATCCTGATCTGACACCCGAATATGCCGGATCTTATGAACTTACCCTGTTAAAACATATCAGCAGCTCCTTCGTTTCGCTGGAGGGATATTACCGTCACACAAAAGATTTGATGACCAGAATCCAGACATTGGGTTCAGACGGAATCATGAATCACACGATGCAAAACATGAACAATGATTATTCGCTTGGTAGCGAGTTGATGATCAATTATGAAATCAAACCAGGAATGAGGCTGGTTGCCAGCGGTACGATTTATAACTATTGGCTAAAGGGTGAGATCAGCGGTAAAAGCGTGGATCAATCAAGCACCAACATCGACGGGAAGTTGAACTTCGATGTAAAATTGGCCAAAAGCACCAGAATGCAATTGATGGGCGTCTTCCGCGGACCTACGGTATCCGCCCAGGGACGCAGGGAAGGAATGTATTTTGCCAATGCTTCGGTGAAACAGGAACTGTTTAACAATAAACTGGCAGCCACCCTGCAGATC
>SESG01019066.1_pt1 | contig 30336 bp, 42 predicted proteins | sample 3171421 | NCBI WGS metagenome assembly SESG01 (sample SAMN10866946, study PRJNA518727) | freshwater metagenome | biome: subpolar coniferous forest; feature: holomictic lake; material: water; isolation source: holomictic Lake 227, 6 m and 8 m depth | place: Canada: near Kenora, Ontario | collected...
TGCCCGCCTTGTTGGTGTCCGCACTCTGGGCGAAGGTAGCAGTGGCCGTGATGGTAGCGCCGTTCAGCCCGAAGCTGACATTGTTGGCGTCTCCAAAGCTGACTGTCTGCAAGTTGGCATTGGTCGTACCGGCGATGAAGTTTACCGCGCCACCGCCGCCCGGACTAGGTGCTGAAAGGCTTAGGGCAAGGCCGTTACTATTCAGGCCAACTGTCGCAGTGACGTTAGTCCCTGCGAATGTAGTACCCACTCCAGCGATGTTGCCGCTGGCTTGCGTCTGGTTAGTCTGTGCGGCATAGGTTGTGATGTACGCTGGCACTGCCATACTCAGGCCGTTGGTGCCAAGCGTAGCGGCTACGGCTGTTCCACCCGTGCTGGTGGATGTAAAGCCTGTGCCCGCCTTGTTGGTGTCTACAGTCTGTGCAGCCGGGGCCGATAGCGCCATGCTCAGCCCGCCAGATGCCGATGTGAAGCTGGCGGATACGTTGGTGCCGCTGAAGGCAATGGCACCGTGTGTATGGGTGCTGTTGGCGAATGTGTTGCCCGCCGTAGCGAAGTAGTTAGCTCGCTCCGACGTGTTCATCGCGTTAGACGTGATGTTGCTGGTGTTACTAATTTGCTGGAATACCGACGTGCTGCCACCGGCAATGTAGTTCGTTTCTACACTGGCAGTAATCTGGCTGCTGTTGGTCATACCAAACGTCACGCCACCACCATTCACAAATCCGACCGTGCCGGATGTGTTTGCGGTCTGGGTGCCAGCGGCCAGAACGTTACCTGCACCACCACCCCCGCCGCCCGCCGCGCTCGCAGTCATCACGCCGTTGCTCAGGCCGAACGTCACGTTGTTCGAATTGGCAAAAGAAACAATACCGGTATTTTGGGATTGTGTCCCAGCCGAAATAGCCGGACCCGCCGTTAGAACCACGGTAGGATTTAGAACGGAAACAATACCAAAAGACATCAGCTATACGACAGAGACGCTCTGCTGCTCCATGCTTGATTGTACACGGCGCTACCCCCGGCCCACTTTATAGCCACACCGGATGAAGTATCGATACGTTGAATCCGCCATACGCTAGCTGATTCTGAACTGCCCGGTGCAGCCTCCCCATAGTATAGCACAGGAGAGGCACTGCCGTCAAATCTGACCGAGAGTTGGACGGCATCTTCCACCCAAGGCACAGTTCCTTGGGTGACACTACCCCCTCCACCCCCGCCTCCCGCTTGAGTCGCCTTGACCCAAGAGAGGGCAACAGAATCCCAAACATAAGTCGCAACTTTATTGACGTTCTCGGATTGTACCCCATCCGAATCTGTCAGTTGCGTCCTATGTATATAGGCCGACAGGGGCATTGACATTATTCTTCAGTCCACTCGAGAGTAATGTAGAGGTTCAATCCAGCAGAGATAGCCTGACCGGCGCAACTCACGCTGAACTGTTGGCCGGGGTACAACGTAGGAGCCTTCGCTGCGTGATCCCCAAAGGCCCAGATGATCTCGTTACCAAAGAATCCCGGGGCAGCTGCCGGAAAGGCGTAGTGTCCAGCACGAATCACAGTCCGACCGGCCCCAGTCGTAGGAGCTGCCGAATAGATCAAGACTACCCCCGTTGCTGCCGGGTCTTGGGAGTCGTACCTGCGAATGGTAGGGGCACTTGAGGCTCCAGCAGTATCAAGAGCATCTTGGATTACCCCATAGACATCCTGATAAGAAGCGCCAGTCGCGCTACCGTTGATGACTACCCGAGCCAACTTGAGGACTTTGACGCTTGTGGCGGGGTTATACAACGTCATCATGTCCGTAGCCGTAGCGTACGGGGTATAGTCAGCAGCGATGGCATTGTAGGTAGCTTTGCTACTTTCGAGATTGACCTTCTGTTCGTAGGGAGTTTGAGGAAGCATTTGGTATCCCCTTACAGACGGTCTAGGTAGTTGTTACGCTCAACGAACCCAACGTGGCCTAGTTCGTCAATAACTTCACCGTAGAACAAATCAATGTGCTCACCACCGTATTGGTCATCGGTAGCTTTCATTTCACGGCGGTCGAATCCAGCTTTCAAAGCGTTAGTGGACAAACCATCAGAAACATCAGTGTTGCCCCCGAATCCGTGAGCAAATTCATGCTTACCATGAATCTGGGTTTTCGGCATCCGGTTGAATTTCTCGCCGTGCTCCGGATCAGGACAGCAGTCAGTTTTGTGCACAGAAGAGAAACTAGCCCACTGTTCATTGGCTTCGTCTTTCTTCGGGGGAATCGTAATCTGAAACTTTTCAGCCAAGCTCATTTTGAATCTCCTGAGAGAGGTGGGGGCCGAAGCCCCCACCGTTTAGTTTGCCGAACCTTCGGGGGCGTAGCCCTCTTTCATATCACGCGGGGACGGTGCCCACCCATCGCCGGGGAAGCTGACGCCGCCCGAGTAGGTGTGCAACTGCATGTCGCGGATATCGCGGGTTGCTTGGTCATTGATGTCCATACCGGGGGGCATCATGTTGAACTTCGCAGCTTCGCCGTAAGCAGTGCCCTTCTTGACGATGTAATGGGAAGTGTCGGATTGGAACCCGCTCTTCTCACCGATATCGTCATGGGTACCGTCCATGCCGGGGATACCTTGGTCCACAGCCTCGAAAGGCTTTGCGAACTTCTGGTCCTTGCCGATTTGACCTGTGTAGGTCGGTGCCTTGTCAGCAGGCAACTTGGGTTTCACAGCCATTGTCGTTCTCCTTAAACGGTGACGTTGGACAGCGGAGTGACGCCGTATTCGATCGCGTAGGCCGCAACCGCAGTAGCATCAGTACCGCGCACGATGTGAACCGTGTCGCCTTGGTTCACAGTAAAGCCGCCAGTAACGGTCGGTGCAGCAGCGCCGGTAGCGGTGCCCAGAGCGACGTTGACGGTAGCGCCAGCCACGTTGGTCTGCGTGCCCGTAGCAGTACCGTTGTACAACGATAGAGCATACGGACCATAGGTGCTGGTGGTCAGCGACGGGGTTGCGCCCGCTGCTGCCGAGTTGCGGACCACGATAGCGGAGAACGAGTCACCGTTAATCGCTATTGTGGTTGCCGTGCCGTTCCAGGCCGTGTAGGTGCTGGTACCAGCAGTGATTTGCGAGGCCGTGATCGAGAAGACCGTCAAGCCAGTGAAGGCCACGAACTTCGAGAAGTTGGTGCTCGCGCCAGCCGTATTCTGGCCGAGGCCATGAGTCAAGCGGGCAATGTAGGCGGCGTGATCATACGCCATATTTTTCGTAGACATGATGTCAGAGTCCTTTCGTCAATTAAGCTGCGGAATCCCACTTCACAATGCGAGCATTGAGAGGCAGAGTGTGAACGATGCCGAAGCCGCCCAAGTAGTACCAAGCCACACCCTTCGAGCGGCCATAGTCGGTCGGGATCTTCCCTCGCATTTCTTCCGGAACTGCGATCGCTTCTGCCACGGTGTCGTTGCCGAAGAAGAAAATCCAATCCGACACGCCGCCCGCCCAAGCGGTTTGCGTGATGCCGTCAGTACCAGTGCCCTTGGCGATGTTGGTCTGTTCAACGTAGCGGCAGTTCTCGTAACGGCCAATCTCACCGTTCATGATGAGCTTGAAGCCGGTGTCAGAGTACTGGTGGATGGTTTCAAGATTGTTCTTGAAGTTCCGCAGTGTCGAAGGCCATGCCAAAGCATAGTAGTCATCACCGAGGTAAGCGGGGACGTTGCGCTCCTTCATCAAGTCCACGATAGACTTGGCGTGAGCGTTGGCGTAGGCGATCGAGTTGGTACCGGTCACGGTGCCGTTGGTGAACAAAGTCACAGACGAACCATTGTTGCCGCTAGTGGGGATCACGCGCAGCGGGGTGGAGTTGAACTGCTGCCAAGCAAAACGGTCAAACGTCTTGACGGCATCGTTCTTCAACACCTTTTGAACCAGTTCCATCACCGGGAACTTCGACAAATTGTCTAATTTGCCAGAGTACGGCACCGAGTTACCAGCTTCCGTGATCGTCAGAGTGCCCTGAACGATCGTGAAGTTGCTTTCCGGCATCGTGTTGGTTTCGGTCAACACACCGCCAGCGGTTGCGACGTCAGAGAAGACGTCCCAGGTGAAAATATCACCCTTCTTCTTGCCCTGTTGACTTGCGTCACGGACGTCACAAAACTGGCGAAATTTCACCAGAGGTTGAACGCTCATACGCAGAACGTTCGAGAGTTGGCGCGAATACATGAATCCGCCCAACGAGTTTACTGCCCATACCTGACCTGCCATGATTTGGCTCCTTATTTACAAAAAGTTACTGACGAGTCATCGGGCCATTCATCCATTGCGGTCCACCACGAGCTTTCGCCATGTTGGCAATGACTGATGACATCGATTCATCGGCTTCTTCCTCGACAGACGACACAGTTTTCTGTGACGCTGCTTTGGGGGCGGGTGCTGCCGCCGCTTTGCGCACTAGCTTAGTATCGGCAGGAGGGGTCGCTGCTTTGGGAGCACGTTGTGCAACCAAATCACTAGCCCATTTGCGAATAGAATTCCCGATTTCCGTGTAGCGTTCGATATATGGCCGGGTGTCGCCTTGTGCAAGCAATCTCTTGTCTGCGTCTAGCGCCATCTGGTTCAATACCGGATCACTCACAACATCCTTGAACTCTGTACGATACCTCGTTATCGCTTCATTGAAGGTCAGCCTGTCATCGATCGTACGCGCCACGTCGTCCTGAGTAATGGATGGACGTGCATTACGAAGGGTGCGCAAAGCCGCAACAGCTTCTTCCTCAGTACCCATTTGTATCGCCCGGGCTATGGCTAGGTCGTCCTCGACCGATGACTCCGGTTCAGGATCTCTTTGAGGAGGTACCTGAACCTTACGGAGTTGTTCATTACGTAGTTGAGCGGCCTCGGCCAAATACCGATCAGCGGCTTCAACTTTCATGGCGCGAGCAAACCACTCATCTTCGGACAAAGTGACGTCACGCCCATTAATCTTCTTGGTAATCATCCGGACCTGAGGCTCAGGCTCCGGGTCGTTGGTTTCTTGGGCAAGTTTATCGATTGCTTGATCAACTTCCGGATCTTTGACCGTGTCATCCGTCAGTTCCTCGTCAGTCCCGTCAGCCGCCCGAGCCACGAAAGCCCCGGTAGTGCCATCATCATTGACGTCATACAACTCATCCGCACGCAATTCATCGTTCGCGTCGTTGATACGATTCAGCAGCGCAATACGGGCGTCATTGCCCGAACCTACTACTTCGCCATCATTGTTTGTGCCGTCTTCGAGTGCCATATCAACTCCTATCTTCGATGATGCTAAGTGCCCGTAACCCATCACTCACTGCGTCGGCCAACCAACGAGCAATATCGTTGGCCAACAAGATTTTATTTTGAATGGCACGAACTTTGGCGGTGTCTTGAGGGTCCACCTCCAGAAACTCCGCCTGTGCCTCTGCTTTTTGTTCCGACGCCCGAGTAAGAATATATCGGCCAATCTCGGAACCCAAAAAAGATTCTACCTGCTTACCAAAAACAGCACGCTGGACCATGATGATCTGATCTACATCTTCTTCGATCATGCTGCCGCCTTTTCAGGGTCTGCGCTCGCCTTGGAGCCAACCTTCAACCCCTCAGCCATAGTCTGCTGGTGCAATTTGTGTTGGTGATCAATGGCCATCACAACCGCCTCATGTGCTTGCTGTTGATCCTGCTCACGAATGGCTCGCAAATGGGTAGTGGCGTTCCGCAAATTGGCATTGTCTTCACGAATCTGAGTTTCTTTGATCCGCGTCTGACTTTGAAGTTGCGCCACCTCTTTCTTGATGGCGTGTGCAGTCATCTTCTCTTGCAACTTATTGTTCAAGTTTTGGATGACTTGAGCTTGTTTTTGCAACTGCGCTTGCATCTGAGCGATATTCGGGTCATCGTTGGTGAAGAACCGAGTGCCATCACTGTACCCAAGGTGTCCAAATATTTCACGGCCTACTTCTTGTAGATTAAGTCCGGGAGCAGGTTCTTTCAGCATACCGATGTACGAATTCATCGCAGCCATGAACTTAGCCAGTTTCATTTGCGGATCGGTAGCACCCATGCCAACGTTAACACTGATCGTCAACTCTTTTTCAAGCAGTTCGTCGGTAATCTTATCAATACCAAACTTTTGGAATAACTCCGCACGCTTTGCTACGATCGCCAACACGTTTTGATCGGTCTCGTATTTTTGTTCAAGCAACACAAGTTGCCGCAGCACAGGCTGTACAAACGTCTCAACGAAAGTGCGCAACAAATACTCGACCAATGTGCCGGTGGACTGCTGCAGGATGGCCATATTACGGGCCGGTCCTTGTATCCCTTTGTCCGCCATGACTTGACCAGCAGAGAAATTCCCCAGCAGGTCATTCATGTCATTATCAATACGGCCTTGCTCTTCGAACGCCGATGCAGTGACGTCCGGCCAAGTGATTTCACGTACATCGTTAATGGGATCTTCCATCATGACCGCGCCACCTGGGACATTGCGCATCAATCCGGCAATATCCACATCGCGCCCACGCTTGACAAACCATTTCTTGTTGAGCACGAATTTAACATTGTCGATGCGCTGATTAGCGATCTCATTGGCCTCATCAGACAAACCTTTTGCAAGATTCGGCACGGAAGACGGGATGATTTTGTGGGTTTCCAGTATGCAATTGCCTAACACATACGGGCGCATGCCATGGAAAACCGTCTCTTTTAACGGCCTGGGGGAAGTTAACAACGCCAAATCACCGAGAGTATAAAACTCCCAATCTTCACCTTCACGCCGATGGATGTGGCGCTGCACCCAGACAATTTCATAGTCCGGTAAAGACTTCGAGTCGGCTGCGTACCGATCTTCTTGGTCCTTGGCACGTGCTGCGCGAGTGGAATCGGGGGTAGCAGTGGCCGCATTACGGATCATACCGTCGCCGAGTTTGCGCCAAATCCCCATTTCCATCTTCTCTTTGATGTCCATGACATACATGGGAATCAAATGAATGATGTAGGGGCTAGAATTGACCGGGTCCATCCAATTGGCCCCCGGATCTATACGCAAATTCTCAACTGGGAATAAGTCTATGACCGGTTTGTCGACTTTGGGCTTGATCTCTGCCACTGCATCGATACGCAACGCTGCCTGTGGAGTATAGTCTTTATACTCATCTTGCGACGGCGGCTCCATCGGGTCGCCACCAGCGGCCATAGCAATCTGGGGCTGAATTTCCTCAGTAGTCTCTTCTTGGGCCACCATCGGATTGCCCGGCAAACCTTCTTGTTTCGGGTACTCATCCGGGGTTTCAGTACCACCAAGAGGAATTATCTCAGCTTCCATTTCCTGAATTTCAGGTTTGCCTTGCTGAAATTCCCAATAGATGTGGGCACAGGCGACCCCGGTAGTTTGTGCGTCCTGTAACCCACCCAGCAGAATTTGGTACCAAGGAATGGACTTAGTGAGTCGATACTGCATCAACTCTTTCATCACCGACGCAGCAGCGGCTTCCATCTTACTGCTCGCATCGACCGGAGTAGTAGTTAGCACATCATTATTCGAAAAAAAGGCGGCGGCGGCGGCGGCTTCATTCTTTCGGATAATAGAGCGAATCTTAGGACGATACAGCTTCGAACGCTTTTCGAACGCCTGCATGTTATACTTGCTGTCGGAAGCGTGTTGATTGTTGAACGCTCGAATCGAATCGTCCCACTGTTTCCGAAGATTGTTGTCAATGTAGGTAGTGCTGTCTCGAAACGCGTCTTGTGCCCGCTTGAGCCAATCACCCTCATCGCTCATCCCGTCTTGGGGACCAACTTGTGCCGTAGGCGGACGATTGTTGGGGTTGATGGTCGCCATTATAGTTCTACCTGACGTTCATTTTCATGTGAGAACACCTGACCAGTATTGCGCTTCACACCCACCGCACGGTCATCATACAGAGCTATCATTCCTGAATCCTTTTGATTGGTGATTCGCAGGATTTGTCCAAGATGCTCTTTGCACCACTTTCGGATGGCGGGGTGGGGCTTTCTGGCCGTGAGGATTCGGACTTCATAGCCTTTCTCCAACCACTGACGAACTCTTTCGACCATTGCAGGAATCGGGTCTCCGACAACATCATCGCCTTCATATTTTTCATAGTGCGCAAGAGTCCCGTCGAGATCGACGCCAATCCACTGGTCATGGTAGTCATCTTTTTTCATCGCCGGGCAAACCGAAGATTCCAGGGTTGACCGAGTTCACCAGCATTCGCGCCAGTGGGCAATAAGTATGAAGGAGCACTGGCTTTAGCGCCAACAATCACCGGCTGCTCAGATTGCTGCGGCATCGGTTGCCCGGGTTGCTGCGGCATCGGCGTGGGGGCTGGCGCAGGCATTGGAGCAGCTGCTTGCTGCGGCATCGGTGGCCGGGGGCGTGGCGGCAAATTCATCATTCGAACCGCTGATTCCAAGGCATTCCGTATTCACCCATGTCGCGGCCACCGCGTTGTAGGTGTTGCGGGACAGGACGAGGCATCGCTTGCGGGGGCATCACAGGAGGGCCACGCCGAGTAGTAGGAACGAAACCCCCCGGACGAGCCATTGCTTGCGGGGGTAATACAGCATTAGCTTGGGGTGGAAGACCCCTCACATCCGGAGCTTGCCCTGTGATGCCTCCGGGAGCACCACCAAGTGCCCCGAGAGCACCACCAAATGCCCCGGGAGGAGCTTGTACCGGTGCTGGCGCTGCTGGATTCGCCGCATTGAGCGCGTTACCGATCGCTGGAGCAACATAGTTCCACATTTCATCCTCCTTTAAGCGAGTTGATACTCAGTTCCAAATTCACCGTTCCATCGGCCACGAGACATGCCCATGCGCTCCAGCAATTCGCCGCCTGCAAGCATTGCCATGTGTGCGAGTTGCTTCGGAGTCACAGTATTAGCTGCGTCAATGGTGTATCCGTAGCGGGAATCACCCGCCATATGCTTAACCACCAAGGTCATGCCCGGTGCCCAACCCACCATCCACGGGTGATCGGGGTAAGTCTTGCACAGCAGGGTAGCCACTTCTTTGGCTTTGACTTCCATTTCAATGTGCTCTGTGTCAAAGCTTGTTATCTCGACGGTCTGAACGTCGATGTCCACATCAGTGTCGTGGATGTTTGAACTCATGGTAGATTCACGTTGACCAGCGCCTCAGAACTGACCGGAGTGTCGTACTGGCCAGTGTTTTGGGATCCTTGGGCCAGAAAAGCTGCTGCAGCCTTTTCCAGCCCGTCTTGGACGCCTTGCTGATAAACCGCGTCAACAGCGGCTTCGTGGGTGTTACCAAAATTATCGGCGTATATTTGCAACGGATTGGCCATGTGGTGTACCCCTTCGTAAAACGATCTGATGGGGCAGATTCTACCACACACTGAGGCGGCGCACAATCCCCCCTAGTTATCTGCCCCGCCGTTGTAGATGCCGGTGTCACCACGATCGGTAGAGTCGAACTCTCGTCCGTTGCTCCAGCGATATACTCCGTGGTCGGGGGCATTCCATTCGGCTCCCCAAGCTCGGACGGCAAGATCCCGCCAAATGACTTCACGGGTGACGACTGGACCACCAAGGTTATTTTGATTATATGCTGCGGGGGGTGTAGTTGCCATGATTGCTCCTTAAACGTACTCAGGTTCGGCGTAACTCGGCTCCCGGCCCCTCGGGGCTTTCGGGTCCATATCATAAATCCGAGAAATCGCGTCGATTGCGTCTTTCATCCCATGCGGGAAATAGTGGAACTGCATTTTGAGTTGTTCACTCAAATCATAAATGTTTCCGTGTTCATCTTTGCGCCGAATTGATTCCGCAATCCGGTAACCATATCCGTTGGCGTGCATCGTGCGTTGATTGCGCGTCAGATTCTTTTCGTCCGTTTTGTACGGGAAAAAAATCTTGTGGCTCTTGAGGTCCGGCACAAGCCGTTGCACACGGTCCGTCTTACTACCTTCTCCGTCTCTCGGCCACATTAATTCAGTGACTTCAAATTGTGGGCGGTTCGGGAGCCTCATTTGTTCTTTGAAATAGTCCAAATCCGCTTGCGCCCCGAAGCTTTCATATCCCATCCGCACTTGTTGCACTCCGGTGGCCATTTTCCATTTTACGTACATCCTCGCAAAATTTTCCCACCGTTCTTGCAGGTCCATCTTGTGGTTGTATCCGTCGAGCAAGTATTTGTTGTTGTTGTAGTCCAGCCCAAGGACAATAATAGCGGTGTTGGCGCTGTCCTTTTTCTTGCTCCGTGCCGGGTCGCACATCACGTAAACCGCCATCGTCTCAGGTCGCACTTCATATTCTTGAATGTCTTCAACACTGAACATGCGTTGTTCACCACTGAGCGGGTTTTGTAGGTATTGACACGCGATGTCCGAATCGGTGTTCTTGATCAGCCGTTTGTCCCATTCGGTTTGGGTGAAGTATACCGGTTTGCCCTCGCGGGTCCCATCATCCGTGGCCGGGTAGATGCGTGGGGTTAGCGCGTTACGCTTTATGATCCACTCATACGTATCAGCGTACGAGTAGCGCGTGCCGATCATCCACTCTTCGCCGCCGATCACCCCAAGGGATTGACTCAGTGAATATGAATCTGTGGTCTTTTTACTTTGCTCCGGCGTGGATACTGATTTGTCCGTCACCACGTCATCGTAGATCCGTAATGCGTAGTGTTTGCCGATCGGTTGACCGTCAACCAGTCCGCTGGCCTCGACAGTCGATTCTTTGGGGTTGCCCTTGCGCTTCACCACAATTCCGCCGTCCACCGACCAACGCTGTGCCTGTTTTGGCGGGTCGTCCCATAGGATCTCCGGGAATGCCTTCTTTAGGTCTTCATTGGTTTCTAACTCGACTTTAATTTGGCGCAAAAAGTCGCTTGCAATCGAGTTGATGTGGCTGAATATACCTACCGTGATTTCCGGGTCTTGTAGAATTCGCTGGATCGCGCCGCCGAACGTGATGATCGTGCTTTTGTAGTGTTCCCGTGCCCACAGATCGATGTGTCCTGCGGGGTCTCGTTCTACTTCGCGGCATCTTTCATAGATCCACGGGTGCAACATGTCTTTGCGTTTGCACATTTGCACCAACAGGAAATACCTGTCATGCATACACAACGCTCGAATCCCGTCAATGTCCGTCCCGTTGTCCGTGATTTTGTCCCAAGCGCGGAACAATTCCAACCCGAACGGGAGGTCGCGGGTTATGATGGAAACGTCAGGTGTCACCTAAATGTCGCCTTGGCCAACATCGTTGGCTTCTCTTTTGGCTTTTTGGCGGTTTTCTTCACAGCGACGTTGGCACTCTTTATCGCTCCAGCGTCGTCCCCAGTTTTTTTCAGTACGGCATTTGCCACCGCAGCCCATTGCTTTTTCTTCGCAGGGGTCGAAGCCTTTTTGGTCTTGTGGACCGCATCTTTCGGTGTCCATGGCATGACTTGCTCCTAGTCTATTGTGGAACTGTTGTACGCTGTGCGTTTTTGATACGCCACGTCCGTTACCAAGTGGTCTTCCAGTTTGGCCCGCATTTCCGGATTCGGCGTGCGCACGACCATTCCATCCATTTCATAACTTCCGGTCAGGTCGCTGATGTTGCGCCAGTCTTTCGGGCAACATTGGTGATTGGTGTATTTCTCCATGTTTTTCATGCCGCGTCTGTGTGTGTGCCCGTCCATGTTTACTCCTTTGGTGTTACATCTATTACATTGCCCATCTTCTTGTTCGCATGGGCTACCAGTTGTTCCGGCGTCATTATGTTGATTTGCACGGTTGTTGAATCCGCCGCCATCGCCATGTGGTGTTTCGCATACAACCCGCCCGCCTCTCCTCGCGAGCGTTCTGCCTGCAATGCTACTTTTATTTGTCCCGTTGCCTTTGCTGTGTCTCTGATGTCCGCCAATTCCATTAAGTGCGCCCCCAACGAAATCAGTTGGGAATCTTGGATTTTGGACATGATCCCCTGAATCCGCTCTTGGACCAGTGGGTTCGCCAGCAATTGCTGTCCTTTTGAACTCGCCATCAACGCGTCCGTACCAAACGCCATCCGGTACGCCGCTCCTACGTTCCCCGCACATTCGATCACCGCAAGCGCGAACGTATCTTCTTCCGTTGTCAACACCGGCAACGGCGGAATTATCGGGGGCGGAGCCTCTTTAAGAACAGCTTGCACTGCCTGCAACGTTTCAGTTGGGCCTGCCTTTTTCGCGGGCGGGCGCTTTACGCGAGTTTTCGATAGTGCTTCTGACATCCCCGTACTGTACCACACACTGGACCCGATGTCAATCCCCCTTCCCTGTTGCGGGCTGTAACACCACTCCACCCCCTCCACCCCCTCCACCCCACTCTATGGGGGTCCGGGGAGGCTACGACGAGGACCATGTGTCAGCTCCATGTCAGCTGGGCTAGAACATATCCTGGAGTGTCTGAGATATAGGAGTGGGGTGGAGTGGTAGGAGTGTCGACGGGAGTGCTATCAGGACGATAGCGGAGGGGATATGGAGTGGGTATATGGCATCTGGAGCGGGTAAAAGGTGCTTAGACTGTACGGGCATACATACCTGAATTCGGAAAAATATATCGGCGCTCCGGAGAAAGGACGATCTTGCGGACAAATGGCGACGCGGGACATAGTTGCAGACGACAGACGATAGTTGACAGCCCAGAGTGCACCGTCAGCGCTAAGTGCTAGTAAAGTCCTGTCGCTGCGGCCTTGGGGCTGGTTCGCGCGGGTCGGTTCGCGGGTCCCTTCGCTGGGTCCCCCTTGCGTGTTCCACGAAGTGTTGGTTTCACGCAACACCTGTTCCACGGCGTTGGTTCCACGCAACGCAAGCCGAAGTCAGTGAGCGCTGACTGGGGATGCTGCGCCGCAGCACGCGCAGTGTCGCAGATGCGACAGCACCGAAGTCAGTGAGCGCTGACTGGGGATGCTGCGGCGCAGCAAAGCCACCCCCCCCACTCCAGCACTCCACCCCACTCCACCCCTCAGGACCCCTGTCCGCTGCGTCACGCCGCACACGCCCATCACCGTCAGCCCCACGTCAGCCAAAACCCCCCCGTCCACCCTCGTCTCTCGGAGATCTGGAGGGGTTGGAGTGTCGACTGGAAAAGGGACCAGGAGGGGGAGCAGGAGGGGGCCAGGAGCGGGGGGGTCCGACCGAGAGGGGGTTGTTGCGTCCGAACAACAAAGCAAGAATCGTGCCAGTTCGGGATCTGCGTCGGGGGCCAGGAGTGGGGGGGTCTCAGTCAGGAGGGGGTCAGGAGGGGGTTGTTGTGTCCGAACAACAAAGCAAGAATCGTGCCAGCCTTTTCGCGCACCGTCGTGGTGCATGTCTCCTTGGGGTCTCCCTTGCACAGAAGCGAGGTGTCTGGTATGGTCATAGCCGAAAGGCCTCGCGTGTCGTCCTTGGCCTCGGAGACCCCCTCCTGAGCCTCTGTTTCACGGCGCTGTTTCACGACCCCCTCTGCTCCCCGCTTTGCAAGGTTGGCACGTCGCTTGCTTTCGTATGACAAGCCTTGTCATCTTGCGCCGCAGCATGACACGCTTTGTCATATCGGGGTGACAAGCCTTGTCACATAAGCAAGCGACGTGCCAACCCTTTTTGTGGTCTTTTTTGTGGTCCTCCGTCTGGGGGTCCGCCATCTCCTGCTTGGTATCGTGCGTGCGGCTCCTGAGCCTCGGGAGACCCTCAAGACGGCGTCAGGCCGGGGGGGTGGCCTCCGTCTTTCCGGTGCGCGGGAGAGCGCTGATCGCAAGGCTGGCACGTGCCTTGCTTCTTTTTTTGTATCCCCCGCGCTGTGTGGGGGACACCACCCATAGGAGATAGCGAGATGACCCAGACCAATACCAAGACACGCGGCCAGAAGGCTGCGCAGACCCGCGCAGCGGCGAAGGCACGCGCTGACGCAGCCGAGGCCGCAGCGATCCTTGCACACCTGCCGTCCCCTGAGCAGATCGAGCGCGAGGCCGCTGAGGCCATGGCTGAAGAGGCCGCAAACCTTGCGGCTGAGGCCGCTGAGCTTGCGGCTGAGGCCGCAGCCCGTCAGCGCTATGACGGACCGATGCTCAAGCTGCGCGAGCGGCTGAAGGCCGGCCGCTATCAGAAGGCTCCGAATGGTCAGCCTTGCTGCGCAGACGCGACAGCCACTCTTCTCGGCGTGCTGACCCCCGCGCAGACCGAGCGGGTCTGCATGATTGCGCTCGGGATCACCAGCCATGCGTACGGCCACCTTAACGTGGGCCAGATCTCGATGAATCTGAGGAATCGAGTGCGCAATGCGATGAAGCGTGGCGAGTTCGGTCTGGGCGTCCTGCGTGAAGCAATCGAGGACGTCACAGGGACGTTTCCCGACGCCCCCGACGCCGACGAGACCGAAGACGATTCCGAGGAGTGAGACCTCGCTGCCAGTCCCGTGACAGGGGGCTTGCGGAGCGGATCGCTCAGAACCAACCAACGAAAGGGACCCAGGATGAAGACACCGATGACCCCCGAGCAAGCCATTGATCGCCACTTCAAGCTGCAACGCCAAATCGAAGACGCGATGGCGTGGCTTGACGGAGCAGAGCGAGCCTTCAACAAGCTCAAGTACGGTAACGAACGCGGAGACGCGAACGGCACGACACCTGAATGGACAGCGGTTTGTGCAGCCGCTGGTATCCGCGAAGACTCCGATTTCGGAGATTGGTGCCGCTGCTGCTAACGCGAACGCGAACCCATCATGCAAGGGGACTTGACAGCCGTCCTCTTGCGTGTTTTAATAGAGGCTGACCCACCACCCATAGGAGCATAGTAATGAACGCCTTCACACCGACCCCTTACGATGCGGCACGTGCCATCTTGGCCGTGTCAGCGTCCCACGTGACTTCACTCGAACCATACCGAACAGCTGCCTACGCCCTAGGATGGGCCAGTAATGACGGGACCCCGTGGTGGGAATCCACGATGGACGAAGTCGAAGCCTTCAACAACAATCCGCACCGTCTCCCCGCAGTGCTACACGACCTCTTCGGGACCTTCATCGATGCCGCATTCGGCTACAGTGATGAAGGTCCCGAAGCCGCGATCACAACCTTCCTGCGAGCACTGAAGGTAGCCGGGCTGATTAATGATGACGAACACGTGTGGCTTGACCGAGGTGAGCTGCCGGACGGGACCCCATGCCACGCGCTTTACGGGGCTTGTAACCGCCTGATCGCCACCCACGAATGACCCACCACCCACGAATGACCCACCACCCATAGGAGAATAGTAATGAAGGTAACTGACTCGAATCAACTGATCAAGGACAGACGCGAGAGCGCGAACGAGATGCAACGCATGGCCATGATCGCATACAAGCACAAGGCCAAACTGACAGCCACCACCAGATTCTTGAACCGACTGCTGGATCGGTTTGACAAGGAAGAACACCACCTTGCCGAATACACGTGGCTCGACGTCAGCACGTGGCACAACAGCGTGACACTGGAAATCAACCTCTCCGCTCCTGTGTTGTCCATGAAGGAGGGACTGGTACCAACTCTGTGCCGCGTCCTGATGAATGCGAACTTCGAGATCAAGCGGACCGAGGATTACGCAAACGAACACCGGGGGCAGCGTGCCTTCGAATTCAGGCGCGAGAAGACCGACGATTACGTGGAAGTCAAGCTCCGTTTCGAGGCTCGCACCATGGACGACGAGAAGGCCACATGTCGCAGGGTCCAGACTGGCGTTAAGGTAACAGAGGTGCCGGTCTATGAACTGCAATGTCCCGAAGCGACAGCCGAGGAGATAGCATCGGCTTGAAGGGTCTCACTGCCAGCCTCGTGACAGGGGGCTTGCGGGGAATCCCTCCCAAACCATAGGAGAATAGTGATGAAACCAATATATGCCGCTTGGTATGTGGCCGGAGAAACTCGGTTGCTGGACCGTCTGCTGCCCGCGTTCTTTGCGACCAAGGAACTGGCCGAGCTTTATGCTCGTGAACTCTACCCCGACGAGAATCCACATCGTCGCTATGCCCGCATTTTTTATGTTAACATTGAAGGAGATAATGATGATGATGTACTATGAACTCGAACAGCGGCTGAACGATCTAGCCGCTGATTTCTTGCCGGAAGAAGAAACACTCGAGACCAATGCCGAGTCCTGTGGTCTGGACCCGAGATCCTGCTACGGTCCCGTCTGGGTCCGCCCCGATTTCATCGCAGTTCAGGCCGACTACGACCATGCGCTGCGTTACTATGGCGGGTTCGAATATGTCGAGTCAGAATTGCGGGTCCAGGTGGGCGGAATGGTGTTCTACTTCCATGAAAACGAAAATTGCGCATCGGAACGTGTCTGCCGCGCGATCCAAACAGCCCTTGGAAATGATGTCGAACAGCGCGTTACTACAAGCATCGCAAACAACCAAACGGAAGTATTGAAATGACCATCACCATCGAGCGCACGCCGCGCACCATTCAACTCGGCGATACCAGCCTCCAAGTTGAGGAGCTGAGCATCACCTTGCCCTTTTCCCGCAAGCCATGCGACCTGAGCGAACTTGGCGGCGGCGGGTCGCCCGAGAAAATTTTGGTCACGGAAACCCGGACCATGAACACCACGGAATTTGATGAGTTTGCCGCCAACCTGCTGCGCTCACGCGACTGGCTCAATGGCAAGGGTGGAACCACGCAAGATGGTGTCCTCTGCGTCGAGGTTTGTGCACCTGGGCGCCCCTACCTTTACGTCAATCCCGAAGGCAGTAACTACGGTCGGTACGTGTCTGCCGCGCGATCCAAACAGCCCTTGGAAATGATGTCGAAATAGAGCTTGACAAGCCTGCCGATGAGTGATACAATAGAGGTCCCATAGTACATAGGAGTTAACATGGCTAATTTAGACAACGTCCAGAAGTTGAAAGAGATCCTCGATCTCATGATTGAAACGATCAGCAGTGCCGGACCTACCGGGATTCCGAGCGGCCACTTTTACGCGCAGTTGATGCCCTACATGAGCATCAACATGTACCAGAAGTTGACCGAAATCCTCGTCAAATCTGGCCGCATCAGCATCGACAGCCACGTGCTGCGCGCAGTCGCATGAAGATCATGGAAGAGTCTCAAATCACCCACCACGCATCGGGGGGAATCTCATTCGTGGGACCCGATGCCATTAACTTATACCGTGCTGCCGTGCTGGTTGGCGCATTGCGTCTGTACGCTAAATGCAAGCTGCTTCCGAATCGTCACGTCACGGCCACCGACCTGTTGACCATGGCGACCGGGTACACCGGCAAGCATTACCCTCGCGGGTACCACGATTCCGCCGCAGTTGATGTCAACTTCTGGATTGGCATAATGAATGGCGAAATACCGACCGTTATTGTCGGGGACGAAGGCGATGAACGAATCGTCTAGATCGGCGCTGCTGCTACAGTCAGCGATCAACATTCTCACATTCAAGGATGATCACATGAAACGTATTGAAAAACGGATGGCATGCCCCCCGTCCCCCCGCAAAGAAATCAAGATGGTGAGCCGCCGTACTGGACGCCCCATTCCAGACCCCGACACCATCGACACCGAGTCCAAGGTCGTCGACGATATGAATACTATCGACGAGGACCTTGACAATGGCCCCCCCGATGGCATACAATCGGGCTTCTCCGCTTTTAACCCAACCGCCCTGACGGGCATTACCATGAAGGAAACCAAAATGGCCAAAAATAAGCCAACCCCAAAAGCAAAACCCGCTAAGTCGGCAGACGAAATGCCCGCTATGGTGGCTCAAGAGACGATCACCCATGAAGATGGCACCGTCGAACACATCAACCCGGTTCCGGCTCGCGAGCCGACCTTGCAGGAATTGAAGGCCGCTGCTGCGCTCGAAAAGATCGCTGCGAAGAAGGCCAGGCTTGAGGCCGCTGCTGCGAAGAAGGCCGAGCGCGAAGCAGCCAAGGCCGTGAAAGTGACCGCGACTGTCGAAGAACGCGCCGCAAAGAAGGCCGAGCGCGAAGCTCGTTTGGCCGCGCTGGTTGGTGACGGCAAGAAATACGTCGGCTCCATGTTGGCGCTGGCCGATCGCGTCAAACAAGGTGTGTACGTCAAGAGCGCTACTGGTCAACTTCGTTCGACCAACGAACTGGCTGAGGTGCTCGACGCCGTGCCCGTGGACAACGTCTTCCGTTTGGCCAAGATCGTGTTGGGACTCGACGAGAATCCGTACATCAACCTCAACACCGGCCAACAGTCCATGAATCTGCGCAACCGCATGCGTGGCGCATTGAAGAAGGGTACCATCACGATGGACTTCATCAAGCAAACCATCGCAGAAGAAGGTCTGGATACGGCGCATGATTGGGCGGCAAAGAAGCTCGAAAAGCAGGCAGCTCGTGCTGCTCGTGCGGCTGAGGCCAAGGCAGCGAAGGCTGCTAAGGCCACGGCGAAAGCTGAGGAACCCGTCACGGCTTAACCCCCCTACGTCCCGCTTAGGGATGTCCGCAGTCTTGTCGGTTCCTGCGAAACAAAGAACCGACACCCATAGCACATAGTCAAACACTAAAGGAACCAACATGACACTTTTCTCTCGCGTATGGACCACTCTCCGGAGTATAGTCGGGAGGCGTCCGGTGGTGTCTCCCGTGCACGAAAACACCTATAGACGACCCGACATAGCCCGGGACCCCCTGAATGGGTCTTCCTGGATGTTAAAGATTACTGGATGCAAAGACTCCAGCATGTGGTACCGTGATAAAGTCGGCCAGTACGTTGGATATTGCGGCACGTGGCCCGAAGGATACAAATCGCGTGAAGACGCTGGGTATCTGAACATCGTTAAATTTGAAGATGCCAGTCTTGTGCTGGTGCGTCGCATCCCCAAGAAAGATGAGAATGAAAAACCTCGTTGAATTCACGCTGTTGTTTCTGCGTGTGACGCTGGACATGGCATTGCTGTTGATCGGCGTGCTTTTGGTCGCCGTCCTTACTCTTCCTTACTTTGCCGTTTGGACTGTTCTTTGGCTTTTCGAAAGGAAGCATGATGACTGAAAGGTATGAAGGCAACCAGCAATTTCAAGGCATGGGAGTCATGAGGTGGTGCGCCATTTGCGCCATTCACCGCCCCCTTGAAGGGGGACATCTTGGCATGTCGCCCCTAGGACGCCAGTGGGTTTGTGGAAAGCACGAAAAACCCCCGAAAAAGCCCAAGCCCCGTGTGCCCAAGGGGTACACTGCCAAGGAACTCGAACGCGACAATCCTTACAATGCATGGATGTATGAATCATGAGCATCAACGCCGTCATCAAGGTTGATTACGACCAAAAAACCCGCAGATTGAAGATGAATTATCCCTTCTTCCTCGCGGACGCTGCCCGTTCATTCCCGTCACGCCGATTTGATCCCAAGAGCAAGACTTGGCGCATGCCGCTGGTGCGCCCCAACATCCTTCACTTGAAGGAATCTGCCCGGGTCTATCAGTACGACATCACCCCGGAAGCAGACCACGCCATCAAGAACTATGAATCGTTGATGGCGGGACCAGTGTATCAACCCTTCCCCCACCACGTATATGATTTCAAAGCCTCGAAAGCTGCCTTCGCTCCCATGGAGCACCAGAATCGAATGTTGGATAAAGCATGGAACCTTCCGGCGATTGCTTGGTTCGCTAAAATGGGGACCGGCAAGACATTCGCAGCGATTCACTTGGCTTGTGCTCGGTTCAAAGCGGGGCTTATCGATTCAGTTGTCATTGTGTGTCCCTCTACCCTTCGCAGCACGTGGCGCAAAGAGTTGGCGAAATATGCTACTGTGGATTACGATTTTAAGATACATGAAACGAAAGCTTCTTGGATAAAGGAATTCTATGCCAATCGTAAAAAGCCGAATGAACTACAAATACTCGCCGTATCGGTGGAAGGTCTTGGCGTGTCATCCGCGCTGTATGATAGTGTATGTGGTTTCTTCCCCGGCAGAGACACCATGCTCATTATGGATGAAAGTAGTCGAATCAAAAACCCTGATGCAAAGCGCACGCAACGCACGATTGAATTTCGCGATGCTTCCAAGTATCGAATTATACTCAACGGCACACCCATTGCGCTTGGTATCCAAGACTTGTGGTCTCAATATGAGTTTCTCGATCCGAACATCATAGGTTCAGGCGATTACTGGAGTTTCAAAACCCGTTACCTGACGATGGGCGGATTTGAAATGAAGCAGATCGTTGGCGTCCAAAACGTCGAAGAACTGATGAAATTGATCGAGCCGTATACTGTGGAAGTCGGCAAGGACGTGCTTAACCTGCCCCCGAAGGTGCCGATGGTCAGATATTGCTCGATGACTGCCGAGCAGAAGTCGCTGCTGCGCCTGATCAAACAAGGAACAAGCATAGACCCGAACGCACCACTCATCAAGGTCGATAACGTACTTGAACGGGTGCTTCGCTGGCGACAGGTCGTGGGTGGGTGGATACCCCGACAAGACCCCGAGACGTTGGAGACCCGACTGGAACCGCTGAAAGACAATCCGAAGATGGACCTGCTATTCGACACCATCGACGACAATTTTGCCGGATCGAAATTCATCATCTGGTCTACTTTCGTCCATGAAATCGAATACATCGCAGATAAGCTTGCGGACAAGTACGGCTCCCGTTCTGTGGAGAAGTATTACGGGGCGACTGAAAAGGAGCTACGTTCAGCCATTGAAGATCGGTACTGCCGAGACCCTGAAATGCGGTTCTTTATTGGCAATCCCGCGACTGCCGGACTTGGACTAACACTGGTTTCGGATTCCAATGACATACTGATCTATTATTCAGGCACCAACGCGTACATTGATCGGGCACAGTCAGAGGATCGGGCACACCGGATCGGGCAAACGAACTCGGTGGTGGTCATTGATCTGGTGGCCGAGAAGACCATCGACGAGGTGATCATCGCGGCCAACAATGAGAAGATGGACGTGGAACAGTATATTTATCAACGTCTCAAAAACGGCGCACCGCTCGAAAGTATGGAACTGACTGGCTGAGGCATATAGACACGGGTCCCCGGGTATGATATACTCGGGGCATACCGATCACAGATCATAGGATATAGGCATGAATACGACACGACCGATTGTTTGGGTCATCAAAGAACAGATGGTACGAGATAACGCTGGATCTAACCCGATGGACTTTAGCCCCGCTATGGTTTACGGCGATCTTGAGTTTATTACCCGCTCTGACATGCCGACCCACCCCCATTCCGGGATTCGTATGAATTGGGACGAAGACGTTGCTCGCTTCATCAAGAATTACGATCCCGACAAAGACTTCATCATCACGACTGGACAACCCGTTGCGATCTTCATGGTCGGTTACGCCCTCGGTTGCTCGGGCAAAATTCCCAGATTCTTGATGTGGAGACGTGAAGAGAACCGCTACCGCGTATTTAACGCATCTATCGTTTAATAGGAGTATAGAGAAATGGCTGATATGACCACCCTGAGAGAATTGTGCGCTGAAATGAAGGTGCTGCAGGCCCGTCGCGACGCTCACGATGAGGAGAAGAAAGCGCTCGACATTTTGATTGACGATCTTCGTCTCAAGAAGATTCCCGAAATGATGGACGCGCTGGAAGTCAAGAACGCTACTTTCGAAGGTATTGGGCGGGTCCAGTTGGCGACCGATTTGTACTGCTCGACCAAGGCTGGCAAGAAGGATGTAGCCATGCAGTGGCTTCGCGACTGTGGTCAGGGAGGCATGATTTCCGAGGCGTACAATGCTTCGTCCATGAAGGCGTATGTACGCCGTTTGATCGAAGATGGCGTCGAGATTCCCGATTGCATGAGTGTGACGCCATTTATTCGTGCGTCTATCGTCAAAACTTAACCAAGATGAGGGTGCCCGGATGGTCCTTGATCTGGGGTAAACGCGTTTGATGGACGCGGCCCACCAACTATCTCTCCCTTGACGGTGCCAAGCGAGATAGATTTTTAACCCCAGCACCTAGGAGTATTGAAATGGCGACAGCAGGAAAAAAGACCGAAGTAGCAGTAGCTTCTAAGGCAGTTGGTGATTTGGCGTTTGCGGCTTCTGCAGTGCCGGATTACATCAAGCAAGACAGCTCGCGGGGGTCCGAAGAGGTCAAATCCTCGGACATGGTCCTCCCGAGACTCGAAATCGTGCAAGCACTCAGCCCGATCAAAGAATCGAATCCCGATGCTCGTGAAGGCATGTTGTTCAACAGTGTGACGCAGGAAATCATTGGTGACGTGGCGTATTTCGTACCAGTCTATTTCCGCATGGAGTTCTTGATCTGGAAAGACCAAGACGAGGGCGGCGGTTTCTTTGGCTCGTTCCCCACGCTGGAGCAAGCCGAGGAGCGCAAACGCGTGGAAGTTGGCAACGGTGAAAACCCTGACCACCTCGAAATCGTGGATACCCCGGTACACTACGGCCTGCGCATCACGCCTGAGGGTAAGAAGGAACAGATCGTCATTTCAATGGCCAAGACCAAGAGCAAGGTATCCCGCAAATGGAACGCCATGATCCAGATCGCTGGCGGTGACCGTTTCGGTCGCGTGTATAAACTCTCGTCGTTTACTGATGAAAATAAGAAGGGCCAGAAATTCAAGAATTTCGTGGTCCAACCCGCTGGCTTCCCCCCGGAAGCAGCCTACAAGGAAGCTGAACGCCTGTACGCTTCGTTCCGCTCTGGTGAAATCCAGGCTGACCACGCTTCCGCTGCGCCCGTCAAGGACGCGGGATCTGATCGCGGCGAAATCTAACCAGTTGTCTCCCTAGAGGGTGTGCTATGCAGTTGCCTGCCCTCTTTTCACCCCTCGGCTCTCGGGCTGAGGGGCTTTTTATAGAACAATAGATCATGGAATTTCCAAATATACCGAGGGGCGATTTGATCGCATTAGATTATGAAACGTCTGGTCTTCGATACTGGTCTTCTGATTTTCGCGTTTATGGGATCGCTGTTGCTCACGGGAATAGTTCTTGGTATTGGGATGTGCGTGAACATCCGGGCGCGGTGGCTTGGCTCCGAGACACGTTGCCGCTACGAAGAGTGGTTGCACAAAACGCTCAATTCGAGTATCAATGCACTCGACATTTCCAAATAGATCCCAGGTCAATTGATTGGTATTGTACCATGGTTAGTGAATGCCTCATCGACGAGCACCACTTGACCTATGATCTGGCGTCGATCGCAAAGTATAGGGGTATCGATTCCCAGAAACTACGGCATCTGGAGGAGATACGCGCAGCGATGGGGTGGAGAGATAGTCGGGAGGTACTCTCGCGCCTGTCTGAGGTGCCCCCGGCTATGGTAGCCCCGTATGGCGCATCCGATGCAGCGGACGCCCTCGCAATATACCATGCCCAGCAGAAAGAAATTAAAGCGCAGGAGTTGGAGCGAGTGGTCCGTTTGGAAATGGACCTGTTGCCCGTCCTAGCTGAAATGTCATGGGTCGGGATCAGGGTCGATCTTGAGGCCGCCCACGCATCAATTCCACAACTCGACCAGCAGGAAGCTCAACTTCAAGCGGAAGTCAACGAAATCGCAGGAGGAAAATTCAATGTCAACTCTTCGCCGCAGGTTCGGTCCTTCTTCAAGCCTGAACCGGTATCCAAATTTCAGTGGCGTCTCATTGACGGCACGCTCGTCGGCCCGACAAAAGGGGGCAAAGGCCCGAGCCTCGATCAGAACGTCATGCGGACAATCAAACATCCGTTGGCTGAGAAAATACTGGCTCTACGTAAGACCATCAAACTGCGGGACACATTTATCAGAGGGCATGTTATCGGAAGTGCTGATGGGGATGGATATGTACATACCCAATTCAATCAGACCCGTAACGATGCTGATGCGGGAACCGTTACTGGCCGTCTTTCGTCAACAGATCCGGCGCTACAGCAGATCACGAAACGCGATAAAGCTAACGCGGCCATCCTCAGAGCCATGTTCTTGCCCGACGCTGGACAGGAATGGTTCTGTGCTGACTACAGCCAAGTAGATTTCAGATGTGCGGCTCACCTGATCAACGACATGAACGTTATCGATGCGTATGCAATCGACCCAAGCTTGGATTACCATCAGATTGTGTCCGATATGACCGGAATTCCCCGGAATGCGAAGTATGCGGGGGCACCAAATACGAAACAGATCAACCTGGGTCTCGCTTTCGGGGCGGGGGCAGGGAAGCTGGCGTTCATGATGGGGATGCCGTACGAGATCCGGGAGTCAAGGGGCAAGATGCAGTACGTCCCCGGACACGAAGCGACTAGTATCTTCGAGCTTTACCACAAGAAGTTGCCCGGAGTGAAGGAATTCATGAAGAAAGCGGAAGCTGTGGCCAAGGAAACCGGATTCGTTCGAACGGCGACGGGTCGCCGGTTGCGCTTTCCCTCTGGTGCTCACAAAGCTGCGGGACTACTTTATCAGGCATATGCCGCCGATCTGCACAAACTTGGCTTGGTCGCAGTGGACCGAGTGATCCGAAACAAAAAGCTTCCTGCCCGGTTGATGATGTCGTGTCACGATGAAATCGGCGTCAGCATGGAACCGAACGATCAGGTCAAGTTTCTAATTGTCAAGGAATATACTGATTTCAATGCAGAAACCAGTGTTGTCCGGATGCGGGTGCCAATTACCGCTTCCGGGGATTATGGACCCAATTGGTATGAAGCATCTAAAGGATAGTGAATATGGCACACAAGATAGATTTGGTGATGGATTTCCAATTCGGCAGTACAGGCAAAGGCCTGATTGCTGGATATTTGGCCAAGCGCGGCAACTACGACACTAGCATTTGCTCGTTCGCAGTTAACGCGGGGCACACTTACATCGACAAGGAGCGCGGCATCCACGTGATGACGCAGCAAATCCCCACCGGGGCAGTGGCATCTGAAACAGTCAAGAACGTACTGATCGGCCCGGGTGCTCTGATCCACGGACCGACCCTTTTGGACGAAATCACGAAGTATGCCCACCTTTTGAAGGGCAAGCGGATCATGATTCACCCCAATGCCGCCGTGATCGAAGAATACCATACCGCCCAAGAAATCGAATGGGGCATGGCCAAGATCGGGTCTACGGTCCACGGAGTGGGTGCTGCCGCTATTGAGCGCATTAAGCGTGACCCTGAAAACCCCAATGTCGTGTCCGTGCGCTGGCAGGACACCGAGTTGGAGCAGTACGTGGTTGACGCCGATGAATACCGCAAAGCACTTTCGAGTGCCGAGGAGGTCTTGATCGAAGGCGCACAGGGATACAGCCTTTCCATGTACCATGGTACGTACCCGTATTCCACCTCTCGCGATGTGACCCCTTGGCAGATCGCTGCGGATTGTGGAATACCTTTTAAGTGGGCCAGTTATATCCAGGTGGTAGGTTCTATGCGGTGTTTCCCGATTCGCGTGAACAACCGTACAGGCTCCTCCGGTCCGCATTATCCCGACCAACTCGAATTGAGTTGGGATCATTTCGCTGATTTGGGCGTCGCCCCCGAAGTCACCACGGTGACGAAGCTCCAACGTCGCATCTTCACCTTTAGCCATGAACAGGCCGAAGAAGCGATTTTCCAGTGTGGCGGATATTGGAACACTCGGGTCTTTTTGAACTTCGCCAATTACTGCCATTCCCAAGAAGAATTGCGCGAAATCATCCAGAAGATCGAAACGCCATCCGTGCGCGGCAGTTTTAACCCCCCTAAGGTGTTTTGGATTGGTCGCGGCGCGGATGACGCCGATGTCGAAGCTCATTTCGGAGAGCTTTCGTGAGCTTGATCATCTATGGCCCCGCAGATTATGGCATCACGCCGCATCTTGAGACCCTTCGTAAGCACTTTGGGCTGGTTAAGGTTATCTATGACACGCGTGACCCGTACCCGCTGGCTGATGAGTGGGGGGAGTTTATGAGAGGAAAAACTTTGTTCGTCACTCATAAGCGACCCCCGTCCAATGACTACAACATCAACGCTCAGTGTGTGATGAGCTTTGAACAGACAATGATGATATCAAGGAGTCAACATGAGCATTGATAATCTTGCGCTGGAAGTTCAAACCCAGGCCGATCGGCTTTTCCCGCGTCGCACAGACGCGTCCATGTTCCTCAAGCTATTCGAGGAATTGGGGGAACTGATTAAATCTGAGGGCGACCCCAGCGAGTATGCGGACGTCATGATCATGGCGTTGGATTATGGTTCGCGCCACATGATTGACATTGAGCGCGAAATCCGCAAGAAAATGGCGATCAACGAACAGAGGTCGTGGCGGACCAATTCTTTGGGGGTGAAAATTCATGAATAACATGAATCCATTTCTGGCATATGGTGAAGACAAGCGAGCCTTGGAGACAGTGATGCGTCTACATTCGGTCAAGCGCTGGCACATGATCGACACGACACGCCAACAAACTCTCGCTGAGCACTCTGCGAACGTGGCGCTGCTGGCCTTTTTGATTGCGAAGACCGCGCCTATCGAGTTCTTTGATACATACGCTGCTGTGACTGCTGCTGCGCTGATCCATGACGTGCCCGAGGCTTTCACTGGTGATATACCGTCCCACACCAAGCGCGAACTGTCAGGCATCGAGGAATTGGAGCAGCGGGTCGGGGCCACTGAGTTTCAGGTGGAAGTCAACGAGAACACACGAATGCTCATCAAGCTGTGTGATCTTGCGGACGGAATCCGGTTTATCCGTTTACACGGTGTCGACATGACCGCTCAACACGCTCGGGGAGGTCTTGAAGCTCAGATGGTGAAACGCCTGCAGGTTGCCTCAGAGGATCTGAATTGGCCGCAACATCTGCTTGAGCACGTCACCGACAATTTAAGTTTTTACATATATGAAGAAGGCTGAACTGCAATTTCGGCATGACCTAGCGGGGGCGATGCGCCCGCATTGGAACATGACTTGGCACGAGGACAAAGGGATATCCCCCGGCGTCCCCGACCTACACTACGGGTTTCCTCCTGAGCCTGATGTGCGCAGTGCGAGGTATCAAATCGGTTGGTTGGAGCTAAAGGCCACGGACAAACCGTTGTCAAAATCCAACAGGATCAAGGTCGAGCCTTCACAACACAGCTACATCAGAAAATGGAACGGGATCACGATAATCCATTTTCTGATCCGGGTTGAGACGATGGTGTTTTTGATCCCGGGAGGATATTCCGCGATGATCCCTCTCTGTGAATCGGCAGAAAGTTTCACACTAATGAACAGTCATTGGTTTGATCAGATCGACATGTCATTCACGCTGCCCAACATACTTAAAGAAATTACAAGGATTTGAAGTGGCGACATTTAAAGAATATCAAGAGACTAAGCCTTCGATGATCATCAAGGCGACCCTGGACTTACTGCACGAACCCGGATCGGTGTTCGAAGTCCGGATTCCGAAGACTAAGGCCGGTACAATCAGTGGATATTTCGATGACACGGCGGTAGCCGCCTCGTTGATATCCAAAGAGAACGCCAAGCACCAGTCTATTTATATGACAGTTAATCCGGTCAACCCGGATTTGTTGGCACGGTCTGAAAATCGATTGACGTACGGCTCTTTCATGACGTCATCGGACGCCGATGTTTTGCGTCGCAGATGGTTTCTGCTCGATCTTGACCCGACCCGACCAGTAGGCATTTCGTCTTCACAGGCTGAATTCGACCTAGCCGAGCGAAGAGGCGAGGACATCATAGAGTGGTTAACGTCGCTTGGGTGGCCAGAGCCGATACGCGCCAACTCCGGCAATGGTGTCCACGTAATGTACCGGGTTGACGAACCTAACGATGACGCGGCCAGAATTGATTTCGAGTGCGCCCTAAAGATGCTTTCGTCCATATTTTCGGACGATAAGGTCAAGGTTGACGTTTCGGTATTTAACGCCAGTCGGGTTTGGAAGATATACGGCACCGTCAGCATGAAGGGATCGTCCACCGATGAGCGTCCGCACCGGGTGGCGATGATCACGAAATTGCCGAGTAAGCTTGAAATTCTGACCCGGGACAAGATCGAAAATGTGGCCCGCCCACTGCGTGACGCCAAGTCCGATGAATTCCGGGACATGACCGGTGAATTTATTGGAGACATGGTCAAGTGGTTGACGGACCGTAAGCAAACCATCGTTAGTGGTCCGCGCCCGATGTTTGGTAATGAGGGCCAGAAATGGATTATTTCAAAATGCCCCTTCAATGAGAACCACCAAAACCCGATGGTGGGACTGGTAAACAACCGTCCAGTGTACAGGTGTCTTCACGATTCGTGCTCTTCGTTCCGTTGGAAGGAATTTCGCGAGAAGATAGATCCTACATACAAAGATCCCGACGCGATTTTGACGCGGCTCACCGAATGGTGCCACGGCAATGATGGCGGCATGGACCCGGAATTCATCCAGGCGGTTTGTTCGACCGGCAAATTATTGCCCGGCATCATCAAGAAACTGAAAAAGATCTGTGCCCGTCCACGGGTGCTGCTGCTGGAAGATCTGATCAAGGAAGAGCGCAAGCGGTTCCAACGCGAGACAATAGGCGAGAATAATGAGCGCGGAAATCTGGTGGGGCTGATTAATCGGGTGCGTGCCATGCAAAATGAGGGGATCGCCCCCATGTATTGGGTCGCTGAATATGATCACCGAGTGCGAATGGGCCGAGTCGGTGACATTAATTGCCCGAAATGTTCTGAGGCAGAAGAAATCGGGCTGGTGGTTAAATTCCATTCGGCGGGAGATGCGTGGGTAAAGCAGGTACAGGTGGCGCAGGTCATCAAATATCTTGCCGAGGAATATCGAGTCAACCCGCTTAGACAGTATTTGAAAGATCTGCGGTGGGACGGTACGGAACGGCTGACAAAATGGCTTCCGACTTACATGGCCGCAAAAGACACTGAGTATACTCACGCGGTTGGCCGTAAATGGCTCATCAGTGCTGTCGCCCGGGCAATGGACCCAGGGTGCCAAGCTGACCACATGCTGATATTTGAAGGCGTGCAGGGCGTCGGCAAGTCACAGGCACTGCGCATTCTTGGGGGACAGTTTTACACTGAATACTCGGGCGGGATTACGGGCGGCGGAACAGCCCACAAGGACATGGTGGCGGTGATCGCCGGTAAGATGATAGTTGAAATGTCTGAATTGGCGTCAGTCCGGAAGTCAGAAATGGATGCGTTGAAGGCCATTCTGACCACTACGGTGGACGACGTGCGGCTCAGTTATGAACGAGACCCGAAGGCGTACCCCCGGACGTGTGTTTTTGCTGGTACGACGAACGAGGTGGGTCAGGCATATATCTCAGATTTAACGGGCGCCCGTCGCTTCTGGCCGGTACACGTAGGCGAGTGTGGCGCTGTAGCGACTGAAGCTCTGAGGCGTGACGCGCAGCAGATATGGGCTGAAGCTGTCGAGGTATATGAAAATGGCGAGGACTGGTACAAGGTACCTGTGGAATTGGTTTCAGAAGAGCAATCAGACCGTCAGATTTCAATCGAGAACACTGAACCTTGGTTTCAGAAGATCCGCGACGCACTGACTGACCCGGACAGCTATGCCAATGAGATCTTTTTTGTGGTGCAGAAATATGTCAATGGCCAAGAGGCTCCGGGGGAATTCAATGTCCGCACCGGATCCCTCCATCTGATGCTGGGGATCTTACTCCAAATTGATACCGCTCGTCAGACACAGAATGATGTTATTCGAGTTCAGAAGGTACTGCGAGGACTTGGCTTCAAGAAAACCCGTCCGTCCGGCAAATGGCAGGGCAGTTCTTACGCCCACGATTTACATGAAGAGACGCTTCCCCACCTGTGGCCGTCCATTAAGGTTGCGGCCCAAGTATCAAAATTCCCTAAACCCCAGAAGGAGACACATGGATGAGTTGCAACCACAACTGTAACCAAGGCCGCACCTGTAACTGCAAGAAACTGGACAAACAAGATCATGCAGACCTGATGCTTTTCATTGCATTTCTGGCTGTAATTATTGGCTTCGCTATTTGGAGTTTGATATGAAAGACCTGATTGAAAGACTGTTGATAACGGCAAACAAAGCAGCAACTCTGCAAGAAGCAGCCGACGAACTGCAGCGCCTGACTGCCAAAAATAATGAGCTTGAACGGCTACATGCAGCGGTGACCATTCAGGTGACACAGCGCCAGCACGAGATCGACAAGCTAATAGCCGAACGCGACGCTGCACCAACAGCACCAGCGCAGCAAGAGTTTATAGCAACAGCAACGCACTCGACTAGTAGCGGACGGATTGAATTTACAGGAACAGAGGCGTTGACGGAGCTGCTTGGGCGATTTGGATCAGGAAGGCTTGTGCACTTGTACGCAGCCGACACACTGGAGCGCCTTAGCCGAGACAAGATGAACCTTGCAGCCGACATTGTGGAAGTT
>SESG01001454.1_pt1 | contig 30221 bp, 32 predicted proteins | sample 3171421 | NCBI WGS metagenome assembly SESG01 (sample SAMN10866946, study PRJNA518727) | freshwater metagenome | biome: subpolar coniferous forest; feature: holomictic lake; material: water; isolation source: holomictic Lake 227, 6 m and 8 m depth | place: Canada: near Kenora, Ontario | collected...
CTGATGTGTCCGTTTTCTTATTATTTTCAGTATTTGCATCTGTGTTTGATGCGATGTTTGTATCTTGGCTCATATTTTTATTATTTATATATTTATATTATCACAAAGTAGGGGATTATAAAGGTATAAAGTTGGTATTTAATAGGCTTAAAATCTACCCAAAAATAATTGACGTACTATGATTAATATTGTATTGTCTTTGGTGGAAGTGGAACCCGATGTTCCATTATGACCAGATCATTTTAGAACTTAATTGATAGAAGTATTTTATGGATATTGTAGTTGGTCAAAGGGCTGTTGTTAACACAGATATGAAACATGCCTATGCTTTATTCGAGCAGTGCTGTTTTCTACCGGGGCAGAGAATTACCAAGCTGGCGATAAGCTATCTTGGCTCTTGCCCGGTTTGTGGGGCTTCATGCGATCTAATACTTTCTGAGGAGCTTGAAACGGGAGTGATACGTGCAAAAGAGGACGATTTTTGTAGGCAGTGTGGAAACAGGCTTACAACAGTTGCTCCACAAAAACCTATTAAGCTTTTAGATCAAGAGACAATTTTTCGTCTCTTTGGTCCGTATTGATTCAATCAAATCCCAAACAAAGAAAAAATAATTAAATGAGCCCAGAAGAAATTCTAGCGTTTTTTGAAAAGCAAATCGTTGACGAAAGGGAGGTGTTGGTTGCAACAAAGCCGATGACCTCTGAACAAGCACGTGAGATTTATCCCTACCGACCATTTTCAAAATATTCCGAGTCTGGTTGGAGTGGAAATAATCAAATGGACGATTCCGCATTGCTGATGAATGAGTTGGCGGTTCTTTGCAAAATCTGCCGAGCTGCAACTGGGAAGAAATTTGTTCTGTCGGGCGTCTGTCCTGACTGTAACGGTCGTTCTGAACGACACGCTAACAATCCCCGTAAGTCAGTGAAAAAATAGTAGTATTCTCTACTCGGTATAGTTACCGTTATCAAGGTTCAATTCCTTGTACTAAATTAGCGTCGTCTTCGGACGGCGCTTTTTCTTTTATTTAGATATCTAAAGTCCCAAATTCCCATTAGCCCTAAGCCCCGGATATTCTGTTTGATTCCAAGCTAGATCGCTCTTATTTAATTTTGAAATAAAATGACCATTTGAATATTGTAAAAATCCAGCAATACCAATCATTAGTGAATTGTCGGTTGAGAGATTTTTTTCAGGAACAAGTAATGTGACATTTTGCTCTGGATTGGCGTATGTAAATTCATCAGCAATCATTTTTACAAAAGATTCTTTGATGTATGTGTTTGCAGAAACTCCGCCACCAATAATTAATGTCTTAGCTGAGCTTATCTCTAGCGCTCGTTTTGTTTTAGAAATTAAAACGTCAGTTACAGCTTGTTCAAATTCTGCACAAAGCGATGCTTTGTCTGATTCTGTTAATTCTTCCAGCTCACCAGCAACTTTGTTTTTTGTATTATCACGAACAGCGTATAGAACAGAAGTCTTTAAACCAGAGAAAGAAAAATCGCAATCTTTTTTTGTAATCATTGGACGAGGTAAGTTCCAAGCAATACCTATAGATGCAATGCCAGTAGGATTGTTTTGCAATGGAAACTCTCCATCTCTAAATTTCTTTGCAAGAGCTGAAATTTTTGGCCCACCGGGATATTTTAATCCAATAATTCTTGCAACCTTATCAAAAGCTTCACCAACTGCATCATCTCTAGTTTGTCCTAGTAGTTTGTAATCACCCCAACCGTTAACCTGTACTAGCTCTGTGTGACCTCCTGAGATAAGAAGGGCGACAGCGGGGAATAGTATATCTTTTGCAATCACATCTTCTTTGTCAGATGTATTTGCATTTGAATCCAAAAGAACAGATGTAATATGCCCCTCCATGTGATTTACTGGAATAATTGGAAGTTGCCAAATATACGCCAGGGCTTTTGCGCCACTTATTCCAACCCATAGTGCTGGCTCAAGACCAGGGCCTACTGTCACCGCAATAGCATCTATTTCTGGAGCTTCATATTTTGCAAAGAAGTCTAGAAGATCATCGTGCATTATTTGTTCTCTTTCACCTAGGAATGATAATGAGTCAGTTATATTATTAACCTCAACTACACTAGGAGTTTTTTCAATAAGCATTCCAGCATCAAGAAGTGCAGAAATTAAAATAGGTGTGAAATTTTTTATGTGCTCACGCTTTGCAAGAGTAGGAAAGACTCCACCAAAATCTGCATGAGTTTCAGCTTGTGAATATAATGCATTTCCAAGTACTTTAAAAATTAGCTTTTTATTTGAGGCCTGATTTATTGCACCGAGCGTGTTGTTTATTGTATCAGATTTGTCAGTCACATCTACGGCGTTGGTACCAAAACTAGCCTCAATTATAGATATTGCGGTTTCGTCACAACTTGTTTCAACTGATAGTATTCTCATGTTCCTATTTAACTATATTTTGCTAGATTAGTATAGTGTTGGCAATTAATAGGCCGAGTTTTAATAAACCAAGTTTACGAAAAGTTTTATCACTATTTACAAGTATAAAAAAAGAGTATAATAGTAATGTAAATTAATCAGAAATAATTATTAAGCTAATTAAATAAATATATGAGTAATGGAAGAGGAGGAAGCAGAGGTTGTAATGGAAGACCACAAGCAGCAAGACTAGAGGCTAAGACTAAAAAGGCTGGAAATAGAGCTGTAAAGAAGCCAAAGAAAATAGTCATAGTTTAATATATTATTGTCTTTTGTGTTAAAATAATTAGTAATGAAAAAAACATTATATTTTGTTTTCCTGTTTCTATTTTTATTATCGTCACACTCCGTTAAGGCCCAGGAAAATAAGGTCTATTTTTATAAAAATTTTGATGTAAACATATCGGTTCAAAAGGATGCAACATTTACAGTAGAGGAAAAACAACTTTACTCATATAAGGGTAATTTTAATAAAGGTTACAGAGATATCCCACTTGATAAGTTAAGTGATATAAAAGATATTAGTGTAATCGATGGACAAACAGGTCAGGCACTTATTTATTCATCGTCAATATTAGATAAGACAGACCCATCAAGTTGGGGAAAATATACATATTATAAAAAAGATGGAGAGATGATTATAGAATGGTATTATAATCTTGCTGATACAGACTATCTTTGGATTTTAAATTACAAGGTTTATGGGGGCTTGGGATTTTACAATGATCATGACGAGGTATACTGGAATGTATTTACAAATTATGATGTTCCAATTGCATCATCTACTGTTTATGTTAATTTACCTCCGAATAGTTTTGTATCGACTGACTTTACAACGGCTGCTTATACAAATAGTTCTGCAAATAATCCCCGTAAGTTGTATCGTGACTCTGATCATATGTTCGAGTATTTCACCGCTGGACCTTTTTCATCTAAAGAAAATTTTACAATTGCACTTGGTTGGCCAAAGGGACTAATTGATGAGTCTAGTTTTTGGAAATATTGGTTTTCTGCAAATTGGTCTTATCTTGCATCGGGCTTAATCGTACTTCTTACAATAATTGGACTATTTATATATTGGCTATTTAAGGAAAAATTAAAGAAAGGTAGGGGAACAATAATCGCGGAATATGAACCTCCACACAGTCTACCTCCCGCAATGGCAGAGTTAATTGTTACAGAGAGAAATACCCCTCGTGCTTGGTCTGCAACAATTGTTGATCTAGCTGTTAGGGGGTATGTAAAGATTGAGGAAGAAACTGTATCTTATTCAGGAAAGATTATTAAATTAATATTTTCATCTCTTTTGATTTTATTTATGGCATTGATATTTATTGCTGATGCTAAGTCATTTTCTGGTGGTGTGTTTGTCGCGGTTATTTTTATTATTATTGTTGTAAGTACTCTTTTTAAAAAAGATAAAGATTACAAGGTCTTAAAATTAAAAAACTTTGAGTCAGATGAAATATTACATGATTATGAAAAAGGCTTTCTACGAGTTCTTTTTGCAGGAAGAGAGAGTTTTTCTACATCGGAAATGAAGGCTGCTTCAAATTCTGAAAAGGTATTGATGCACCGAGATATGGTTGAGCTATCAAAAAGTCTTTTAGAGGAACTTAGTATTGATGAAACGGCTGAATACGATGTTTCAATAAAGGAGCAGTCTAGGTTTAATTTTATATATGTATTACCATTTATTTGTGCCACCGTTGTTTTTGTAATTGTAGCTAATTTTCAAGACGAAGCTTCTACTCCTTATTTGGTGTTAACGGCCGTTATTCTTTGGGCGTTGGCTACAATAAGATTTTTTATTAAATATAACCCAAGGCTTTCAAAGGAAGGGATAGTTTTAAGGGAAGAATGGCTAGGTTTTAAATTATATTTAGAAACAGCTGAGAAATATAGAATGCAAAATCTTACACCAGAAATATTTGAAAAATATCTGCCTTACGCAATTATTTTTAAGGTAGAAAAACAGTGGGCGAAAAATTTTGATTCAATTGTTAAAGGTGAGCCTTCTTGGTATGGAAGTGCAAGTCATGGTGTATACGTTGGGAGTATGGCTTCTGGTACGGCGGGGGTTGGTAATTTTTCTGCGTCTGCATTCTCAACATCATTTAGTTCTAGCTTATCTTCAGCTTTTGCTTCATCTGGTGCCTCAGGCGGTGGAGGGTCAGGTGGTGGGGGTGGAGGAGGTGGGGGTGGTGCGAGTTGATATTGTTATCATAGTCAATTACTAATAACTGACTATGATAACAATAATAAAATAACTACCAACTTCTCGAAGGTTGATAAGATATGTGATATGCAATATGTGATATAATATTTCTACTTACTATAATTTAATATAAATGAATAAAAAAATATTTCTGTCACTCTTATTGTTGATTGTAATTCCACTAGTAGGATTTGCTCAACAGGCGGATGTTGATCCACAAGGAGATTCATTGTGCGTGTCTATTTTTAATAATTTGAGATATAGAGCAACGGATGCAAATACTAATGCTGAAGTGTCTGTTTTGCAGGATTTCCTGCAAGCTGGGGGATATCTTAAATCAAACCCAGTTGGTTTTTTTGGTATTATGACCACAGCTGCTGTTAAGAAATTTCAAAAAGAAAATAATATTAGCCCAACAGGATACGTCGGTCCAATAACAAGACAAAAAATTAAAGATCAGTCATGTTCTACAAGCAGCGATGTGGTTTTTCCGGTAGCTCCAAAAATTCCAACATCGACAACACCTATAGTTAATCGCACGCCAACACAAACCCCCGTTACACCACCTGTAACTAGTACTACTATATCGTTACTTTCTCCAAATGGTGGCGAAAAGTTAGTTTCAGGTAGTGCAATTCCAATTACCTGGTCTTTATTGCCTGCTAAAAATGAAGGACTTTCTATTTATTATATTACCGAAGAAAACTATCAAAAAAGTATAATTGGAAGTCAAAAAACTATTCCATCTTCAGCTGTTTATCTTGGAAAATCAACCTCAGGCTACTATTGGCAAATACCTACAAATTTATCTGGAGCTTATAGAATTTTGTTGGCATACACCCCTTCAGTTCAAGGAAATTCGAGTATAGCATCGTACATTGATTACAGTGACAGTTATTTTAAAATTGCGCCACCTCCTGTAGCAAATACTCCAACTACATCGTTTATAAATGTAATTTCACCAAATGGTGGAGAGGTGATAAAGCAAGGTTCTGTTGTCAGAATAAAATGGAATGCACCGGGTATTGATAGTGTATATATAAAACTAAGGAAGGGAAATGACACGTATCATAATCCAAATCCAGATTACAATTCCTATGAGGCATCAATTGCATTACGTGTAAATGCTAATGAAGGATACTTTGACTGGAAAGTGCCAACTTCTTTACCTGATGGCAAAGACTACGCTATAAGAGTTCTAGATTTAAATGGAGGAAATATTTCTGATGATAGTAATGGTTATTTCACGATTTCATCTGGTACTTCAATAGGAGATTTTGGATTGCTTTCCGTAAAGTCAGATAAGGCTATTGTTAATTCAGGTGATAAGGTTACTTTAAGTTTTGCTATTAATGACGAGGTTGGAATATTTTCAAAAATGCTTATGTATTGTCCATCTGGAGTCACGTCTTCTTTTGGCACTAGTGGTAAGGATTTGTGTAATGTTTGGCGGGATTTCCCAATGACACCATCTACAGCGGAGGTGATTTTTAGAAATACAAATTCTACACCTCAAACTGTTGTTCCTAATTTTTACGAATATAAGATAAACGATTCTAGTTACATGCACGGTAAGGTAACGAGTATTGTGGTTAATCCAGTTATATAAATAGCTAAAAAATAAAACAAAAAACTCATGCAAATTATTGCATGAGTTTTTTGTTTGCTGCACTTCAATAAAATTAGCTCGTTAAAATTGTTGCGCCGCCTGCACTAAGGTTTTTGTTCGCTACGCTCCAACAAACCAAGTGCATCGGCATCACATTTTTATAGTCGTCGCACTCCTTAAAAATTGTGAACAGCCGGTACTAGAATATTTTATTCGCAAAGCTCAAAAATATAAAGTACCGCTGCATCACGAATTTATGCTCACTTCGTTCGGTAAATTCTGTGACCCTACCGGGAGTCGAACCCGGCTTTAAAGCTTGAAAAGCTTTCGTCCTAACCGATAGACGATAGGGCCAATAATGTGTGATTCTATGTTTCTTTGCCTTCATTTGAACCTCAAAGCAATGAAGAGAATATAACATATTTTCAGGAAAAATCAAAAATTTACTTAAAATCTAGTATTTTAGGGAGTAAAATTGCAACATTCATACCATTGATGATATGCTTGCAGAGTTAGTTACATTGGAGAGATGGCTGAGTGGTTGAAGGCACCGTTCTCGAAAAACGGCATAGGGGAAACCCTATCGAGGGTTCAAATCCCTCTCTCTCCGCAATTATTCGCAAATGAGTTCAGATGATTTTTAGGTGAATCTTCTTTATTCCACCAGAAATGAAACAGGGGAGAGTGTCTTTTGGACACCCTCCCCGTTTTGTCGATAGGCCTCAACCTACGAAACTCCGAATGATCCTCGAATCAATTAATATGGTTGCTCTGAGTCCTCCGCTGTGGAAAATCGGTCCATCCAAAAATTGAACATTGTCATGATCTTTTGATAGATCTATGCGTATGTTGTAACGATCTCCACCTTTGCCTCGGCCAAAGATTACATCATCTGTTGTGTGAAATAAATCCTTTTCATAAAAATCTCCATGCCCTTCGGCGCTCCAGGTGGTTATGAAATAGATTCTTCCGTCTTCTTTGATGATGTTTATAACAATATTTTCCAGGTTTAGTGGTATTTCTAGTATTTCCATTGTGAGTACTTCTGTTTGTTTGAGTTAAGGTTGTATTAGAACTATTACGTGTATTTTTTCCAATTACAACTATACAACATTAATGGTAAATTTCAAAGCAAATTTGTTTCTCAAAAAAGACCTATATTTGAATTAATGGAAGAGAAAAGAATTTTAAACTTTTGTTCAGGTCATTTATTTTCTTCCTTGCATCCACCTGAATCTCCATTCCATTTTTCTCCATATATGAATTAAAATCCAGTATAATATCGGTAAGATTTTCTAGATAAAGTTCAGCTCTTTCCTCGTCTTTAGATGAGTCACTTAATTTATTTAGTCTATTAAGTAAGTTATTTATAAGGACAATAGAGTAGCTTATAAATTTTTCAGGTTTAAAAACTCTACAAATACTAACCATCAAATCATCGTACTTTTCTAAAATTTCTTCTTCCTTAGGATTACCTTTGAATAACTCAATACCAGCATCAAGATTTTTCCCTTCAGCTTCAAAATATTGGCGTAATGTAATGTCTGGTCTATCGAACATTTCAGCTGTTTCGTTTGGGTCAAACATATTTTCTCCTTCGTTCTTTTCGTCTATATCCATCAACTCAATTAGTAGATCAATGTTCTCTGTCAGAGTATCAATTTTCTTTGTTAATGCTTTATACATTTCTTCACCAACTTTCTTTTCTTCATGAGCTTCGTTCATTTTTATACTAAATTAATTAATGGTAGTTTTGCTTGTTATCTAAAAGTTCCTGAACTATTCCAACAGCTTCTTTTGGTTCGATTTCATTTGCTCTTAATCTTCTTATGGTCTCATTTACTATTGGGTTCTCTCTATCATTTGCGCCCATAATACCCATCTGCTGCCAAAGAAAACCAATCATATCTAGGGCTGCCTTCTTATCATCTTTGTGTTCTATTTCCGGTTCATTTATTAATGTAAATCTTTTTACAGGTTTCTTGATATTTCCTTCTTCGTCTTTTTCATCACCATTGAAGGTTTTTAGACCAGTAAAATCTTCAAGTTTTCTTAGCCAAACTGGATGGTCTCCAAACTCAGGGGAATTATATTGTCCCTCATATATTACAAATTCCTCTGTTTTGTTAGAAGGATTTTTTGCGACATCTTTAATAATATAAACATCTCCTGATTTAAAATGGACGTATCTTTGTCCAATAGAAATTGCATTATTATTTTCTGAGTTCTCGACATTTGCATTCATTGAGCTCTCTGCTTGCGATGCTTGATTTGTTGGTTCAGTATCAATCTTGTCAAAATCTTCTAGGCTTTTGAAACTTGATAGATTTTTTACCAAGCTTTGTTTTCTATTATTCTCTTCAGTCGTATGAAGTTGCTCATATACAACAAAAAATTCACTAGGGTTAGCAGAGTCACGTGCAACACTCTTAATTTTATATTCATTACCTTCAGATGTTTTACATATTTCCCCGGTTGTAAATTTCATAGGGTGCACTTCATTTGCGATTGACATTATTGCTTCGTTTGATTGATTCATATGTTATATGATATTGTATAAAGGTAGATTTGGCAAAGGTAGAAAAACAATAATGGGCGATTAGCTCAGTTGGCTAGAGCGCAGACTTGACGTGTCTGAGGCCACAGGTTCGAGCCCTGTATCGCCCACATTTAAAAACAGCATGAGTAATTCATGCTGTTTTTTGACCAATAAAGATTAGGTGATTATCTCTTGCTTAAGCTGATGTAGATGTCCTCCAGTGCCTTAACTGCATCACCAACTGCAATATTGTTTTGATGATATAAACCGTCTGTACAGTCACCAGAAGCCCAAATACCGGTAGTTTTGGTCCTTTGAGTGATTGGATTAACGATAACCTTATTGTATTCATTTAGCTCCACAATGTCCTTTGCAAAACCAGTGGCTGGTAGCATTCCAATCTCAACAAAAATACCATTAACAGACAGCTCTTTTTCTTCACCTGTTTCTATATTTTTGTATGTTAAACCATTTACAAATTTCTCACCTTTAACTTCTAAAACTTCAGCAGGTGTTAATACACTCACATTTGGTCTTGCAAGAACTTTCTCTACGGTAATTGGATCAGCTCTAAATGTTTTACTTCTATTTATTAAAGTTACACTTTTACAATATGCAGAAAGTTGAGCAACAGCTTCAAGCGCTGCGTTTCCTCCGCCAACTACAGCAACATCTGTATCAGAAAATAGGGGACCATCACAAGTGGCACAATATGTTAGACCTTTATGCTCAAAAGTATCTGCGCCTTTTGCTGGAAGTTTTCTATGTGCACTACCTGTTGCAATTAGAATAGATTTAGAAATAGCCTCAATATTTTCTCCACCAATTGTACTGCCTATTGTTGAAACAAAAAGGGGATTCTGTTCTGTGTAGTCAGAATGTTTTTTTATTGAAATAACCCTGCTGCCTGTCATTATTTCTACGATGTCTCCCGCATACGCCTTAAGATGGTTTTCAAGTGACTTTGCAAGATCTGCTCCTGAAATTTTAACAGTTCCAATCCAATTTTCTATACCTTCAGATACAATACTTTGTCCGCCAAAGTCCTCTGTAACAAGTAGGGTTTGTAATTTTTTACGAGAAGCATAAACGCCCGCCGCAACTCCAGCTGGCCCACCGCCAATAATTAAAAGATCATATGTTTTCATAGGGTTGTATTATAACAAGTATTATTTTTGATATCGCTTGACAAAGTACAATACACAGTGTATATTGCTATTTGAATCCGTGATGGTGATTTCAAAAGGGTGACCTACTGAACGCACTCACATCGAGGGACTCCTAGTATTGGAGATTAAGATGAACGGAATAAGATAGCTCAGACCTTCCAGATGCTATCCGCAAGCAAGCAAGTAGAACCCAATCTTGTGTGCTGCAAAAAAACCAAACCCAAAAGGCCTCCCGCGTTCGCGCGGGAGGCCAATTTTTTATATTAAAAATGACACCTTCGCAGGTGTCATTTTATGTTTGTATTGTATCTATGAATTATTTCTTCGCTCTTCTTAGAAATGCAGGAATTGAATTCCATTCATCGTCGTCATCTTGAACACCTTGAAGTGGAGCGTTAGGATCCTCTTCTTTAACGTTTTCTTTTACAGCAGGAGTGCTATTCGCATTTGCTGTTGATGGATTGTGAATTGAGTTATGAATCTTTCCTTTTGGTTCTTCATGTTTTGTTTGAACAGAAACCTCAACATTTTGAGTTGATGCACTAACCTCAACATTTTGAGATACGGGTTTTTGAACGTTGCTGTTTGCTACAAATGCAGATGGTGAAGCTTCTTGTCTTGATGACATGCTATCAAAAATAGTTTTTCTGATTGTGCTGTTATCTGGAAAGTTTGCTGCAATAACAGTAATTCTTAATTCATTTTTCTTTAGTCTCTCGTCCTTTACAGTACCAAAAATAATTTTTGCGTCTGGATCCACTGAGTCTGTAATAAGCTTTGCTGCTTCTTGAATTTCCCACATAGTAAGATCATCATTTCCTGCGATAGAAAATAGAACTCCTTTTGCACCATGAATTGAAACGTCAAGAAGAGGAGAGCTAATAGCTGCTCTTGCTGCTTCCTCAGCACGCTTCTCACCTGACGCTGATCCAATACCCATAAGTGCCGGGCCTGCGTTCTCAAGAACAGCCCTGATATCAGCGAAGTCAATGTTACCAACAGTTCCAGGAGTTGTAATAAGTTCAGATATACCTTCAACGGCTTGCTTTAGAACTTCATCACACATTGCAAAAGCATTCTTTGCTGTTGTGTCCTTTGAAACTGCAGCTAGAAGCTTATCATTAGGAATAACTACAAGTGCATCAACTGCTTTACTCAATTCTTCAAGTGCATGTTCTGCAAGACGCATACGTTGTTGTCCTTCAAATGAAAATGGTTTTGTAACTACACCAACAGTAAGTGCACCCATTTCTTTTGAAATCTTTGCGACGATTGGAGAAGCACCTGAGCCAGTTCCTCCGCCAAGTCCTCCTGCAACAAAAACCATGTCAGAATTTTTAAGAGCTTCTTGAATTTCTTCTTTTGTCTCCTCAGCTGCTTGTCGTCCAACTTCTGGATTCATTCCAGCACCTAGTCCTTTTGTAAGGTTCTTCCCAATGTGAATTTTACGCTTTGCTAGTGAGTGATGAAGGTCTTGGGCATCAGTATTTATAGCAAGAAAATCAACACCCTTAACTTTATTGTTAATCATGTGGTTAATTGCATTTTTTCCTGAACCACCAACACCGACTACCTTTATTCTTGCAAATGTCTCTACGTCTGTTTTTACCTGTGGCATAATATTTCTGTTATTGGGATTATGGTTAACTTGTTTACTTGGGCTATATATTACCACTTACGCAAAATCAAGGCAATCTTGACTTTTAGGGGGTTAGGTTTGAAATAAGGCTTATTTAAGAGTCTACGGCAAAAACTGCTTAAACAAAGAGGATATTTTATTTCCAACTTTCTTTACAATATTTGATGCGTTTAGATTACCAAAACCCATTCCACCAGATTTGTCATCAGGAGAAGAAAAGGCAAGTATTGTAAGGCCATAGGCCACAGCCCATTCAAATTCTCTAGCAATACCCTTAAGATTACCCTCAAGTTTTAGACTATGTCTCTTTGATGGAAGTCTAAGTGCCTCCCGTGCTAATTCTTCAATGTTTTGCAGTCCGGAACCGCCACCTGTAAGAATTATACCTGCTGGTAATAGACCATTTCTATCAATCTTTTTAAGATGACTTTCTATTAAATCAAATATGTCAGAAAGTCTCGCTATAACTATTTCATCAAGCTTCTTTCTTGAGAATGCAGGAAGGGAGGCGTTGCTGGAGGAATTAGCAACACCTATATTTCCCGAGACTGACATTTTTATTAAATCAGCATCCTCAATAGAAACCTTAAGGCCAAGAGCAATGTCATTTGTTATATCATTTGAGCCAACGGCAAAAACTTCCATAGAAACTGGAATATTATTTTCATATACTATTATTGAGCTTGTCTCAGCTCCAATGTTTAGCAACACACACCCAGCAATTTTCTGAGTTTTAGTTAATGAAACCAAACTTGCTGCAATTGGTGCTGCAACAACATCTTTAATTTCTACATTTGCTTCATCAAAGGCACTTAATAAATCTGTTAAGTGATGTGAGAGACATGTAATATATAAAACTCTTGCTTCTAATTTGATGCCTTTAAGTCCTTGTGGTTTTCCTAATACTTTTCTTCCGTCAACTTTATATTCAAGTGGAATAGTGTGAATTATTTTTCTATTTAAAATGTAGGCGTTTGGCAGTTCTTTATCACTTTCTTCTATTGCACGCTTTACATCTAGATCTGTAATCTCTGAATCAGCTTTTGTTGTGACAACAGAACCAATTGAAACGATTGCACCAAGTCCAACTCCACCTACAGAAACGTATGCCTTTTTGATAGGGATACCAGAATTTTTTTCTGCAATAGTTACAACGGATCTAATGCACTTTGCAAGCTCTGTGACATTAGTAACATATCCATGTCTAACACCTCTTGTTTCAATTGATGCTGAAGCTAAAATTTTTGGAAGGTTTGAACCATTTGTTCTTGAGGAGTCTTTTTCTGATTGGAATTCTGCAGACTCAAGTTCAGACACCAATACTTTTATTTGGTGTGTGCCTACATCTATTCCAACTGCTATGTTTCGACCTTTTGCCATAATGTACGATTTTTATTTAGATTAATTTTTGTTGGTATCCAACACTTACTCAAACATTATACACTATTTTTATATAGTAAAAAACTTTCTAACTTTTTCTTCTTCGCTTTCCATTTTATCACCATGGTCAAAGCCTTTCAAGTGCATTAGTGAGTGTACAAATAAGAACAATAAATAGTTCTTTGGAGTTCTATCGAAGTCTTTAGATTTCTTGTTTGCAACGTCTAGATTTATGAAAACTTCACCCATTTCACTTTTTATACCCAAATCATCAAGAGGGAAGCTTAGCACGTCTGTTGTGTAGTCCTTCTCTCTGTGAGTTCTGTTTAGAGTCCTCATCCTTTCTTTTCCGATGAAGTTTAGGCTGAGTTCATAGTTTGAACCCATTACTTTGTCTTTTATTTTATCAAAAAGCACCCAATCGTTTTTGGGTGTTGTTTTGAGAGTAGAGGAGATCATGAAATTATCCTTATCAAAAAGAACTTTCATTGTTTTTGGAATTATCGTCTCTTTTTCTTTGATTCTGGAAGCTTGCCTAGTTTTGCAAGTTTTTCCATCTCTGTGCGACGGCGAAGTCTTTCTAGAGTTGATTTCTTAACCTTGTAAGGTGAAAGAGACCTATCAGAATATCTGATTGATCTTACTTTATTTAGGATACCAGATTCTTGAACACGCTTTGTAAAGCGTCTTAAAACTGATGATCCGCTTTCATTTGCGTGTTTGTCTACTGAAACATTTGTCATATAGGCTATAATTTAACACATACTTTGTATCCTAGCCACTTGCTATAAATGGTCTTATGTGTCATATTAACGAAGGCCCCACAGATGGGGCTATTTTTGTCACAGAAAACGTCGATGAGGCGTCAAACCGAAACAAGCAAACAAAAAAGGAAACATGGACATGAGTACATCATTTGATAACATAACTATATCTTTTGAAGAGGATGAAACCGGTGAAATGGAAATACCAACCGGTCGGGCAAGAATGGAGGGCTGGATTCAAGGAATGATTGGGGCAAAAAAAGTCGAGATTGAGGTTGGTGTTGCCAATCGCTTCAGTGGAATTGTTGAGAATGTAAGGAAAAAAACCTTCGTCATTACCAGGCTTAAAACCTGCCGTCAGGAAAGAGAAATATTTACCTCAGACACAGAAAGACAGCATCGGAGGATTTTGATGCTGAGTGAGGTGTTGCTGATACTGAAAAGGGCTTGGCTTTTATCAGCTCTCGGTACAATCAGGTTTTGGTGCAGGGATAAGGATGGATCTATACGTTTGATGGGTATCAGAAAGGAGTTTAATAACACGGTATTTGTTTTTGAGGAGAATCCTGGTAACAGAGATTTTATTCCAAAGACAATCATTGTGCGTTTTGAAAAGAAGTAGATTCCAAAACTTCATAGACTCACAGCCTCGTTTATAGTACGTTCAAATCGTGCATGAGCGGGGTCTTTTTTTGTCTAACTATCTAGTAGATTTTGCAAGTGATCAATAAGATCCTTAATCATCACAGTCTCTTGAACTCTAGAATTCATATGTCTAATTGTAACAGAGTTCTCAATTGCTTCCTTTTGTCCAAGAATTAATATATAAGGAACAGCTAATTTTTCTGCAGCTGCAATTTGACTAGTAATCTTATCTCTTGAAAGTGCTTGGTGAACTGGTATCTTTGCAACTCTAAGCATTTCCAAAATAGAAAGTGATTTTAATTTAGCGTCATACCCAAGGTGTATAAAGTAAAATTTAATATCTTCAACCGCTACAATTTTTGGAACCTTTCTTGATGGATCAGCCTCAACTAGTATATGTGCTCCAATTGCTGGAACATCTTTCTTTCCCCAGGCTTTTTTTGAAACTGAGTTGTATCTTTCTCCAATAGCTAGTACTTCTTTTTTATCTTGTTTTCCTTTTACTGTAAGGGCAGTGATCTGAAAGACGGTCCCTCCAGCATAAAGTCCGCTACCAATTAAATTATGGTCTATTATGTAAGGAAGATTTAATGATTCAATGTATTCAAGAACCTCTCTAAAATGGTCTCTTGATGCCTCTGTTAAATAACTGATTGGCTTTGGAGCAGCATCTTGAATTGCTATACACTTTTCATGATCGCAAGATACAGCACTCATTGGGTCCTTTTTGAAAGCATTTCTACATGTTGCAGATAGCTCACCAATGTTCTTTTTAAAATAAGTTACATATTCCTTGCTGAATTTTGTAAAACAATCCTTGTCCCCAAGAGAGTTTATTTCAATTAAAAGCTCTCCTTTATCAACGTGATCTTTTAAAATAACATAAGCAGTTTCAATGATCATCGCATCAGCAATACTTCTTGAGTTACCAAGAACATGTAGTGAAAATATGTGATCTTTATGTTTATCAAAATGATGATTTCCGTGTAGTGGTCCACTGTAACAAATCATTGGGGGTTGAACTAAATCAGACATTCCTTTGTTTATGTAAGTTCTTGTGATAGCAATATGCTCTTCAAGAAAATTCTCAAAATTTAGTGATGTTGCCACCTCGTCCTTGTTAGCTCTCTTTGTTCCCATTTTGAAGCCTTTGGCTCTAACGATATCCTCTTTTTGAACTTCAAGTCCAGCAAAAGGAACAAAGCCATAGTGACGGGCTGAGAACTCTGCTATTTTATGAACCTTGTCTATTGGGTCCGGTTTCTCTATTTCTGGAATCTTACTTTTTTTGCCTTTAGCTACTTTTGTCATTGGTTTATTAGAGATTTTAGTTATATTTGTAGCCTTCTCATGTATTTTTTTAGGTGAATGACTGTTACCACTACTTTTTGACACATTTTTACTATTGTTGTTATTAGGCATATTTTCTTATACCTTACTGTTTTTTATCGAAGACATCAAGCCCTCCAGGGAAAAGACCGATTTTAGCGAATGGATAGAGTCGTAAAAAGGCTCTTCCTGTGATCTCTTTTCTTGGAAGAGCACCCCAACTTCTTGAGTCAAAACTCACGGACCTATTGTCTCCCATAACAAAATACTCTGTATCGCTAAGAGTTTCGTCTTTTGTCTTATCGCTATTGAATTTTACGTAGGGCTCATCAAGCACAAAACCTTCAGGGTGTTCTTTGTTGTACACGTGCGTCTGACCTTTTTCAATTACAATTCTTTCGCCAGGTAAACCGACAATTCTTTTTATAAAATATTTACTTGCATCAATTGGAGGTACTAATACGACAACATCACCTCTTTGGGGTTCTTGGAATTTGTAGGTTAGTTCGTCAACAATTAAATAATCATTAGTTGCAAAATTTGGATCCATTGATGCACCATCGACAAGAAATGGTTCAGCGACATAAAATCTAATACCAAGAAAAATTAAAAGCATTACAATAGTAAACTTCCAAAAACCCTCGTCTTTCTTTGGCTTATCTTTTTTAATTTCCTCCACAACTAAGTTTTTTGCTTTTTCCCTTACTTGCTCATCAGTCTCTATAATGTCTTTTTCATGTGTATGCATAATATGGGTAAAATTATAGCATATGTTATAGTATATGCATGTATATAATTGTAGGATTAGGAAACCCAGGCGAAGAGTATGAATCAACAAGACATAACGTTGGAAGATTCATTGCTACATCATTTGCAAAACAATATGAATTACCAGATTTTTCTTATGATAAGAAGTTTTTAGGACTAGTTTCAAAAGGAGAAATTGAGGCTGGAAAAGGGAAGTCAAAGATTGTTGAAAAAGTTACCGTGATATTACCTGAAACTTTTATGAATAAAAGTGGCAAGTCACTTGCAGATCTGATAACAAGTGAAAAGAAGGCTGAGAAGTTAATCGTAATTCAAGATGATTTAGATTTGCCATTTGGTGCAATTAAAATGGTTTTCAATAGAGGAATGGGCGGACATAGAGGTCTGGAATCCATAAGAAAGGCAATTAAGACTGACGCTTTTATAAGAGTAAAAATCGGTGTATCTCCAACAACTCCGACAGGTAAAATTAAGAAACCAAAGGGGGAAGAGAAGGTTGTTAAATTTATTCTAGGAAAGTTTAAGGATGATGAAATGAATGAATTAAAAAAGATTGCAAAAAGAGTTTCAGAAGGGTTGTATGTGACGGTTACAGAAGATAGATTTAAGGCGATGAATAGTCTTAATACAGCAAACTAAGTAGACCTCTATAAACAACAACAAAACCCGCATTTTCATGCGGGTTTTGTTGTTGTGCATCGTCGGCGCGCTTCACATCGTTATATGGCTAGTGCTGGAATCAAACAGCAGTTTGACTCCAACACTAGCCATACAACAAGGGAAATATGCCCTGCACCTCCTATTTTTAATCCTATTTCTTGTTTTTGTCAACAAAAGAAAGTGCCATCTTTTGATCCTTTGAATCAAATAGATTTATCTTGAATGTGTAACTTTTACCAAGCTCAAGTGCTTCCTTTAGCTTTGCTTCACTTCCAAATTCAGAAACGTGTACAAGTCCAGCAATTCCTTCTTCTATACTTGCAAGAGCTCCATGCTTATTGTACTTGATTACAACTCCAGTAACGATATCGTCTCTCTTGTACTTCTTCTCTGCATCTTTCCATGGATTTGGCTTAAGAGCTTTGATAGATAGAGAAACTTTACCATCCTTGATTTCAATAACTTTAACTTTTATCTTCTCTCCAACCTTGAACATTGTTCTTGGATCTTCAACAAGAGCCCAGTCAATTTCAGAAATATGGACAAGACCTTCTAGGTTTTCTTCAAGTTTAACGAAGACTCCAAAGTCAACTGCGCCTGTTACAACGCCCTCAACTTCATCGCCAACTACATACTTGCTTGCTACCTTTTCTTTCTCACCACCATCTCCTAGATTCTTTTCTGAGAAAATTAGTTTACCTTCCTTTGGAGAAGCTGCAATAATTGTTACAGAAAGTTTTTGACCAACAAGTTTCTTAAGTTCTTCAAGGATTCTGTCCTTATTTCCTTCTTCTACTCTTGGATAGTTCTCTGCCTTCAATTGAGAAGCAGGAAGAAATCCTTGAATACCTTGCCATGACATAAGTAGACCTCCTTTGTTTGCCTCAAGAACAGGAACATCGTAAACAGTATTGTTTTTGATAGCACTTTCTGCTTCACTCCAAATAAGAGCTTGTTTAGCCTCCTTTAGAGAAAGTTCTATGTAACCATCTGCATTGTTAACTTCTACAACCTTTGCAGCAATACTGTCTCCAATATTAACCTTTCTTAGTATGTCTCTAGCACTTATGTACTCTCTACCATAGATGATTCCAGTTCCGTATGGTCTAAGATCGATGAAAACACCTTTCTTATCTATAGCGATAACCTTACCTTCTACAATATCTGTAACACTTGGTGGGGTATGAGAATCTGCAATAATTCTTCCCATCACACTTGCGTTCATTTGTGCGATTTTTGCAGCCATCTCTGCCTCAACTTCCGCTGAAATAGCTTTTTTAGGAGCCTTTGTTTTTACCTCAGAATCAGTTTTTACAACCTCTTCATTGCTAATTATATCTTTTGCCGTATCGTTTATATCTGTTGTCATGAAATAAAAAATCAAGTACTGCTCCCGCTTGAGTTTCTGAATGGCACGGCGGGGGTTACAGTCCTTGTGATTGCTAATAATCTGACTGGTATATTATGCATATTTTGGCGGAAAATACAACACCCCAGCCCCAAATTATCATCCTTGAGAACACGCCAGTTTTCTGCTGAAACCCTTAATTTCCTTCGCAATCACCTGCTCACTGCCACTCGCAAGTTTCTCAAGGATGATAATTTGGGGCTGGAGGGCGAATAAGTCTCTCAAAATAAGCCTAATTATTGCATATGTAATTTTGATTTAAGTGGATAAGTCTTTGAAAACTTTGGTTTTTCTTTATATTTGAGTAATAAAATCTTATTCATATGATAAAAGATTTTGATAAATGGAACAGAAGAAAAAAGGCGATTGAGGATTCTGATTGCGAGGTATTATTTAGAACAAAGGAAATTTGGTGGTGTTATGTTGGCTTGAACATTAAAATTGAGTCGTGTGGAAAGGGTGATGATTATAAACGCCCTGTACTTGTGTTGAGAAAATTATCTGCAAAAGGTTTCATTGGGATACCTCTTTCAACGCAAGCTAAGAAGGGCTCATGGTTCGTAGATTTAGAAGTGAATGGTAAAAAAGGATGTGCCCTTATTTATCAAATTAAAATGTTTAGCTCCAGTCGTATGTATTGGAGAATCTCAGTTCTTGATGATTCAAGTTTTGAAAGTGTAAAAGAAAAGCTCAGGTTGTTACTTGAGCTTTTCTAATTGTCACCAGAACTATTGCTCTGGATCAGTGGGTTACCCCAGAAAGATACTTGTTATTATATAAAATGATAGAAATAAGTCAATCAAAATTTGCTGCTTTACACCATATCTATTTTATGGCAAAACGGAAGGGGAGACTAAACAAGAATTGAATAATAGGGTATAATGCCGACATGATTATTACATACCTTGGACGTGAAGCCGTGAAGATTCAATATGGTGATTTGGTTATTGCTTTTAATCCACCAGCGAAGACTTCATCCTACAAAATTAATAAATTTGGTGCAGATATTGCACTTGAAACTCTACCTCATGAGGATATGTGTGGTGGCGCTGAATTAACATATGGGGACAAAAAGCCCTTTGTTGTGTCAGGTCCTGGGGAATATGAAGTTAATAGTATATTTATTAAAGGCTTAGCTGGTGAGTCCTCATACGATATAGATAAGGATGATAAGAAGCTTATTAATACAATTTATGCATTAACAGTTGAGGGAATCAAGATGTTGTTTCTTGGTGCACAGGACGGTCCACTTCCAAAAGATGCTGCTGATGCAATTGACTCTGTAGATGTGTTGTTTTTGCCAATTGGAGGAAATGGTGTGCTTGATGCAAAGTCTGCATATAAAATGGCGTTAAATCTTGAGCCTAAAATTATTATTCCAATTCATTTTGATAGTAAGAAAGACGAAGCATTGATTGCCTTTCTAAAGGAAGCCGGAGATCACAGTGAGCCTGTTGATAAATTAACAATTAAGAAAAAAGACCTAGAAGGTAAAAATGGTGATATAATAGTGTTGTCGCCACAGCAATAAGGGTTTTTAAAGCGCAAAAATAGCATCAGAATCAGTGGTTTCTGACGAGGATACATAAAAAATAAAAACAAAACATCATGTTATCAAAACATATTGAAAACGTAAAACAAAAATCAGAAAACTATAGAACAGTTTATGCCTTTACGGCATCGGTTCTATTCACTGGAGTAGTTGCAAGTTTTTGGGTTTTTTCATTCTTTATTCCAAACATGGGAGGTGTTGCAAACAGTGCTTCTGTGTCAGGTGCCATTGATGGATCAAAAGAAATTAGTCCAACTGGTATTGTGAAGCAAGAGATTGGCGGTATTTTTGATAGTATTAAAAATCTAACTACTGATAATTTTCTAGGTGGAAGATATAAGGTGCAATTTGATAATGGAACACTTGGTATGTCGCAGAATTCTACTATAGAAAGTTCGTCTACGGATGCTTCATTAGAGTCTCCTATAATCACTCCACCAAGTACAATAATTTCCACGACAACAGAAAGCGGATTTACTGTAGAAGTAGATGGTGTAAGTAATGGTAATGATGTTAACGCTAATATTGACAGTAGTAATGTTGAGAATAGTGCATTATTGGGGAATTAATTATAATATTTAAGTACAGATAAAATAAAACAATGGCAAAAAAGATAGAAACAACAGTTGAAGTAGTTCCAGTAAACTCAGACAAAATTCAAGACAGAAATCTAACTGTGGAAATGAAGAAGTCATATATTGACTATGCCATGTCTGTTATTACAGACCGTGCACTTCCTGATATTAGAGATGGACTTAAGCCAGTTCACCGTCGTATTCTTTATGCTATGAGTGGTATGCGTCTTACTGCATCTGCAAAAACTGTAAAGTCAGCAAAGGTGGTTGGAGACGTTATGGGTAATTATCACCCTCATGGAGACGTTGCTATCTATATGTCTATGGTTAACATGGCTCAAACTTTTTCAATGCGTTACCCATTGATAATTGGTCAAGGTAACTTTGGAACAGTTGATGGTGATCCACCTGCTGCTATGCGTTATACCGAGGCTAAAATGTCACGTCTTTCATCTGAGCTGTTGAGAGATATAAATAAGCAAACAGTTAACTTCGTTCCTAATTACGATGGTTCGGCAAAAGAACCTACTGTTTTACCTACTGTTGTTCCAAACCTTTTGTTAAATGGAGTTTTGGGTATTGCTGTTGGAATGGCAACAAACTTTCCACCCCATAACTTAAGAGAGGTTGTTGATGCCACAACTCATTTAGTTGATAATCCAGATTCCTCATCTGAAGATTTGTTAGAATTTGTGAAAGGACCAGATTTTCCGCTAGGAGGTGTTGCTTATAATGAAAAGGATATTGCCGCAGCACTCATTCACGGAAGAGGAGGAGTTGTTGTTCGTGGTGAGGCTGAAATTGTTGAAGAGAAAGCTGGTCAATCTAAAATTATAATTACGTCAATTCCTTATAGAGTAAATAAGTCTACTCTTATTGAAGCTATTGCTGACTTGGTTCGTGAAAAGAAACTTGAAGGTATTAAAGATCTACGCGATGAATCAACAAAAGATATTAGAGTTGTTATTGAATTGAAGAGTGGAAGTTATCCTCAAAACATTCTTAACTTTTTGTATAAGCATACTCAACTTGAATCAACATTTCACTACAACATGGTTGCACTTGTTGAGGGTGTTCCACAAACTCTTTCACTTAAGACTTGTCTTGAAGAGTTTATTAAACATAGAAAGGAGGTTGTAAGAAGAAGAACAGAATTTGATCTAAAAGAAGCACAAGATAGAGAGCATATATTACTTGGTCTTAAGAAAGCATTGGATCATATCGATGCAATTATTAAAACTATTAAAGCATCAAAAGATACTCCTACAGCTCACGTTAACTTGATGAAGGAATTTAAATTCTCAGATAGACAAGCAACCGCCATCTTGGAAATGAAGCTTCAAAGACTTGCTGGTTTGGAGAGAAAGAAAATTGAGGATGAATTAAAGGCCGTTCAAGCATTTATTAAAGAGTGTGAAGATATTCTAAAAAATCCAAAAAGAGTTCTAAAAATAATCAAGGACGAGCTTGCAGATATTAGAGAAAGATTTGGTGATAATAGAAGGACAAAAATCATTAAGCATGCTGCAAAAAACTTCTGTATTGAGGATGTTATTCCTGATGAAGAAAGTGTTCTTGTATTAACTAGTGGAGGGTATATCAAGAGAACTGATCCTGATGAATACAAGAAGCAAAGAAGAGGTGGTGTTGGTGTTGTTGACCTTGATACAAAGGAAGAAGATTTTATAACTCATCTTATAACAACCACAACTCATAGTGATTTATTATTCTTTACAGATAAGGGTAAGGCGTATCAAATTAAAATGTACGATATTCCTGAGGGAAAGCGTGCTACTCGTGGAAAATCAATAATGAACTTCTTGTCACTTTCTGATAATGAGAAAGTAACTTCAGTTCTTCCGATGCCAAAGCAAATTAAAAAAGGCGGAGGACTAAGTCTATTTTTGATTACAAAACAAGGAACTGGAAAGAAGGTTTCTATTGAAAGTTTCCTTGATGTTAGAAGAAGTGGAATTATTGCAATTAGACTTGATCCTAATGATGAATTAGTCTCTGCATCATTTGTTGAAAAGAAGGATTCGGTAATGGTTGTTGCATCAGATGGTCAATCTATTAGATTTGATGAGGGCGATGTTAGAGAGATGGGACGCTCTGCTGGTGGGGTACGTGTTATGAAATTGGATAAGGATGTAAGCGTTGTTGGGGCTGACACAATTGCAAAAGATGTAACTGATGCATATGTAATGGTTATGTCTTCAAATGGATATGGAAAGAAAACTCCAATTAAAGAATATAAGATTCAAGGAAGAGGAGGTTCTGGAATTAAAACTGTAAAGGTTACCCCAAAGACTGGAGATTTGATTTCTGCAAGAATCCTGACAGCAGAACTTGAAGAACTTGTTGCAATTTCAAAGAAAAGCCAGGTTATTAGATGTGATCTAAAGGAGGTACCAGCACTTGGGCGTGATACACAAGGAGTGAGAATTATGAAGTTAAGAGAAGGTGATAGTTTGGCTTCATTGATCTGTCTATAAAAAATTTGCTTCAAAATTAGGAAATCCCAGTGATAATACTGGGGTTTTTTATTACTTGCAAAATTAATAAAAAAAGAGCAATATTCAAAAGGATCCAAAACAACAAAGGAGGCTTTGTGGACAATGATACTAATAATAGAACAAAAACGAACAAAGAAAGAAGGAAGGAAGAAAAGGAGGAAAGAGAGACGCTTAAGATATTTCCAGTAGTCCAATTGACTTGGAGCCGATTACCCAGAATAGTTGTCATCGATTGGAAGAATATTAGGTCTCGTGAATACAGGCTTGATCATCTAACCAACGGTGAATTGAATGCTTTCTGGCACATGGATGCAAACGCCAAGATTGATTATTTGATTAGATGTTTCAATCGTCATCACAGGAGGCCTAGATGTCAAAAAGGCGTAACGGAGTGTCATAATTTATCGTATGTCGATATTGAGTCACATACAAGTTACAATAAGCTGATTTTTGTCATTTCCAGATGGTTCAAAATGTCAGAGGCGGAAGTCAAAACTAAGCATATTGCTATTTTTTTGAAAAAGGTCTATCCGTCACTGGAGAGACTTATGACAAACCCTGTGACGCGAAAGATGAAGAGTCTGAAAAGTTTGCTGCATACTGGTAGTTTTAATAAGTTGAGTCCCGCTTTTATTGGGAATGTTGCAAAGTGGGCTGGTATAAAATTTGGAGCAGTTCATGCAAATGATATTCGGCGATTCATTACACAGATTTACCTAGCACTTAAAAGGATTGCATACGATCACTCCTTGGGTAGACTGAAGACTTTACCTGCGTTCATTAAGGTGCTGAATAAAATTTGGATACCGAGAGATTGCCAAATAATTTTGAAACTCTGATGGAATGCTCGTAACAACGGATCAGGGGTGAATATTCATCGCGCAGGCATTCCATGCCTGCGCGATATTTCGTTTACTGATTTATCTACAGATTATGATCTATCAACAAAATTTAAAAAATACAGATATTTTGTATTTTACTTGTGCTATAATATTTACATGAGTTTTGTTAAACCTGAAAAAACATTGCAGGACATGAATATTGCAGAAGGAATGACTGTTGCTGATTTTGATGCAGGCGCAGGGTACTACACTATGGCTCTTGCAAAAAAAGTTGGACAGTATGGTAAGGTTTTTGCAATTGATACTAGGGCGGATTTGTTGACAAGGATTGCAAATGAGTCAAAGCTTTTAAATCTTAAAAATGTTGAAGTCATAAGAGGGGACGTAGAATCGTTAAACGGCTCAGGACTCTCCAAAGAAAGTGTGGATAGAGTTATTTTAGCAAATACATTGTTTGTGTGTGATCATCCTGAGAAAGTGGTTAAAGAGGCCATTAGGATATTGAAGAAAAAAGGTAAGATCGGTGTAATAGATTGGATAGACTCATCTAATCAAATTGGTCCACATCCAGACTGTGTTGTTTCAAAGAAACATGTAACAGCTTGGTTTGCAAAAGAGAACTTAATTTTAGAGAAAGAATTTGATGCAGGGGACTATCATTATGGACTAGTGTTTAAATTTGTAGATTAAGTTATAATATTTACGTATGAACAAATCATCAAGCCCATTTCAAATTATATTTATAGGAGTATTTATATTTGCAGCCATTGTTGGAGTTATAATCTTTTCTGCGTTTACTAACTCTTCAAATAATACTGCTGTAAAAGCAACTATCTGGGGAACAGAGGCTGAGGCTGATTTCAAAAATCTCCTTGCAATAATCGATCCTCAAAAAAAAGCGATGGATGTAACTTATGTACAAAAAAGTGCTGATACATTTGAAGCAGAATTTGTTAATGCATTAGCTGAAGGAAAAGGACCAGACATTGTTTTAATTGATGATTCAAAAATTTTCTCTTGGAAGGGCAAGCTACAGCCTATTCCGTTTAAAACATTGCCTCAAAGAACATTCTCAGACACTTTTATAGATGCTGCAAACATCTTTGTAATGGCAGATGGAATTTATGCACTACCTTTAAACGTTGATCCTTTGGTTATGTATTGGAATAAGACCATGTTTAGCGATGGTGGAATTGTGTTGCCGCCAAAAACATGGCAACAGCTCACAGCTTCAATTCCAAGTTTAACTCAAAGAACTGATAGATCAGAAATTATAAAATCTGCTGTCGCCCTAGGGGAGTCTTCCAATATTGACCACTCCAAAGAAATTTTTATTAATTTAATGCTTCAAGGCGGAAACAATTTAGTAGAGTTTGACCCTGCCGTAAGTAGATATATGTCTACCGTAGATGTACTTTCTCCAAGTGGCACAAATATTTTTGAAGCAGCCACAAATTTCTATACTTCATTTTCAAATCCTAATAATGAGAGATATTCATGGAATAAATCTCTGGTAAGATCAAGAGATTATTTCATTTCTGGAAATCTAGGAATGTACTTTGGTTTTGCAAGTGAATATCCTGTTCTACAAAGAAAGAATCCTAATCTTAACTTTGATGTTGCTCTTATGCCACAAGATGAGTTAAGGTCTGCAAATGTACAATCTGCATCGTACGCTAAAATAAATGCTCTAGCTCTTGTCAAACAATCAAGAAATCAAGCTGCTGCAATAAGTGTAATGACACAATTGGTTGCCTCAGTTGCTCAGGCAGAGTTTGTAAAAATAACAAACTTGCCTTCTGCCAGAAGAGATCTGCTTCAAGTGCCAAATGGTGAGAACGTGTACATAGATATTTTTGGTAAAGCGGCTATTCAAGCTAAGACGTGGTATGACCCAAGCTCCACTGCGACCGATTCAATTTTTAGAGAATTAATTGACACAATTACAACGGGTAAAATAACAAGTGGAGAGGCTAGAAATATTTTGAATCAGAAGCTTCAGGCTCTTGTCTCAGGGGCAAGCCCAAGTAGTGTTAATTCTACAGGGAATTAATATATAGAATATGTTACAATTTAGATAATTATAATAATAGATAGATTTGATGAAAATAATAAAAAATAAATTATTGAAAAAGGAAAACTTTGCGAAAAGCAAAAATACAGTTTGGTCTACCTTGTTGACACTTGCGGTTGTATTATTTGGTTTTCTAAATGTTAGCAAAGTTTTTGCGCAAAGTACGGGTTCAAACCCTGTTTCAAATCTTTTACTTATCTGTACAACCCGATCAACTCCATGTGGATGGCAAGATTTAATTAATTTAATAAATGCCATGGTTCAATATGCTATTGAGTTAATAGGTATAGTCTTTGTTATAGTTCTATTGTATGCGGGTATGATGTATATAACTTCTGGTGGAGATGCATCAAAGGTTAAGAAAGCTAAGGATATGTTGTATAAAGTTGTTTGGGGAATGGTATATACCCTTTGTGCTTGGATTATTGTATACTTTATACTAACAAGCTTAGGCGTTGACCAAACTTTTTACGAAAAAATTATATAACAACATAAAATGAAAAACACTAGATTAATCTTATTCATGGTTACAGGAGCTTTAATGCTTCTTGTTATCTTTGGTGTAGACTTTATAACCGCCCACTCAATTGCTTTTGCTCAAATAAATGATGGTAAAATTCATAACCCCCTTGGTTCAACAACAACTCTCAGTCAGGTGCTTGGCATTGTTATATCTTCCGTTCAGGTTATTGCTGGAGTTTTGTCTGTTGTTTTCATTATAATCGCAGGTCTTAAGTTTGTATTGGCAAATGGTGATCCTGCAAAGATAAAGACAGCTAAATCAATGCTGCTTTATGTTGTAATAGGTATTGCGATAATATTCGGTGCTCAGGCTATTGCCATAGTAGTTCAGACAACAATTAAGCAGGTTGGTAGCGGGCAATAAAGTGTTTTACATCATCAGTCAAATAAGACTATTATCAATATAATTTAAAAAAATGTTAGAAAGTAAAAATTCACTCTTAGCTCAGGTTGGTAATGTAACAGACCTGAAAAGCCTTGTAGTTGGCATGATAGATATATTAGGAAGTTACGTTGTACCATTCATCGTTGCATTAGCACTTGTAGTTTTTTTGTGGGGAATATTTAGAACCATGACAGCTGCTGGCGATGGTAAGAAAAGACAGGAGGGTCTGGCATATATTACATACGGGATAATAGGCTTGGCTGTTATGATTTCAGTTTGGAGTTTGGTATATCTTCTAACCACTACATTCTTTTCAGGCGGATTGATGATACCTCAGCTAAATTAATCTGATACATGGTAATATGATTATTATTAATTATAAAATACAATGACAGGAGAAATAGGAGCAAAGGGAGTAATAGTATTTCTAATTTCATTTATAAATGGAGTTGTAGGTTTTATAATAGGCCTAACTCTAGTTGTCTTTATATGGGGACTTTTCAAATTGATTTTTGCGAGCAGTGATTCAAAAGAGAGAGAGACGGCTAAAGGGTATATAGTTTGGGGAATTATCTCATTAGCTATCATGGTCTCTGTATGGGGGCTAGTTAATTTATTAACCTCATCTTTTGGTTTTGGTAGTGTTACTCCAATGGTGCCGGGATTCCCAAATACTTCTATATTTTAGAATCCACAGTTTTTCTTTAATTGTGTATATAACTTTTAAATAATAGGGTATAATAGTATTAAGTGACGTTTATGTTGCTTAGTAAAAGATAACTTAGTATTTAATAAAATAATTTAATTATGACAAATTCAACAACTGGAATTAGTGGACTTTACGGCCTTTTGGCCCAAGCTACTGATTTCACAAATAGACTTATTCCCTTTATCATTGGTCTTACTGTACTATTTTTCCTATGGGGTATTTTTAGATTGGTATTCTCAGCTAAGGATTCCGAAGCTAGAACAGAAGCTAGAGGCTATATAATTTGGGGGATTATAGCTCTTGCTGTTATGGTTTCTGTATGGGGACTAGTTAACCTTTTAACAAGCACATTCAGTCTAAATCAAAATATTCCATCAGGTCCTGGTCTACCACAAGCAGGAGGTTCAATTCAGCTTAAATAGTAATTTATAACTAATTATGTCAGGAACTGTACCACCAGCATTGATGACCCTTATAACCTCAATTAGTAGGTATATTCTTAATCCACTTATTGTACTTGCTTTCGCGGTAGCTATGGTTGTTTTCACATGGGGAGTTTTTGATTATATAAAAGGAGCTTCAGATCCAAAAGCTAGAGAAACAGGCAGGAGTCACATTTTATGGGGTATTATTGGTATCGCTATTATGTTTTCTGTTTTTGGAATAATGAGAGTTATTTCAAACACAGTTGGAGGTCCGACAAGTCAGATTCAGAATATACAGAAGCTCTAGAGACTCAAATAAAACAGCACGTACAAATTGTATATGCTGTTTTGTTTTTGATGGGCGAGGAAATATAGTCTTGAAAAGTGCTCTACTTTTAACAAAATAAAAATACACAGACTTGCGTCTGTGTATTTTTTCTGTGGGCGAGGAAGGACTCGGTGCATACTGCCCCAGTACACCTTTGCAATTTTATCGAATCTTTCAGGTTCTCAAAATATAGCAAAGCTTTTCTCGTCCCTCACGTATGTGCCTCAAAGCACACCCTCTCTCCCTTCATATTAAACAAAACAACATACACGGGTGTGTATGTTGTTTTGTTTATGGTGGGCGAGGAGGGACTCGAACCCTCAATCCTTACGGAACTAGTTCCTAAGACTAGCGCGTATACCAATTCCGCCACTCGCCCATATTTATGATTCTTCTGAATTTAAGAATTCAATATTTATATAATACCAGAAGATGTTTTAAGATCCTATAGTATTATAGAGTTATTGAACTCTTGTCCGCCCGGTAGGATTCGAACCTACGACCGTTCACTTAAGAGGCGACTGCTCTACCAACTGAGCTACGGGCGGATATGTTCACAATAGTACCAAGAAAGTGCACAAAATACAACCTCCCTTATCCTAATCATTGTTATCTCCTTGTGCTACCACTCCTTATTACCCTTACTATTATCGCCTTAGCCCTTTAGCAGAAGCCTCGCCGGCAACAAAACCTGTTGTCCAGCATAACTGAAGGCTAAAGCCTCCAGAAGGCCTGTCAACGTTCAGTATATCGCCAACAAGGTATAGGTTGGGGAATAGGCGAGAGGACATGGTTTTAAAATCGACCTCATCAAGAGAAACTCCTCCGCTTGTAATTATTGCCTTGTCCACTCCCAGCAGTTTTTCAACATGAAGTGGTACATCCTTTAGTAGATTTATAAGTCTGATTCTCTCTTCTCTGGTAATGCTATTGCAGGCCTTTTCTGGATCAATTAATGATAGATCTACAATGATGGGTGCGACAGCAGAAGGTACGATATTTACAAGAGCATTTCTAAATTTCTTTTTATCATGTTCTTTAAATAGCTCTTGAAGTTTAGTATTTAAAACTCCATAGTCTTCTGATGGTAATAGGTCTAAGGAGACAGTAACTTCTCCATACTTCAGAAGATCTCCAATATCTCTACTCATATTTAGTATTGTTGGTCCACTTACGCCCACGTGTGTGAAAAGAATTTTTCCCTTCTTAAAGAAATGTTTTTTACCATTTTGAAAAATGGAAATCTTTATATCTGTCATGCTAATACCAGCTAATTTTGGAACCCACTCGTCTTTTATTGCTAGTGGAACAAGTGAGGGAATAGGGTCAATTACAGTATGTCCTATACTTTTTAGCCACACAAAGCCATCGCCGGTTGAGCCGGTAAGAGGAGCGGAAGCACCACCGGTTGCAATGACTACACTTTTTCCATATATCACTTTTTTGCCCTTTAGTGTTATTCCAACTATTTTTCTAGTTGCAACTTCATCATTCTCTACAGCAATACCCATAACTGGGGAGTTGGATAAAACTTCAACTTTATTTTCTCTCATGTAATTCACTAGTACGTCCAAGACGGATTGTGATTTATTCGAAACAGGGAAGGTTCGTAATTCATTTTCTACCTTTGTCTCCATTCCGTATTTGTGAAAGAAATCCAGCGAGTCTTTTACACTATGTTGCGAGAAAGCAGAGAATAAAAAT
>SESG01021950.1_pt1 | contig 30134 bp, 26 predicted proteins | sample 3171421 | NCBI WGS metagenome assembly SESG01 (sample SAMN10866946, study PRJNA518727) | freshwater metagenome | biome: subpolar coniferous forest; feature: holomictic lake; material: water; isolation source: holomictic Lake 227, 6 m and 8 m depth | place: Canada: near Kenora, Ontario | collected...
CCAATCCAGCGGGTACGGTGGCTCTTATGTCAGCTCGCTTGGAGGAATGTTCCTTCTGGATGGATGGCCTGTTGGCTCGCAATGCTCTAGAAATCACTCACGATCCTGCAGATCTGCAACGCGAGGGCTTCTGGGCCGTGATGGCGACCTTTGAAGGCGAATGGACCTGCGTCCGGTTTGCAGAAGTCCTTCGCATGCCATTCCCTGCCCAGAAATGGAACCCCATCGCCGAACCTTGGACCTCTAATTTCGATCAACGGGCTTACATGCGCTACGTCGAAGAAATTAGGGAATTGATCTCGGCGGGGGAGGTATATCAAGTCAACGCTTGCCGCCAACTCAGCGCAAACCATATTGGATCACTTGCTGGGCTTTTCTCTGAAATTCAGAACCGACATCACGCACCGTATGCCGCCTACTTCAAAAGTCCCGAGATCGAAATCGCCTCCGCTTCACCCGAACTCTTTTTAAAGATTGAAGGTGAAGGAAGAAATCGATACGCAACTTCCAGCCCCATAAAAGGCACGGCGACCACTCCCGATTTTGGTCTCAAGGATTCTGCTGAAAACATCATGATTGTTGATCTGATCCGTAATGATCTTGGGCGCATATGCGAACCAGGAAGTATCGAGGTGCCGCGACTCTTGGGGATAGAAGAACATCCCGGGCTTTTTCACCTGGTTTCAGATGTACGTGGCAAATTAAAACCAGACATAAGCTGGAAGGAAATCGCCGAAGCGGTTTTGCCGGCCGGATCTATCAGTGGGGCCCCAAAGTCTTCGGCAATCAAAGTGATTCAAGGCCACGAATCCACACCTCGCGGTCCATATTGTGGCGTGCTTGGCTGGGTAAATGGAGAGCAGGCCCAACTCTCAGTGGGAATTCGCTTGTTTTGGAAAGAAAATGCAGATCGAATTCACTTTGGTTCTGGTGCCGGAATTACTTGGGCAAGTGATGCATCTGCTGAATGGGATGAAACCGAACTCAAAGCTGCTCGCCTCATGGATATCGCCCATGGAAAGATGCAGTTATGAGCAGCGTGTGGCTGAACGGTGAATTCTTGCAAGGTGATGGGCTCACGTTTTCGGCGTTCGATCATCCATTCCTACGTGGCGATGGCATTTTTGAGTCAACTCGCACGGAAGGCGCGCGGATCTTTTTCCTTCGGAGACATTTAGAACGACTAGCTCGATCTGCGCAGCTATTGGAGATGGAGCGCCCAGATCTCGATGAATTGGCGCGGTCAGCCAAATCGGTAGTGGATAATTCCCAGATTCCTGAAAGTGGCTCGTTGCGGATATCGATTTTTTCCAATGGTGATCACTTAATAACGCACCGTTCTCAGTCAACTGTGAGCGAACTGCCACGTCTGGCTATCTACCCTGAACGTCAATATTCACAATCACGAATTCAAACCGCCAAGAGTCTCTCTTACGCCCGATCGGCTGCGGCCTTGCGTTGGGCAGAAAAAGCTGGGGCAGAAGAAGTCATCTTTCTTGACGAGAATGGTTTTGCGATGGAAACGGCCCTGGCCAATTTCGTAGCTGAAATAGCCGGTGAATTGGTAACACCAAATCTGGAGAATGGAGCCCTTCGAGGCATCACTCGATCTTTGGCGCTCGAGTGGTTCCCATCCATCTCGGAGCGGGATATCACCCAGGCAGAACTGGAGAGCGCCAGTGGAATCCTGGTTTTGTCAGGTGTGAGATTCATCCGACCTGCCGCTGCGTTGAATGGTCGAGCGCTCCAAAATTCCGCTGCGATGCAGACAATTGCATCGGAATTTGAACTCCGCGCCCGAGCAAACCCGAATTATTGATAACCTCGCGCTATGTCTTCTTTGATAAAGGTCACCGTTGATGGTGCCGCACGGGAAATTGGCGGCGAGGATCGTCCCACTCACCTCTACGGCGAACGCCCAGAAGTTGTTGTCGCACGAGTAAACGGAAGCATCAAAGATTTGTGGACCGAACTTCACGATGGCGATCTCATCGAAGCCATTGAGATTACTTCTCCTGAAGGCTTGGCCGTGCTTCGTCATTCGACCGCACATGTTTTGGCTCAGGCGGTTCAAGAAGTATTTCCAGAAACAAAACTCGGTATCGGACCTCCGATCACCGACGGTTTCTATTATGACTTCGATCCCGAGCGCCCTTTTACTCCTGATGATCTTGAAAAATTAGAAAGTGCCATGAAAAAGATCGTAAAGGCGGGTCAACGTTTCCGCCGCCGCGTGGTGACCGATCAAGAAGCTCTTGCTGAACTTGCGGGCGAACCCTACAAATGTGAATTGATAGGTTTGAAATCGACTGCGACTGATGATGAATCCTCGGTCGAGGTCGGCGCCGGCGAACTCACAATTTATGACAACTTAGGTCGCGACGGCCAACCGGTGTGGAGTGACCTTTGCCGCGGACCGCATTTGCCCAGTACTAAATTGATTCCAGCTTTCAAATTGATGAGATCGGCTGCGGCGTATTGGCGTGGTTCAGAAAAGAACCCCATGCTCCAACGAATTTACGGTACAGCTTGGCCATCCCAGGAAGCCCTAGATGGATATCTGGAACTTCTAGCCGAGGCCGAGAAACGAGATCACCGACGTCTCGGTGCGGAACTTGATCTCTTTTCATTTCCAGAAGAAATTGGTTCAGGTTTAGCGGTCTTCCATCCCAAGGGTGGAATCGTTCGCCGTGCCATGGAGGACTATTCACGAATTCGTCATGAAGAGGAGGGTTATCAGTTTGTTTACTCTCCTCATCTAACCAAAGCGGCGCTCTTTGAAACATCAGGTCACTTGGATTGGTATTCCGAAGGAATGTATCCACCGATGGTGATGGATGAAGAACTTCATGCAGATGGCACGATTAAGCGCGCTGGGCAGAAGTACTACATGAAGCCCATGAACTGCCCATTTCATACTTTGATTTACAGATCCAACGGTCGTTCCTATCGCGAGCTTCCTATTCGACTTTTCGAATTTGGCACCGTGTATCGCTACGAGAAGTCTGGAGTAATACATGGCTTGACGCGCGCTCGTGGGTTCACTCAGGACGATGCGCACATTTATTGCACCAAAGAGCAGATGGCCGGCGAGCTTGATTCACTTCTCACCTTCGTACTCAATTTGCTGCGAGATTATGGGTTGGATGATTTCTACCTAGAACTCTCAACACGCAATCCCGAAAAATCTGTGGGCGAGGAATCCGATTGGGAAGAAGCCACCAATGCACTGCGTCTGGCTGCTGAAAAGCAGAATCTGGAATTAGTCCTTGATCCAGGGGGAGCGGCTTTCTACGGACCGAAGATTTCAGTTCAAGCTAAAGATGCCATTGGTCGAACCTGGCAAATGTCCACGATCCAAGTGGATTTCCAACTGCCACAAAGATTCGACATCGAATACCAGGCTTCAGACGGCAGCAAACAACAGCCAGTCATGATTCACCGCGCATTGTTTGGTTCTATCGAACGTTTCTTCGGAGTGCTCACCGAGCACTACGCCGGCGCTTTCCCGCCGTGGTTGGCACCAGTACAAGTCCGTGCTATCCCCGTGGCGGATGCTTTTCTTCCATATCTGCAGGAGATATCGGTCCGAATGCGCAAAGCCGGAATTCGCATTGACGTAGACACATCCACGGATCGCTTCCAGAAGAAGATTCGAAATGCTCAAATGGAGAAAATCCCATTCATGATCATCGCAGGTGAGGAAGACCAATTAGCGGGTGCGCTCTCTTTCCGGTTCCGCAACGGCGAACAACGCAACGGCATTCCTATTGACGAAGCGATTGCTGAAATTCTCGAAACCATTAAGACTCGCCAGCAAGTCTGATCATGAGCGATGACGTTCTCACCGGCGGGGCGGGAATGCCTGACCCCTGGCAACGGTTATGGGCGCCACATCGCATGGAATACTTGTCCGGAGAAAATCGTCCCCTGCCGGACAATGAGGTCCCTTGTCCATTTTGCCGAATCCCTACTTTGGAAGATCGCGCAGGTTTGATTGTTGCCCGAGGGATTGACGCATATGTGGTCATGAATCTTTATCCTTACAACGCGGGGCATCTCTTAGTCTGTACATATCGCCATGTCGCTGACTTAACAGATTTAACTGAATCAGAACGAAATGAAATATCTGCGATGACGGCCCAGGCAATGCGCACACTTCGAAAAGTCAGTCATGCGGCGGGATTTAATTTAGGTATGAATCAAGGAGCCGTCTCTGGCGCCGGAGTAGCGGCGCACATTCATCAACACGTCGTACCACGTTGGGCAGGCGATGCTAACTTCATGCCCATCATCGGAGAAACTAAAGTGTTGCCTCAACTTCTGGAACGCACGCGTGATGACTTAGCCGCGAGTTGGAATCTTTCCTAACCATTGGACGATCTCGGTTAGACCAAGTTTTATGTGTAGGGCTAATGGTATTGCCGGAAAAATCAGTGCATTAGAAAAAGGATCATCCCCGGCGCTCTCCATTTGTTCTAGATATTCCTCTCTAAATTCGGCTACTAGTTCCTTGTGTTCAGGATCGCTATCGATGGTTTGTCTCAATCCCAAGGTGTAGTCCGTAATTAATTGTGATTCCAATGAAATTACTGCCGTGGGAAACCCGTCGTCGGAGTGCAGAACCAAATATGGCGTTACGACGGGATCGAGAGTTTTACTCACTATTGCACTCATATCTTCAAAGTCGATTTCACTCTTCTCGAGGTCGACTATTGCAACGATGCTGGGAAGGTAAATCTCTCGGGCTGCGTGCCAGTTCGTGGTCACATCAGCAGTGAATCCATCCAACGCGCTGACCGAGAAGATTGCGACATCGGACTCCTCGAGGGGCGCACAGGGGAGAGATAAAGCAGCGGCCAAAGCCTCACTTCCCGGGCCCGAGAAATTCACGCTTAATTTGGACAAATCCGTTGAAAAAATTAGGTTGCTCACGGCGGTCAAGCCTACGATGGTATTGATGCTCCAAGGATCGCTTAGACCCCCCATAACCCGACTCATTACGCCCTTGTGTCGAGGTTTACTTGCGTTGGGTTTGAGCGCCAATATGGTGAGCTCAGTAGGCGCCATCGGCACTGTGGTATCGGCGTTGTATTTCTACCCGCGCGGAGAATTCCTGGCTGGAACGCTAGTTGCCATTTTCTTCATTCTTTTCGATCTGCTTGACGGCACTATGGCCAGACTTTCAAAGTCAGGTTCAAGTACTTGGGGGGCGCTTTTAGACTCGACGTTGGATCGAATCAGTGATGCTAGTTTGTTGGCTGGTGTCATGCTTTTCCTGGTAAATCGAAACGATCGATTGGTTCCAGTTGTTGTTGTTGCTCTCGTTGCAGGTGGGCTGGTTTCTTACATAAAGGCTCGCGCTGAATCTCTGGATATCGCCTGCGAAGGTGGGATAGCAGAGCGTACGGAGAGACTCATCGTTGCATTGCTTGCGATTGGTCTTGCCGGGTTACGCGTTCCTTTTAGTTTAGCTATCGGTTTTTGGATTCTGGCAGTTGCCAGCGTCTACACCTGCTTAGAGAGACTGCGCATAGTTTTCAATGCCACGCGGAAGGCCTAGCTGCGTATGACTTCACTCATCGTCTATTGGGCATACGCCCTGGCTTGGCAAATTACTCGGTTGTTGCCGGAATCGTGGGCATACGGATTAGCCAGTCGAATAGCGGACCGCATCTACAAAAAAAATGGAAAGCAAATTGGCCGACTGCGCAGTAATTATGCTCGCATTCATCCAGGGCTAATTTCCGCAGAGCTTGAGATGTTGGTTCAGGAAGGAATGCGTTCTTACCTTCGGTATTGGTGTGACACATTTAGGTTTCCGAACTGGAGTAAAGAGCAAATAATTTCCAGCGTGGTTGTTGAAAATGAAGAATTTCTACGGGATCCGATCAAAGAAGGACGAGGATGCATTGTTTCCCTGCCGCATGCCGGCAATTGGGATCATGCAGGGGCATATTTTTGCGCCACCGGGATTCCTCTCACCACCGTTGCTGAGCACTTAGATCCAGAGAAACTATTTAGAAAATTCTTGGATTACCGGCAGCGCATCGGAATGGAAGTGCTTGATCTAGATTCTCGCGTTATCGCAACCCTTGCGCAGCGCTTAAGAGCTGGAAAACTAGTAGCGCTTGTCGCCGATCGCGATCTCTCCAAATCCGGCGTCGCAGTTTCTTTTGGCGGAGGACCTGCTCGGATGCCCGCTGGACCAGCCATCCTGTCATTACAAACAGGTGCGCCGTTGATAACGGCATTTGTGAAGTATGAAAAGCGCGGCATTCGCATAATCTTCGAAGGAGAGGTTCCGATTCCTCAAACCGGAACTCAAACAGAGAAAATCGCGGCGATGACCCAAATCTGTGCTGACAGATTCGCTCAGCGCATTGCCGAGAACACCAGCGATTGGCACATGTTGCAACGTATCTGGGTTGATGGCGACTTTCAGGATCGTGTCGAAGCATGAAAACGTCCAAAAGCTTGAAGATTGGGATGGTCTGTCCCTATGGCTGGGACACGCCTGGTGGCGTTCAAATCCATATAAAAGAGCTAGCAGAATTCCTTATTCGTGCCGGACACGATGTTTCAGTTTTTGCCCCTGTCAGTGATGATTCGCAAATTTCTGAGCCATGGCTAGTCTCAGCCGGCCGGCCAGTTTCAATCCCGTACAACGGGGCAGTGGCTCGAATTCTCTTTGGCCCAGTGGCATCATCGCGCGTTCGGCAATGGATATCGGCTGGCAATTTTGATTTATTGCACTTACATGAGCCGGCAATCCCATCGCTCTCACTTCTTGCCTGTTGGGCAGCAGATGGTCCGATGGTCGGCACTTTCCACGCGGCATCTGCAAAACAGAAAGCCATAACTGCGGTCGGACCCATATTGGAGCCGGTGTTAGAGAAGTTAACAGCGCGTATTGCCGTTAGCGAGATGGCTCGCCAAACCCTCAAGGATCATTTCCAGACCGAAGCAGTTGTAATCCCCAATGGTCTAGACACTTCAAAATTTGAAGTTGAAGAGAAGAACCCCAATTGGTCGGGCAGTCCGAGTATTGGATTCATTGGCCGTTTTGACGAACCTCGTAAAGGTTTGGAAGTTCTCATTGCAGCTCTGCCAGCAACCATAAAGAAATTTCCGGACCTCAAAGTATTGATAGCTGGCCCCGGGGATAAGAACGAATTTTTAAGGAGGATTAACCCGTCACTTCACTCCCGGCTTACTTTCTTAGGAAAGTTAAGCGAAGAAGATAAGGTTAAATTTTTTCATTCCATTGACGCATACATCGCCCCCAACACGGGTGGAGAGTCTTTTGGAATAATCCTTACTGAAGCGATGGCGTCTGGCACGGCGATCCTGGCCAGCGACATTCCAGCCTTTTCGCAATTGTTAAATTTTGGCGAGTTCGGCGCACTATTCATCTCTGAGGACTCGCGAGATCTTGGCGAAAAACTGGTGAATTTGCTGGGCGATCCGGACCGCAGACACTTGCTTGCGACAAACGGTCTAGCGCAGTCGCACAAATATGATTGGAGCAACGTCGCAGAGCAGATATTGGATGTGTATGAAATGGTGCAAGTTGGAAATAGCAAAGTCGGGCTGAGTTCTGACAATCGTGTCTGGAATAGGTTTAAATCCAATGACTAAAAGCATCTTTCTCGTAATCATTGTTGCGCTCATCTTGGCTTGGTACTTGTCTTTTTCCGCGACACGTTTGGATCGTTTACATCATCGAGTTGAAACTTCTTGGGAACATTTAGATGCCTTGTTGCAACGTCGAGCTGCTATCGCACTGGATATTGCTCATAAATCTAATCTTGATCCAGCCACATATTTACTGCTCGCAAGTTCTGCTTTCCAAGCAAGAGAAGCAACCATTATCGAGCGAAGTGAAGCTGAAAGTTCGCTTTCCGAATCATTACGTCTTCTTCAAAGTGATTCACAGGACGTGACCGGCACAATTGCTCTTAGCTCGCTAGCTGAGCTTGAATCGATTACAGACAAAATAAAGATGTCTATCAATATCCACCTAGAGGCTGTAAACGCTGTCCGTAATTTGCGTTCAAAGGTTGTGTTCCGGGTGTTTCGACTCGCTGGGCATGCGCCGCTTCCCGTTCATTACGCCTTTGAGGATGATGTGCTGTGAAGAAAAAAGCTGCGACTTTTATAAGTTTGATCTCGCTCCTGACACTAACTGGATGTGGAACATCTAATAATCCGACCGAAAGCCCTACTCCTGGTAAGTCCCAAGTATCCGCTCCCACCGAGAAGAATGTTCTGACGGGATTGCCGGGCATTAATTCACGAGTTCTCGCTGTCAAGATCGATGACACTCGGTCAGCGCATCCACAAATTGGATTGGAATTCGCAGACGTTGTTTATGTGGAACAAGTGGAAGGTGGGCTAACAAGGCTTGCTGCCATATTTACTCAACAACCACCGACAAATGTCGGGCCGGTGCGTTCGGCCCGAATCTCTGACCTCGACATCCTCGCTCAATATGGTCGAGTTGGATTCGCCTTCAGCGGGGCACAATCTAAGTTCTATCCCAAGATCACCGCCGCCAATTTGGTAAACCTTTCAGCCGATAGAAACTCTTCTCAAATTTACTATCGTGATCCTTCTCGTTCAGCTCCTACAAATTTGATTCTGAGAGCGGCCGATCTCATGGACAAGGCGATCAACAAGGACAATGCTCAAATTGACACGATCAAGCCCATTGGCTTCACTTTTGGAGCGATTGGTAATTTTGGAACATCAATCACTGGCATGAAGGTGAAATGGCCGGCCGCGGATTACGAAGCGACTTGGTCGGTCAGTGAATCCCGTTGGTTGCTTTCTCACGACGGACACCTAGATGTATCGGCCTCAGGGCAAACTTTGGGATCGCCGACCATCATTATCCAAAACGTCTCCATCACCAACTCTGAATACCGCGATCGCGAAGGTGGTATTACCCCCTTCAGCAACACGGTAGGTATAGGTACGGGCTACTTATTACGCGATGGAAAAGCGATACCCATCAATTGGACTCGGCCCAACTCAACCAGTGGGACCACGTGGACCTTGGCCGACGGCAGCGCTGCCAATCTCAATACCGGTCAAATTTGGGTGATGTTGACCGATCAAGAGCCTATATTTACCTATCCGGCTTCAGCGAGCGCGAAGGCTGCGCCAACTAAGTAGACTGAGCGCTTCGAACCAGCTGGCGCTTTCACTGTCAGATTAAGAATTTAGGAGATTGTCATGGCCGAGAACACCTCGCATTCAGTCGGTACCGCTCGCGTAAAGCGCGGAATGGCAGAGATGCTCAAGGGTGGCGTCATTATGGATGTTGTTAACGTCGAGCAAGCAAAGATTGCCGAAGACGCTGGCGCTGTTGCAGTTATGGCCCTAGAACGCGTTCCGGCCGACATCCGCGCTCAAGGCGGCGTTTCGCGCATGTCGGACCCAGACATGATCGAAAAGATTCAGGCTGCGGTATCCATTCCCGTAATGGCCAAGGCTCGCATCGGACATTTCGTTGAAGCCCAAATCTTAGAAAGTCTCGGTGTGGATTACATCGATGAATCCGAAGTATTGACTCCGGCTGACTATGAAAATCATATTGATAAGTGGAAATTCACGATCCCGTTTGTGTGCGGTGCAACAAATCTCGGCGAAGCGCTTCGCCGCATAAATGAAGGTGCGGCAATGATCCGCTCTAAAGGCGAAGCCGGTACTGGCGATGTATCAAACGCCACCACACATATGCGCAAGATCAGCGGCGAAATTCGCCGTCTTTCCTCAATGCGCGAAGATGAACTGTATGTAGCCGCAAAGGAACTTCAGGCGCCATACGACCTCGTTAAAGAAGTTGCAAGCACTGGCAAACTTCCGGTCGTACTTTTCACAGCAGGTGGAATCGCAACTCCCGCAGATGCAGCCATGATGATGCAGCTCGGTGCAGACGGTGTGTTTGTTGGTTCCGGAATTTTCAAATCTGGAGACCCAGCCAAGCGAGCAGCAGCGTGCGTTAAAGCTGTCACCTATTTCACTGACGCAAAAGTTGTTGCCGATGTCTCCCGAGGTCTTGGGGATGCAATGGTCGGAATCAATGTTGCAGATATTCCTGTTCCTCATCGATTGGCCGAGCGAGGCTGGTAATGAAGATTGGCGTCCTTGCCCTGCAAGGCGATTTTCGAGAGCACATTGCGGCTTTAGAATCACTTGATCTCGACATTGAGGCCACTGCTATTAGGCATGCTTCTGAAATCTCTGCAGTTGATGCTTTAATCCTGCCTGGCGGTGAATCCACGACTATTGCCAAACTTGCTCGAAGTTTCGATCTCTTCGACTTGCTTCAGAAAAGAATTTCTTCAGGAATGCCGGTTTACGGATCCTGCGCAGGAATGATTCTGCTCGCCAACCGGATAGTTGACGCTGCTCGAGGTCAAGAGACTTTTGGCGGGATAGACATGACCGTCAGACGTAATGCCTTCGGACGTCAAATTGATTCCTTTGAAATGGATATCGATTTCGTGGGGATTGATGGCGGGGCTGTCAAGGGAGTCTTCATTAGAGCACCGTGGGTTGAAGAAATTGGCCCAAATGTGGAAGTTTTAGCCACTGTTGCTCAAGATGAGTTGCTTCATCCCGTTGCGGTAAGGCAGGGTCAGCTGCTGGCTACCTCTTTCCACCCTGAGATTTCAGGGGATAATCGGGTGCATCGGTACTTTGTTCAGCAGGTTTGCCAGAATCTGCTTGTAGGAAAATAAGGGGTTAGAAATGTCAGGCCATTCCAAGTGGGCAACGACCAAGCATAAAAAGGCGATTATCGATTCACGTCGCGCCAAGAATTTTGCAAAGCTGATTAAAGCGATTGAAGTCTCTGCTCGCGCCGGTGGTGCCGACGTCATTGGCAACCCGACGCTTTTCGATGCGATCGCCAAAGCGAAAAAGAATTCGATGCCTGCTGACAACATCGAGCGAGCAATAAAGCGTGGTGCCGGACTCGAATCTGGCGGTGCTGACTGGCAAACAATTATGTACGAAGGTTACGGTCCCAATGGTGTTGCCTTGATGATCGAATGCTTAACTGACAGCCGCAATCGAGCTGCCTCTGAAGTTCGCGTAGCCGTAACTCGAAATGGTGGAAGCATGGCCGACCCAGGCAGCGTCTCCTACATGTTTAATCGCAAAGGCGTCATAATTGTGGCGAAAGCGGATGCCACTGTCACTGAAGATCGAATTTTGGAAACCGTTCTTGATGCTGGCGCCGAAGAAGTAAATGACCTTGGGGACTCTTTTGAAGTCGTTTGTTCGCCATCGGATCTTGTCGCTGTGCGAACTTCGTTGCAAACTGGCGGCATCGATTACGAATCGGCCGATAGTTCCTTCCTTCCTTCGGTTTCCGTTCCTTTAGATGCCGAGGCGGCCGAAAAAGTTTTCAAACTTATTGATGCGATTGAAGAACTCGACGATGTTCAGAATGTTTACGGCAATTTTGATGTCTCTGACGAAGTAATGGCGAGCCTCGGGTAACCCTGAAGACACACTCGCTAGGCTCGTCGTTAGTGCGAATTGCTCAAAAATAGCGATTCGAATGAGATGAAGGTGAGGGGTATCGATGCGAGTACTTGGCATTGATCCTGGTCTCACACGTTGTGGAATTGGAATAGTAGATAAGGCCGGAGCCCAAAATCTTGTCATGGTAGGTGTGGGGGTTATCAAAACTTCTCCAGACTTACCATTAGAGCTCCGCTTGCTCGAACTTGAGACACAGATCCTCGAGTGGGTCGCGAAATTCAAGCCGGATGTGATCGCAGTAGAGCGCGTCTTTTCTCAACTCAACGTCAAAACCGCGATGGCCACCGGGCAGGCAGCCGGCGTCGCACTCTTAATTGCAGCACGTGCTGGTCTGCCAGTTGTCATGCACACACCTACAGAGGTCAAGGCGGCTATAACTGGATCGGGACGTGCTGATAAAAAACAAATCGCTCAGATGGTGCAGCGACTTCTCAATCTTGATGAAATTCCTAAGCCTGTAGATAGCACAGATGCGCTGGCATTGGCGATTTGTCACCACTGGCGTGGATCTGGTGATATGCGCCGCGAGGCTGCTCTTGTCAAAGAGAAGGCGCGCTTGAAGAAGTTGGTGGCGAAATGATTGCCTCCCTTAGTGGAACCGTTAAATCTACTTCACTGAATTTTGCTGTGGTTGAAGTCGGGGGAGTCGGCCTGCAAGTCTTTCTCTCTCCTCGGTATGCAGCCTCTCTCGTTGTCGGAACTTTCGTTTCGCTGCACACAACCTTGCTCGTTCGCGAAGATGCTCTAACTCTGTTCGGGTTTGAAACTGCGGGAGATAAAGAACTTTTTGAACTTTTGCAGACCGTCTCTGGCATTGGACCAAAAGTTGCTCAGTCTGCCCTTGGCGTTTATGACGCACCCGAACTTACAAGTGCCATCGCGCACGGTGAACTTGCCTACCTAGAGCGAATCCCGGGATTGGGTAAGAAGGGTGCGGCCCGTTTAGTTTTGGAGTTACGCGAAAAAGTTGGTGACCTTAATGGTCTTGCTTCAAAACGCTTAGGGATTTCACCGTGGCGAACGCAGATTGAAGGCGCTCTCACTAACTTGGGATTCACTCAGCGCGAGTCCAATGATGCCCTCGATCAAATTGCGACTGAAATTTCCAATGGCCTCGACTCGTCAGATATCCCTGCACTCCTTCGCAGAGCTTTGCAGATCCGAGGTAACGGCTAATGACAGATTTTGAGGGAAAGCGTGTAGAAGAATCGTCCGGAGACGATGAACTCGCACATGAATTGGCGCTGCGACCAAAGTCATTAGCTGAATTTACGGGCCAACCGCGCGTTGCAGCACAAATAGATTTACTTCTCTCTGCGGCTCGCAATCGAAACTCAGCAGCAGATCATATTTTGCTCTCTGGCCCCCCTGGGTTAGGTAAGACGACCTTGGCGATGATCATTGCCAGCGAAATGTCAGCACCAATCCGAATCACCAGTGGCCCTGCGATTCAACATGCCGGGGACCTAGCATCGATTCTTTCTTCACTTGTCGAAGGCGAAATTCTCTTTCTCGATGAGATTCACCGCATGTCTCGACCTGCCGAAGAATTGTTGTATTTGGCGATGGAGGATTTTCGAGTTGACGTCATTGTAGGTAAAGGCGCTGGCGCCACCGCCATTCCATTGGAACTGCCACATTTCACATTAGTGGGCGCAACAACCCGCGCAGGGTTATTGCCAAGTCCGCTCCGTGATCGTTTCGGATTCACCGCCCAATTAGATTTTTACGCCGATAGCGACCTCTGCCACATCGTTCGCAGAAGCGCAGGTTTGATGGGGGTCGAAATCTCCGAAGAAGCCATAGTCGAAATAGGCACACGTTCTCGGGGAACCCCGCGGGTGGCCAATCGGCTTTTGCGTCGAGTGCGGGACTATGCCCAGGTTCATGGTCAAGGGGCAATAACTCAAAGTCACGCACTTGCAGCGTTGGAAATGTATGAAGTGGACCCCTTAGGCCTGGATCGACTTGATCGGGCAGTGCTCGAGGCTCTCATTCACAGATTTCGAGGCGGCCCCGTGGGTATTTCGACCTTGGCCATGGCAATCGGAGAAGAGGTCGAAACCGTTGAAAGTTTGGCTGAGCCGTTCTTGGTTCGCATGGGATTTATCGCTCGCACTCCGCGTGGTCGCGTGGCCACAGCCTTGGGGTGGGCTCACTTGGGAGAGAAGGCGCCGGTGGGCAGCGATTATGTGCCCGGTCTTTTCGACACACCGCCTCAAGATGCCTAGACTTGCCAACCATGTCTGCCAATACGCCTAAATCAATGAAGACGCCGAGCCATTCCGGCCGGACGATCGCCATACTCGCCCTCGTTGTGATCGCCTTTGGCGTTCTGGCTGGGTTCACGGGAGCCACCAAGATCAAACTTGGCTTGGATCTGCGAGGCGGCACGAGCGTTACCCTCCAGCCGCGCGTCTCCGCTGGCGGCAAAGTCACGAGCGCTGCCATTGATCAAGCGGTTTCGATTATTCGCCAACGCGTTAACTCCCTCGGTGTAGCCGAGAGTGAAGTTTCAGCCCAGGGCAGCGGTACTAATCGTCAGATCGTCATTTCCGTTCCGGGAGAGACTGGACGTCGAGTAGTTGAACTTGTTGGACAAACTGCCGAACTTCGTTTTCGACAGGTTTTGGCCGAAGGCGCAGGCAATGCAACTTCTGCAGCCACCAGTACGGCCACCACACCTAAAACTGCAACTTCACCGGCAAAGACTGTTCCGACTTATCCAAATGGAGTGACTGCTGAACTTGATGCAAAATTTGCAGCGCTGGATTGCACCAAAGCCGCAAATCGCCAAGGCGGAGGCGGCGATAGCGCAGACGCCGTCACCATTTCATGCAGTCGAGCAGGCGATGCCAAATATATTTTGGCACCTGCTGAAGTTCTAGGTCGTCAAGTTTCAAAAGCCACAGCTGCTATTGATCAACAGGGAGCAAGCGGTTGGTACGTTCTGCTCAATTTCAACGGTGAAGGCACAACCAAGTTTGGCGCACTAACAACGCGTGTAACAAAATTAGCGACTCCACAAAATCAGGTTGCTATTGTTCTTGATGGCTTGGTGGTTTCGGCACCTCGCATCAATGAAGCCATTAACACGGGCAATGCGCAAATCACCGGTAACTTCACGCAGACAGATGCGCAAGATCTCTCCAATGTCTTGAAGTATGGCGCTCTGCCACTTGCATTTGATCGGGGCGAAGTTCAACAGATTTCGCCAACTCTTGGTGCAGATCAACTCCATGCTGGTCTGCTAGCGGGATTGATCGGTATCGGATTGGTTCTGCTTTATTCACTTCTGTATTACAAGGGACTGGGTTTAGTTTCCTTCGGTTCTTTGCTCGTTGCATCCGTAATTACCTATCTCTCCTTCCTTCTACTCGGAAAATGGATTGGATTCACATTAACGCTGGCTGGTATTGCTGGTGCCATCGTTTCCGTAGGTATCACGGCCGACTCCTTTATTGTGTATTTCGAGCGCTTGCGTGATGAAGTACGCGATGGTCGCACCTTGCGCACAGCGGTTGAAGCCGGATGGGCGCGCGCACGTCACACCATTGTTGTAGCGGACTTTGTCTCTCTGATCGCAGCCACACTGCTCTATTTCTTTGCTGTTGGCGGAGTGCGCGGATTCGCGTTCACGTTGGGGCTAACCACTTTGGTTGACTTAGTCGTTGTTTTCTTCTTCACCAAGCCGATCATGACCGTGCTTTCAAGAATTCCATATTTCGCGACGGGCAGACCACTTTCAGGATTGTCAGCCAAGAGCTTGGGTGTTGTAACAGGAAAGGAGGCGTAGTCGATGAGTTCACTAACTGGCATTGGCGGTCGTCTGCACCGTGGAGATACTTCGATAGATTTCATTGGTAAGCGCCGCCGTTGGTATGGCGTTTCAGCCGTCCTTATCGCCGTTTCCGCGATTGCACTCTTTACTCAAGGTCTTCATTTGGGTATTGAATTCAAAGGTGGCTCTGCTTTTACCGTGACAACATCAAGCCCGACCATCGCTCAGGCTCGCACGGCGCTCACATCCGCTGGCGTAACATCAGAAACTGTTATCCAAAAAATTGGGTCGAACAAGATCCGGGTTCAAACTGGTGCTCTTACTAACGCTGTTTCCAATGCTGTGCAAGATGCTCTAGCAAAGGAATTCAACGTCAAAGTTGATTCCATTGACACGCAAAGTATCGGACCATCATGGGGTAAAGAGATTACCCATAAAGCCCTTTACGGACTTTTTGGTTTCATTTTCGTGGTCATGATTTATCTGGCAATTGCTTTTGAGCCAAAAATGGCGGTAGCCGCCATCGCGGCCGTTGTTCATGACGTCTTCATTACAGTTGGGATTTATGCTCTTGTTGGTTTTGATGTAACACCGGCAACTGTTATCGGATTCCTTACGATTTTGGGATATTCCTTGTATGACACAGTCGTTGTATTCGACAAGGTTCGCGAGAACACCCGGACTATCACCAGCACTGGCAAGTCCACTTACTCACAAGCGGTAAATCTTGCAGTTAACCAGACTCTGGTTCGATCCTTCAACACTTCGCTCATCGCGCTGCTGCCAGTTGCTTCGATCCTTTTTGTTGGCGCCGGACTTCTTGGTGCCGGTACTCTCAAGGACCTCTCATTAGCTCTCTTCATTGGTCTAGCAACCGGTACTTATTCATCTATCTTCATTGCCTCACCAATATTGGCAAGTTTGCGCGAGCGTGAGCCAGCCATGCAGGCTTTGGCCAAACGTGTTGCAACTCGTACTGGCGCTTCAACGTCGACAGTTGCGGTGGAGACTGCAGTTCGTGCTGTCAACGCAGCCGATGTGAAGGCCGACCGAGTGCGTGGTCCACGTAACCAACCAAAGCGCAAACCTCGTCGTCGCTAGCGTTTAAAGGTTCGCGACAATGGACGTGATGATTGAACCTTTGGTCGCACGCCTACGTAGCAGCCATCCAGATTTCAAGACTGAGGAAATAGAGCGAGCTTTCGAATCTGCTCGTTTGGCTCACTCGGGGCAGGTGCGCAAATCTGGTGAAGAATACATAACTCATCCAGTTGCTGTTGCCGAAATTCTGGCTGAACTTGGTTTGGATCCAGCAACCATTGTGGCAGCTCTTTTGCATGACACGGTTGAAGATACGAAGATAACGTTAGAAAAGATTCGGCAGGATTTCGGTGATGAAGTTGCCGATTTGGTTGATGGCGTTACGAAGCTCGACAAACTCACCTACGGCCCTACCGCTGAAGCAGAGACGCTCCGCAAGATGGTCATAGCGATGTCTCGAGATATTCGGGTCTTGGTGATCAAGTTGTCAGATCGACTTCATAATGCGCGTACCTGGCAATACGTCTCGCCCGAGACTGCACATAGGAAAGCGCAAGAAACTCTAGATATCTATGCACCTCTGGCTCACCGGTTGGGCATGAATGCCATCAAATGGGAACTTGAGGATCTCTCTTTTCAAGTTTTGGAACCAAAGAAGTTTGAGGAAATCGAACGACTAGTTGCCGATCGTTCCCCTTCCCGCAGCAAATTGACAGATGAAGTTGTTGGCCTGGTCGAAGGGGATCTTAAAGCGGATGGCATCATCGCCAAGGTGTCTGGTCGACAGAAACATCTCTACAGTGTTTACCAAAAAATGGTGGTTCGCGGTCGCGACTTCAATGAGATTTATGATTTAGTTGGAATTCGCGTACTTGTTGAGAACGTTCGTGACTGCTACGGAGTTTTGGGTGCCATCCATGCGCGTTGGAGTCCAATTCCAGGACGATTTAAAGATTACATCGCAATGCCGAAGTTCAACCTTTATCAATCTCTGCACACGACCGTGATCGGTCCCACCGGTAAGGCAGTCGAGATTCAGATTCGAACATTCGATATGCATGCCCGTGCTGAGTATGGAATTGCCGCGCACTGGAAATACAAGCTCAAAAGTGAAAGTGCCGATTCCGCTCAGGCCGGCACCGATATGTTGTGGCTGAAACAATTACATGAATGGCAACAAGAAACTGAAGATGTAGGGGAGTTCCTCGATACTTTACGTTACGACCTGCGCACTCCAGAAGTTTTCGTGTTTACACCAAAAGGAAGCGTCATTGCCCTTCCTGCTGGATCGACTCCGGTCGATTTTGCGTATGCAGTTCATACCGAAGTTGGCAATCGCTGCGTTGGCGCTAAAGTAAATGGAAAGCTGATCCCGTTGGAGTCGCCGCTCAATAATGGTGATGTAGTTGAAGTTGTAACCAACAAACATGAAAATGCTGGCCCAAGCCGCGACTGGCTGAACTTCGTCAAGTCACCTCGGGCGCGTTCAAAGATAAAGGCTTGGTTCTCTAAAGAGCGGCGCGAAGAAGCTATTGACGCCGGCCGAGAATCGATTGCTCGGCAGATGCGAAAAGCCGGACTTCCACTTCAGAAGATCTTCGCCGGTCAGGCCATCTTGCAATTAAGTCATGATTTGCGTTATCCGGATATTGAGAGTCTCTATGCAGCCGTCGGAAATGGCTACATTTCCGCGCAGGCCGTAGTCGAAAAATTGTCGGCGGCAATGGGCGATGAGGAAATTCATGCCGAATCCAGCATTGACCACCTGCTCTCTCCTAACACCGTGGCTCAAAATCGCCGTGGTTCTTCGGGAGTGGAGGTTGAAGGGTCCGACGATTTGCTGGTGAAACTAGCTAGATGCTGTGCTCCAGTTCCTGGCGATGAAATCGTCGGCTTTGTCACGCGTGGTAGCGGGGTATCTATTCACCGAACTGATTGCATAAATATTTCGGATTTGCGAGAACATCAAGGGGATCGAATCGTTGCGGTTAAGTGGAACCTAACGGCAAAAACGCTCTTCCTCGTAAATATCCAGCTCGAAGCTTTGGACAGAAACCGCTTGTTGTCCGATGTGACGCGAACTTTGTCGGATCAACATGTAAATATTCTCAATGCTGCTGTGAGCACCTCAAAAGATCGAACGGCGGTGCTTCGGTTCACATTCGAAATGGCCGATGCCTCACACTTGGATGCGGTGCTTTCGGCGGTACGTGGAGTCGAAGGTGTCTATGACGTCTATCGAGTCACAAACAATTAGTTCTTCTTAAACTCCGATAAGCCCTTTTGAGCTTCCGCTAGCCAGACCTTACGAGCTTCAGCGGCTTCGCGTGCAACCATAGCTTTGGCGGCATTTCCGGCCGCTTCGGCCTTCTTGGCTTGGGCTTCGTAATTTTCAATGGCATCAATGAGACCTTGTACAACATCATGCGCACGGGCAATAGCCGTTGGATCGGTGCGACGATAATGATCTTGTTCGAGACTGTCGAGAGCGTCTTCAACCTTGGCAATCCGGGCATCCAAAGCGGCGCGCTTGTTTCGGTCGGTGATTCCGATCTTTTGCCATTGGTCCATGAGATCGCGGAAGGCGCGCTTGCCCGAAGAGAGATCTTTGAATGGAAGAAGAGCCTCAAACTGAGTGATCAATTCTTCACGTTTGACGAGATTAGCGGCCATGCTTTCGGTGCGACGATCTAAATCGGCGTTTTTAGCGGCGAAGAATTGATCTTGGCTGGCCTTGAACCTTGCCCAGAGTTTGGTGTCGGTCGACGGCTTGCCGCGACCGGAAGCCTTCCAAAGGTCCATGAGTTCTTTATATCTACGCGCGGTAGCCAACCACTCTTTCGATGTCGCAAGGAGTTCTGCTTCTTTGACTATGGCTTCCTTCTTATCCGCAACTTCAGATTGGGTGGCTTCTAGTGAGGCAAAGTGAGTACGGCGACGCTTGTCAAACTTGTTGCGAGAGGCGGAAAAGCGCTTCCAGAAATCAGCATCGGTCTTCTTATCTAGACGCGGAGCGGCCTTCCACTCATCCAACAAAACTTTTAGTCGTTCACCGGTTGCCTTCCAATTTTCAGAAAGAGCAAGGGATTCGGCTTCGGCAACAATCTTTTCTTTTGACTCAGCGGCTTGGGCGCGCTTTGCTTCCTTAACGGCATTTTCGATTTCCTTGCGCTCTTGATAAGCGGCGCGATGATCTTCAATGAGAGATGGAATTTGATCGACAGAGGCAGCGAGGGTAGCCAAGTCACCAACTCCGTTGAGATTTGCTACTTGTTCGCGCAATTTCGAAACAGCGGCAGCGGCATCGGAGGGAACCATTGCGCCACTCTTAATACGAGCAGCTAAAAGGGCTACTTCTGAGGCTAACGCTTCGAACTTACGAACAAAGTAAGCCAGCGCTTCTTCGGCGCTCTTGCCTGGATACGAACCGACGGCACGTTCGCCATCAGCGGTCTTCACATACACAATGCCATCTTCAGCGACGCGACCAAACTGAGAGGGGTCACCAATCAAGGCTGAAGCTGCAGATACTGCCGATGTTCCCGGCGTAGCAGGTGTTGCTGCAATATCGACTAGATCAGTTGGGTTGATTTCCATGATTACTCCTCTAAGTTGCGCGTGGCTCGCCCGAGCGGGCAAGTTTCCGTTGTGTGTCCAGCGTGGAAGGGTTGAACGGGGGTTAAAGGTACCCTGAACCCACTATTACGGGAAAGTTGGGAATTTGTGCTGATTGAAAATGTGGTTGCCCCCTACTTTGGGACCAATTGCTGGATTATTGCTTCAGCTCGGGCAAATGAATGCTTGATTGTCGATCCCGGCATAGGCAGCACTCCTCCCATGCTTGACCTCATCCGTACAGCGGTCAATCGTCATAATCTCAAGCCGGTCGCGGCGTTATTGACCCACGGCCACTTGGATCACACTTTCTCAATCGTTCCCTTGGCCGATCACTACGGCATTCCCGCCCTGATTCACCCCTCCGATCGTCCACTTCTCAAAGATCCGTGGCGCGCTCTGACCCCAGGCGGGGAGAGTTCGCAGATAATGGCTAACTTTGGGGTCACTGAGTTCTTTGAGCCGCAACTGGTTACCGAAGTTCTCGACGGCCAAAGCATCGATATCGCGGGAATTTCTCTGACCGTATTGCACTCGCCCGGCCACACTCGTGGTTCTGTGATGTTTGTTGCTGGAGAGTCACATCTCATATCAGGAGACGTGCTCTTTCACGGGGCTATTGGCCGGACAGATCTTCCCATGGGTTCAGAGACATCGATGGTTTCGACGTTGCGAAATAAAGTTCTTACTCAGCCCGATGGCCTAATTGTGCTTCCTGGCCATGGACCACAAACTACAATTGGGCGAGAACGCAAAAATAATCCCTACCTCAGGGAAAACTTCTTGAATGGAAAGAGACCATGAGATTTCAAGCCCCGAAAGGCGTCAGTGAATACCTGCCTGGCCGCTCGGTTGGCTTCGATCATGTTCGAAATACCCTCGCGGCTGCCGCACTTTCGGCTGGATATCAACTTGCGGAATTACCAGTATTTGAAGATACCGAACTCTTTGCGCGCGGGGTTGGCGAGACCACCGATGTCGTCACGAAGGAGATGTATACCTTTGAGGACCGTGGCGGTCGGTCAATTACGCTCCGTCCAGAAGGTACTGCTGGCGTTATGCGTGCAGTCATCGAACATGGCTTAGATCGTGGACAGCTTCCCGTAAAACTCTGGTACACCGGCGCCTTCTTTAGAGCAGAACGGCCGCAAGCCGGGCGCTACCGACAGTTTTATCAATTAGGCATCGAAGCCATAGGTCTCAACGATCCAGAGATTGATGCCGAAGTCATCGCAGTAGCTGATCGGGGTCTAAAAACTTTAGGTTTAATGGATTATCGATTGGAAATCACATCGCTTGGTGATGCGCCATCTCGGTTGGCCCACCGAGCGGACCTAGATATTTTTATCTCCAAAATGAATTTAGATGAGGCCACTCAGGCAAAAGCTGCAGTAAATCCGTTACGTTTGTTCGACGACAAGCGCGAAGCCGTGAAATCTCAAATGTCCGCAGCGCCGTTGTTGATCGACTATCTATCGGAAGAAAGTCGATCGCATTTTGCACGTGTTACTTCACTTTTGGATTCCTACGGAGTCAAATACGTCCGCAATACATCGCTCGTTCGAGGGCTGGATTATTACACGGGCACAACTTTCGAATTTGTACACGAAAAGCTGGGAGCTCAATCGGCGATTGGCGGGGGCGGACGGTATGACGGTCTGATGCGCCAGCTTGGTGGGGCGGATCTTTCGGGTATTGGTTTCGGAATGGGACTCGATCGCATTTTATTGGCCTGCGAAGCCGAAGGTCTCGAACTTCTCGATCCTGACGGTTTAGATCTCTATGTCATTGCTTTGGGGGGTGAGGCAAAATTTGTTGCCGCCGGGCTAGTTAATAGTTTGCGTAACGACGGATTCAATGTCGATATGTCTTACGGCGATCGCGCATTAAAAGGTGCGATGAAGGCTGCCGATAAGAGCGGTGCTCGATTTTCATTGGTCGTCGGTGAAGATGAAGTTACTAGCGGTCAAATCACTATCAAAGAGATGGAAACGGGGGAGTCGCACGTCATGACTCTTTCGACCATCGCAGAGTTTCTCGATTCTTTTTAAGAATGCACGCACAACCAACCGAAGAAAAGGCAGCGAAATAAAACAATGTTGAGAACACATTCTGCGGGGGCCCTACGCAAGAGCGATGCGGGCACGAAAGTAACGTTGGCTGGTTGGGTTGCGCGACGCCGTGATCATGGTGGCGTGGCATTTATCGATCTTCGAGATGCAACTGGCGCAGTGCAAGTTGTTATTCATGATGAAAATTTGGCCGGATCTCTCCGAGCCGAATACTGCATATTGATGACCGGAACGGTATCTGCTCGTCCTTCGGGAAATGAAAATTTGGCAATCCCTACTGGCGAAATTGAGATTGTTTGTGAAAGCCTTGACGTGCTTAGTGAAGCGGCGCCTTTGCCTTTTCCAGTCGACAGCGGTGACCTTTCCACGATCAGCGAAGAAGTGCGGTTGAAGTATCGCTATCTGGATCTACGTAGAGAGGGCCCAGCCAAGAATCTTCGACTTCGGTCTAAGGTCACATCGGCCATTCGTTCCGTCATGGATGCCGAAGACTTTCTTGAAATCGAAACCCCCTACCTCACACGTTCGACTCCTGAAGGTGCAAGAGATTTCTTAGTCCCGGTACGTTTGCAGCCGGGTAGTTGGTACGCCCTTCCACAGTCACCACAACTTTTCAAACAACTCCTCATGGTTGCTGGTATGGAGCGTTATTACCAAATCGCGCGCTGCTTTCGAGATGAGGATTTTCGAGCTGATCGCCAACCAGAATTTACTCAGCTAGATATTGAAATGTCTTTCATCGATCAAGCCGACATATTGGCAGTAGCCGAGAAGATACTTTTTGAGGTATTTCAGAAGGTTGTCGACTATAAGATTCCTCTGCCGATTCCACATATGACTTACCACGAAGCCATGCGTCGATTCGGTTCTGATAAGCCAGATTTGCGATTCGGATTAGAACTTACCGATGCCACTGATTTCTTTGCAGAGACCTCATTTAGGGTCTTTCAAGCCGATTACGTCGGTGCCGTGGTTATGCCGGGCGGAGCAAGTTCAGCTCGCAGAGATCTGGATGCTTGGCAAGAATGGGCGAAGGCTCGTGGCGCAAAGGGTCTTGCTTATATTCTCATAGCTGCAGATGGCTCCCTAGGTGGACCGGTTGCTAAAAACTTAAGTGAAGTTGAATCGTCTGGCATAGCCGAGTTCGTAGGTGCCAAACCGGGCGATGCGATATTTTTTGCGGCTGGAAACCGAAATGACTCGCTGAATTTGCTAGGTGCGGTTCGTCTTGAAATCGGTAAACGACTGGATCTCATTGATCAAAGTGCCTGGGCTTTTCTCTGGGTGGTAGATGCTCCCATGTTTGAACTTGTCGATAACTCCAATCCCGATGGTGGCTGGACCGCAGTTCACCACCCATTTACGGGACCTAAACCAGAATTTGCCAGCAACTTCGATTCCGATCCAGGTTCGGCCTTGGCTTATGCCTACGACATCGTCCTTAATGGCAGTGAAATCGGTGGTGGATCGATACGTATTCATCAACGCGATGTTCAGAAGCGTGTTTTTGATGTTATTGGATTAACGGCAGCAGAGGCCGACTCCAAATTTGGCTTTCTCCTGGAAGCTTTCAATTATGGACCACCTCCACACGGCGGAATCGCCTTGGGTCTAGATCGTCTATGCGCTTTACTCGCGGGCGCCGAGTCGATTCGCGAAGTCATAGCCTTCCCGAAGACTGCCAGCGGCGGGGATCCACTTACTGGAGCTCCCACGCCGATTACTGCACCCCAACGTCGCGAAGCGGGAGTCGATTTCAAGCCTGAAAAAACCGATTAAATAGGGCAGAATCGCGAGCGTGAAAATCGCCAAGCATCCAGCTCGACTTTTGGCTGGGATTTTGGCGGCATTGTTGGTGACAGGTTGTGGGATTCCCAGCCAGAAGTACGCGGCCGATAAAAAGCATGGCGTCTACTTCACGGTGCCGTATAAATGGCATGAAATCTCTGGTGCCTCGATTGGTAAGCGAGAGCTTCTCTCCACGACCACCGGCGCCGCCGAACGCGCTGCCTCGGTTCTTTGGCAAGAAGCATTTTCACCGAATTCGCATTATGGCCCAACGGATGTACTCAATCTCAAGGCCCCAAGCAGCCCGCTCGTCTACGTGCGAGTACGGACTCTTCTTCCGGATGAAGTTGGGGTGGTTTCTTACAACTCGCTGCGGAATATCATCGTTCCATTGACGACTTGGGCTTCAGGGGCCGACTCAACTGCGCCTTTGCTTGATGTACTAGACGATCGTGAAATCATTCAAAAGATCGCTCGCGGCGTTCGCACAATTTATAGCTTTACCGAAGCTGGAAAATCGCCCCAGACCATCAATCAAACCGCTCTAGTCTCTGATGATCGTTCCACGATATATGTGCTCATAGTTCGCTGTACAACCGTTTGTTATAACAAGAATGAAAAACTTCTTAACAAGATTTCCGACTCCTTCACCGTGAGAGGTACCCGATGACCGAATCCAGTCGTCCACGAGACACCGATCGAAAGACGCGAATTCATCTCTCCTTTTACGACCGGGTCAAATTCTTGATTTTTTTCACGATTGTCTTTGTCGTGCTTATGTGGGCTGAGATGGCCGACAATCCGCTACTCAATATCCACGATGCCGTAATAGATGGTTTTCATAAACGTTGGTGGCTCTTTGCACTATTCGGTCTGGAAACTATTCGCCAACTGCACTTCCTAACTGCTGAAATCGCCGCTCCCTATCACGGTGTTTGGCAGAAATACTTTGCAGGCATTGATCGTCTGATTCACAAATTCAGCGATTGGAATCGCTACCGGTTGTCTCGAGTCGCCAAAGCAATCCTGACTGTTGTCTTGCTCGCGGTTGTCCTGGGAGCTATCTACAAGGAAACTCCCGTTCGAGCTCTCTTCTTGGCGCCAAAAGCTCTCTGGAGTGCACTGCCGCTACTCGCCCAACTTCTCTTTGGTGTGTTCTTCGTCGTTATTCAATTTGTGGCGATGTTCTGGTTCCTTAGTAGAGGTGGAATCGACACATACTTCCCCGATGATATTCGCACCCGATTTTCAGATGTGTGGGGCCAGGATCATGTGCTGAACCGGATACGTGAGAATTTACTATTTCTTGAATCTCCCGAAGAAATCGAAAAACACGGGGGATATGTACCTGGCGGAATTCTTTTATGGGGACCTCCCGGCACAGGCAAGACCTTGATGGCTGAATCTATGGCGGGTGAGACTGGGAAACCTTTCGTTTTTGTCGACCCGGGTGCCTTCAACAATATGTTCTTTGGTGTCGGAGTTCTTAAAGTTAAAGGTCTATTTAGGAAACTTCGTAAGCTGGCGTTGCGTTATGGCGGCGTCGTGGTCTTCTTTGATGAAGCAGATGCCCTGGGCAACCGTGGCATTTCAACAACTGGTGGCCGCTTCAGCAACGACAGTTCGATTTTCAGTACTCCTTGCCATGGTGGTAATTACCTCTCCGAGCCCGCAAGTTCGCTTATTACTCAAGCTCGCCTTAAGCAGGATTCTTTTGTCGCAGGAACGGCGATGGGCGGCGGCGGGGCGGGCATGGGAACCCTGCAAGCCCTGTTGACGGAATTATCTGGCTTAAAGAAGCCTCGGGGTTTCTTCAATCGCATCGTGCGCCGCACATTGGGTATGCGTCCCAAAAACCCGCCGAAATATCGCATCTTGGTGGTGATGGCCACGAATATGCCAGAGGCGCTTGATGAAGCGCTATTGCGGCCTGGTCGTATTGATCGCATGTATCGCGTCGGGTATCCCAGCAAAGCTGGACGAGTTCGCACCTACGAAGGCTATCTAGCAAAAGTTTCTCACTCTCTTTCGAGTGAAGAGATTGATAAATTGGCAACCATTACACCTTATGCAACTGGCGCGACGATTAAAGACACGATCAATGAAGCGTTGATCATGGCGATACGCCATGGCCGTGATTCCATTTCGTGGGCCGACATTATTCGTGCCAAACAATTAAAGGAATTAGGACCTGCAGAAGACGTTGAATACATTGAACGCGAACGTCATGCGGTGGCAGTTCATGAAGCATGCCACGGTGTTATGGCCTATTTAGTTCGTCACCATATGTCGATCGACCTCGCAACGATCGAGAAGGGTTCGGATTACTTAGGAATGGTGGCCAGCATTCCGCCAGATGATCAATTCACGAGGTGGCGAACCGAGTATGAAGCAGATATTTTGGTTTCACTCGCTAGTTTGGCCGGGGAACGACTCTTCTTCGATGGCGATAACTCCTCGGGAGTGTCCGGTGATTTGGAAAGTGCCACAACTATTGCCAGTTTTATGGAGGGCCATTGGGGCATGGGTTCCACGGTCTCCTCCCACGCCTCTAACAGAAGGTTTGAAGTTGGGGCTCCTGGTGGTGGTGGAAAACCAAAGGATGATGGTGTGAAGGAACTTCGACGAGCGCTCTCTGACCGGATCGAAGACAACCTTTCAACGCTGCTCGACAAGGCCGAGGAAATCTTGGTGACTAATCGAGGCAAAGTTCTCTCCCTAGCTCATGCACTTGAGACCCATAAGACCATGTCGGGCGAGGATGTTATTGCAGTTATGGAGGGTGGAGTCGGCCCCCTAGTTAATGGGCAACCGTATTCTCGAGCCGAAAACGTCGAGCTCATCGAGCGTTACCACGAGGCTGCACTGCGCGCCCATAAGGCGCACGAAAAGCCCGATATCTCGATACCGGTTTTTAGTGCCTCGAGTTGAGATTGATTTCAGGTAGGCTGTAACTATGGGTCCAGGAGGAATCGCAACCATTATCGCAGCATCGTCGTTGGCGATTATTGCCGCCGCAATCGCCTATGCAGTAATTCGAGTTGGAAGATTAGTTGATGAGGCCAAAACCAGTCTCAAGGCGATCACGGATGAGACCACTCCGCTGCTCGAAGAAGTTACGACGACCGTAACTCTTGTGAACGGACCGCTCCACAGCATTAATCGAATCTCAAAATCTGCCGAAGATCTAACCGAGAAGATAACGGCAGCCACGGGCTCTTTTATGGATAAAAATAATATGGCCATGAAAGCTGCAGGCGTACTCTTAACCGCAGCACAAATGAAGAAGAATGCGAGCAAACCCAAAAAGGGCACTAAGCGTCGCTCTTCAGAGGAGTCCGAGTAACAAAAGTGAACTCCGCAGAAATTCGTGAGCGGTGGCTTCGGTTCTTTGAATCAGGCAACAGCCAACAGCTCACACATACGGTCGTGCCATCAGCATCGTTAATTGCCGACGACCCCAACCTTCTGTTGGTAAATGCCGGAATGGTTCCGTTCAAACCATATTTTCTTGGTGAAGTGAAGCCGCCATTCATCCGAGCCACTTCTGTCCAAAAATGCGTGCGTACCCTAGATATCGATGAGGTTGGAAAGACGACCCGGCACGCCTCTTTCTTTCAGATGTGTGGCAATTTTTCCTTTGGAGACTATTTCAAAGAGGGCGCAATTGCACTTGCCTGGGAGCTCTTAACCAAATCCATTGCAGATGGGGGATATGGCTTCCCTGAAGAAAAACTTTGGGTAACGGTCTATCAAAACGATGATGAAGCAGCCGACATTTGGCACCATAAAATCGGAATTCCACGGGAACGCATTCAGCGACGCGGAATGGCTGACAATTTTTGGTCTATGGGTGTCCCTGGTCCCTGTGGACCATGCTCGGAGATTTATTACGATCGCGGACCTGCCTACGGAAAAGAAGGTGGACCGGTTGCAGATGAGGACCGCTACCTCGAAGTCTGGAACTTGGTCTTCATGCAGAACGTGCGTGGTCAAGGTGGTACCAAAGATGATTTCCCAATTGTCGGAGAACTCCCTGCCAAAAATATTGATACGGGCCTTGGGTTAGAACGCACCGCTGCGCTTTTGCAGGGCGTTGAGAACATTTATGAAATTGATACCACGATGCAAATTCTCAATCGTGCTTCATTCTTAACTGGAGTCAAATACGGAAGCAATCCCAAAAGCGATGTGGATTTGCGCGTAGTTGCCGATCATGCCCGTACAGCAATGATGCTGATCGGTGACGGAGTTTTGCCTGGCAATGAAGGTAGAGGTTACGTGTTGCGCCGCATGATGCGCCGCACGATTCGTAATATGCGCATCCTTGGAGCCCACGAACCGACAATCGTTGAACTCATCGATGCCTCCATCGATGCGATGGGAGCTCAATACCCAGAATTAATTGCCGATCAAGCGCGAATCAAAGCCGTTTCGGCTGCTGAGGAAGAATCATTTCTTCAAACACTCAAGAGCGGCACACAAATCTTTGATCTTGCTGCGGTGCAAGCGAACAAAGAAAAGTCCACAAAACTTTCTGGTGAGACAGTATTCAAATTGCACGATACGTACGGTTTCCCTTTTGATCTCACTCTAGAAATGGCTTCAGAGATCAAACTCGCGGTGGATGAAGATGGTTTCCGCAAATTGATGAAGGAGCAAAAAGACCGAGCCAAAGCAGATGCTCGGTCCAAAAAAACCGGTCACACCGATCTCAGCCAATACCGCGCGATTATGGATGAAGTTGGCTCAACCAATTTTATTGGCTACGAGAATATTGAATCTGAGTCGACGATTAACGCTCTTTTGGTAGACGGCATAGTGGTCTCCGAGGTTGGTCCCGATCAGGATATTGAGATCGTTCTCGATCGCACTCCGTTCTACTCCGAGGCCGGCGGTCAGTTGGCTGATGGTGGAACCATCACGCTGGCAAACGGCGCGGTCGTAGAGGTGGATGAAGTGCAAAGTCCAGTTCCTGGTCTCTACATCCATCGCGGGCGGGTTCTTTCTGGCCACGTGGAAAAGGGTGCTGCTGCTTTCGCAAAAATTGATCGTGAGCGCCGAATGGCAATCTCTCGGGCCCACACCGCAACTCATATGGTGCATAAAGCTTTTCGTGAGGCGCTAGGCGAAGGAGCCACGCAGGCAGGTTCCGAGAATGCACCTGGCAGATTCCGATTTGATTTCCCAGCTAATGGTGCTGTGCCCGCCTCAGTCCTCCACGATGTCGAAACGCGCGTCAACGCCTTGTTGCTGGAGAATCTGTCGGTTCGCGCTCAAGTTATGAGCCAACCCGAAGCCAAAGCAATGGGTGCAATGGCCCTCTTCGGCGAAAAGTATGGCGAGCGGGTCCGAGTAGTAAGTGTCGGAGATTGGGCGCACGAACTGTGCGGCGGAACTCACGTCAGCTCATCTGCGCAATTAGGTTTAGTAAAACTACTCTCTGAATCCTCCATTGGCGCTGGAGTGCGACGGGTCGAGGCTTTAGTTGGACATGATGCATTTGATTTCCTCGCCAGAGAACATCTCCTCCTCAATTCGCTGACCGAGATTGTTAAAGTTTCCAAGAGCGAAGAATTGCCTGGACGCATCCACGCGATGTTGGAACGCATGAAAGTAGTAGAAAAAGAACTCACAGCGCTCCATTCGGCACAAGCTCTACAGGCAGCCGATTCACTTCTGATCGCAAAGACGAATATTGGTTCGGTTGAACTCATCGCTGCCGAAATCGCCGCTGGGGTTTCGGTAGAAGATCTTCGACAGATCTCAACCGGGTTGCGCTCCAAGTTAAAGTCCGGGGTAGTCGTGCTAATTTCTCGAGGAGATGAGCGTGCGACTCTGGTTGTTGCAGTTAGCGATGAGGCCAAGAATATTGGGATAAAGGCTGGCGAACTCGTTAAGGCCGGGTCCATAGTTTTGGGCGGTGGCGGTGGCGGTCGCGATGATTTTGCGCAAGGTGGCGGAGCAAATATGTCTGCTATTTCCTTAGCACTTTCCGAAATCACTCAACTGATCACTACTGCCGTTAAGTAGCCGAGATGAGAGCCGGCCGCCGACTTGCTTTCGATTTCGGAACGGTACGTATTGGCGTTGCGGTTTCGGATTTTCATGGGATTCTTGCGTCGCCACTAATAACATTATTGGCAAATGACCTGCAATTACGCGAAAAAATCTCCGAAGTCTTAACAGAAATAGAACCTATCTACATCGTCGTAGGAGATCCCAAACATCTCTCTGGCCTAGTCAGCGAGAAGAGCCAAAGCGCTCTTGAATTC
>SESG01001790.1_pt1 | contig 30110 bp, 27 predicted proteins | sample 3171421 | NCBI WGS metagenome assembly SESG01 (sample SAMN10866946, study PRJNA518727) | freshwater metagenome | biome: subpolar coniferous forest; feature: holomictic lake; material: water; isolation source: holomictic Lake 227, 6 m and 8 m depth | place: Canada: near Kenora, Ontario | collected...
GCGGCAGGGAGAGAACCGGGAAGGAATATGCTTCCCTTCTAAGTAAGTCTGGCCTCGGGCTGAAGCGTATCATACCCACCATAGCTCCATTGTCTATCCTCGAAACTTCGGTGGAATAGTTAACTTTGCATGATGAAGAAACTCCTTTTTTCGGCAAAAAAAGAAGTACTGCTTATTGTCAGGGACCTACCCGGACTTCTCATCCTTTTCCTGATGCCTGTTTTGCTGATGACTGTGGTCATCATGGCCCAGGAATATACCCTGAAGAACCAGTCAGGCAAAACGAAGATACTCTTCATTAACGACAGTCAGTCAGATTTCTCCCAAACTTTAAGAAAAAATCTTGTCAGCAGCGGCTTTTTTGAGACCGACACCCTCTTTAACAGTTTAGCTATTAATAAGGCATCAGCCACTGCATTGATCAGCTCGGGGAAATACCAGCTTGGCCTATTCCTGGGGCCGGGTGATTCGGCTTTTGAGATCATCACTGATCCTGCTCTTTCAGGTCCGTACAGGGCAAACATTGTCACTCCCCTGAAGTACCTTGTAAAGGCCACCCAGACCAGGAATATCATCGAAAACATGCTTGCAGGATCCGCAGGCGAGATGAAGCCCATGATCGATAAAACCATTGAAGAAGCCAGCCTGAAGCTTCCTCCGGTCCAGGAAACCCTTGCCGGATCAGAAACTGCGGAGATCAGGCCCACCGCAATACAGAATATAGTGCCCGGATTTATCCTGTTTGCTATGTTCTTTGTGGTGATACCGTTGGCAGCCAGTATTATCAACGAAAAAAACGAGGGGGCTTTTCAGCGGTTGCGCACTCTTCCCGTAGGGCTCGGTGTGATCCTGGGATCAAAGGTCCTGGTATATTTCGTTGTCTGCCTCGTCCAGTTTTTCCTTATGATGCTTGTGGGTCTCTGGGTTTTTCCTCATTTTCTCGACCTGCCTCCCTTGCAGCTTGGCCATAATATTCCTGCCATTCTTTTTGCAACCGCAGCATCAGCATTAGCTGCAATCGGCTTCGGCATCCTTGTGGGATCATCCTCAGGAACGATGGCCCAGGCCTCACTTTTCGGATCGGTCATGGTGGTACTGCTTGGTGTGATCAGCGGAACCTTTCTCCCGGTACACGTGATGCCAAAAGCAATTCAGGCTGTCAGCCTGATCTCACCTATGCGCTGGGGTATCGATAACTACCTCGACGTTTTCATCCGAGGTGGCGGTATTATCAGTATCTTACCCCGAAGCCTGATGCTCTTTGCCTTTTTCGTTTTTGCATTGATCAGCAGCATTTATATTTTTGCATTGAGAAAAGTTTAATTTTCAAACGGAAACACTGAATGAAGGAAAAGGATGGAATTTCGGATTGCCCCGAGCAACAGCTCATCCTGTATGTTGAAAAGGAAGACGGGAAATATGAGGCGATACAGACGGGATCTTATCTTTCGGCCAACTATCTCGATGATTATTTTCTGAAAAGGAATAATCTGGAAAAAGCGCTCCGCGAAAGAATTGAACGGGGAGAGATCAATGCTCTTGAGTATTACATGGTACTCGAAGACCTTACACTCTCCGAACTTGCAGCCCGGGTCGGGCTGATGAAATGGAGGGTAAGGAAACACCTGAAGCCTGGGAATTTTTCAAAGATCAGCCAGGCTATGCTCATGAAATACTCGAAAGTATTTAACGTCCCTGCTGATGAGATCATAAAAATTCAGTCGGCATACAGAAAGCAACCAAATGATCATTGATAATTACCACCATAAAATGGCCGCCCATTGTGAATCGGGCTCCATTACTTCATTGCTTAACCATAAAGGTCTTCAGATCACCGAGCCCATGGTGTTCGGGATTTCAAGCGGGATTTTTTTCGGGTATTTCCATAAAATGAAGTCATTTGCATTTCCAACTTTCATCGTGAGGAACAAGCCCGGACAAATGAGAAAGAACCTTGAGAAAAGGATTGGAGTAAAATTTCATACCAGGGATTTCAGGGACCTCACGAAAGGGCAGGTGGCACTTGACAGCCTGATATCACAGGGCATTCCAACTGCTGCCCAGGTTGATATGTTTTACCTCGATTACGTGCCTTCATGGGAGAGGGTCCATATCAATGTGCATTTCCTGGTCGCGATAGGAAAGGAAGGCGAGACTTACAAAGTCAGTGACAGTTATTTTCCGAAACCTGTTGACCTGCCTGTTGCTTCGATGAACAACGCAAGGTTCGCGACCGGGAGCATGTCGCCCAAAGGGTTCATCTTTTACCCTGAATTCGTTCCCGCGTCTTTCGATTACGACAAAGCCATCCGCAAAGGAATAAAAAAAGCCTGTTTTTACATGCTTAAGCTTCCGATTCCCTTCCTGGGTATCAAAGGCATGCGGATGTTCTCGAAAAAGATAACCGAATGGCCTTCGCTGGCAAGGGATACCGAGCATCTCTCGCATGAGGTCATGAAAATAAACATCCTGCTTGAGGACCAGGGTACCGGCGGAGCCGGATTCAGGTTTATGTATGCAACTTTCCTGCAGCAGGCCTCTGAGATAGTAAAGAAGCCCGAATTTAAGGAGCTTGCGAAGGAACTTATGGAGATCGGGGACGGATGGAGGGAATTTTCGCTTTTTGCAGCGAGGATAGGTAAAAACCGCGACCTTGGTCCCGATAAATTTCTGCAGCTTAGCAAGCTGATTGCACAAAGGGCGGATAAGGAAGAAGATTTTTTCAAACGATTATCAAACGCAGTTAAATAACCCCATATAAATGAACCAGGAACCGACCGAAGAACTGAGGACAGAGATCAAGGTTCTCATCATGGAAACACTTGGCATTTCAGGGATCAGCCCTGAGGAAATAGATAATGACAAACCCTTGTTTGGCGGGGAGAATGTTCTGACCCTCGATTCAGTCGATGCACTCGAAATCATTATGGCTATTCAGAGGAAATATAACCTGAGGATAGCCGATCAGAACCTGGCCCGTTCTGTGATCCGGTCTGTCAACACCATTGCCGAGTTTCTTGTTGCTGAACAGGGTAAGCAGGCCTGATGAAACCGAAATGAAGCACTCCTACCTCACTGCCGGAATGACCTTAGGCCGGCTTGTTTCCGTTATTTTGGGAAACAGGCTAAACCTGAGTGTAAAGAACCTGTCGCGGTTACTCTTCCTGTTTCAGAGTTCCCTCTGGTCAAGCATTTTCGCATTTATCGAGGATGTGAGGTTTAGTAAGCAGATCAATATCGCACCGGTTCCCGAAAATCCCGTGTTTATCATTGGCCACTGGCGCACCGGAACTACATTATTGTTCAAGCTTATGAGTATGGATGAGCAATTTACTGCCCCTACCCTGTTCCAGGTGGCCGAACCAGACAGCATGCTCACCTCATATTCCTATTATAAACCAATCATGAAAGCCCTGGTCAAAAAAACCAGGCCCATGGACAATGTAAAGATTGGCATGGATGAGCCGCAGGAGGATGAATATGCAATCTACCGGCTGACCGGCTCCTCTCCATTGGAGGAGCTTGTGTTCCCCTGCTCAAAAAAGTATTTTGTTGAAACCTGGCTTCAGTCAGGGCATTCCGAAAAAGAAGGAAAACTGCTGAAGAACCAGCTTACAATGTTTTACAAAAAAGTACTTTACCGGAAGCCCGGGATATTACTTTCAAAAAATCCTTTTCATTCTTTCAGGATCAAGCTTTTACGTGAGGCATTTCCCGGTGCCAGGTTTATTCAGATACATCGTAATCCCTGCTGCGTCGTGCCTTCAACTATGAACATGTGGAATATCCTGCAGGTTGAAAACAGCCTGAACAATATGGTGCATAAACATACGGCTGCCGAGGTTTCTGCACTTTTAAAAAAGCTGATAGCGCAGATAGACGCTGATAAAGCTGCTTTACCGGCGGGATGCTATGCGGAAATAAAGTTTGAAGACCTGGAGATGGAAACTGTTGGAGTGGTCAGAAGCCTGTATGCATCCCTCGGACTTGAGTTCACCACTGGGTTTGAACAAAAGATCAGGGATTATATGGAATCCAGCAGGGATTTCAGGAAAAACAACTTCAGTCTTCCCGCAAACGATAGTGTATTGATCAATGATGAACTTAAAGACCATATGCAGAAGTATTCTTATTGCTGATTCATTCGTATATTTGCAATAGCAGGTACCCAAAACCGAAAAAATTCAGTATATGAAAAAGTATTTACTGGCAGCATCATTTATTTTATTCGGGACCATCCTGGCTCTCGCCCAGGAACAGCCAATACAGCAGCAACAGTCCGCACAGTCAAAAACTGGTCCGCAATCAATTAAAAACAATATACACAGCGGTTTTTATCTCAAAGTCGGGGGGTCTTTTGCTGTGGGGAAATTTGCCAGCACCACAACTTATTACTATAATTACAAGACCTACAAGGATACGATCACATACTATAAGGCTAAAATAGGGCCCGCCCTTGAGTTGGGATGGCTGATCTATATAGGACCCGCCTTTGCAGGCAATCACATCAGGGCGGGTATTGATGCCACATTTCTTACCATGTCGTTCAATCCCACCGATCCCCTGCTTGCTCCCGACGTTTCAGCTTCAAAGAAACTTGAATATTACTATTATTTTGCCGGGCAGAAGTTCGGGCCACTGTTAACCATCAATCCTGTCGATTACCTCATGATCGACCTTTCCTATAAGCTCAATGCGACCGCAGCTTGGTATCACAGCATGTGGGGGTCGAGCTATACCCTGAATGAAGTGAGCCTCGGACTGAGGTACAGGGTGATGCTTTTTGCCTTCCAGTATAACTGGGGCAAGGTCAAATTTACATACAACCAGGGGGACAATCCCCAGTACTGGGTTGACTATTCCACCTTCAGGATCATCATGGGTCTTAAATTCTAGTATAGATAAAAAAGCGAATAATTGAATAATAGAATACTCGAATTTTGAGTTCAGAATTATTGATCTTGACATGCAAAATTTGTTCTTCCCTGAAATAGAGCGTAAATCCTTAACGGAGATCAAAGAGTTCCAGGAACAAGCCCTGGCGGGATTACTATCCTATGTCAAAGAGCATTCAGCCTTTTACAGAAAGCTTTTCAAAGAACATTCCATCGATATAAGCAGCATACGCAACCTGGAGGATCTCTCGCGGCTGCCTGTCACGGATAAATCCCACCTTCAGCGCTACAACGAAGATTTCATTTGTGTTCCGAAGAGCCGGATCGTTGATTATATAACTACATCGGGAACCATGGGCGACCCTGTAACTGTGGCCATGACCGATCGTGACCTCGACCGCCTCGCATACAATGAAGCGCTTTCATTTACCTGCGCCGACGGCTCTGCCGACGATATCTTCCAGCTTATGACAACCCTCGACCGGAGGTTTATGGCCGGCATGGCGTATTTCCTTGGCATCCGTAAACTGGGAGGCGGCATCGTAAGGGTAGGCAATGGCATTCCCGAGCTGCAATGGGATACCATCAACCGCATCCGCCCAAATACTATAATTGTTGTTCCCTCCTTCATACTCAGGATCATTGAATATGCTGAACAAAAAGGGATAGATTACCGCGCATCAAGTATCACCAAAGCAGTCTGCATCGGTGAACCTCTCAGGAACACCGACTTAAGCCTTAATGCCCTTGGAAGGAAGATCCTCGAAAAATGGCCCCTGCAGCTATACTCGACCTATGCCTCCACCGAAATGGCCACCACTTTTACAGAATGCAGGGAAGGAAAAGGCGGACATCATCACCCTGAACTTATTATCGTAGAGTTTCTTGATGATCAAGACAAACCGGTCGCAGATGACCAGCCCGGTGAAGTGACTATAACCACGCTTGGTGTTGAAGGGATGCCTTTGATCAGGTTTAAAACAGGGGATGTATGTTATCATTACAATCTGCCCTGTGCCTGCGGAAGGACAACCATGAGGCTGGGGCCTGTCATTGGCCGCAGGAAACAGATGATCAAATTCAAGGGTACTACCTTATATCCTCCTGCCCTTTACGATATCCTGGATAACATACCCTATATAAAAAACTACTTTGTCGAGGTCTACACCAATGACATCGGCACTGATGAGATCGTCATCAATGCAGGTGTTGTAGCTGAAAACCTGGAATTTGAAAAGGATATCAAAGACCATTTCAGGGCCAGGCTCAGGGTAGCTCCACAGATCCGGTTCCTGACACCCGAGGCTGTCACCAGGGTGCAGTTCCCCGAAGGCAATCGCAAAGCGTTGAAGTTCATAGACAAAAGAAACTGTTCCCCTAATTCCTGAGGATTTCAGGATTCGTCCGCATCAAATTTGGAAAAATCGTATTACTGTTTTAGATTTGTAGAACAATATGGAAAGTAACCCAAAAATCAGATAGTATGAAAAAACTAGCAACTTTAGTATTGATCAGCTGCTTTGTGTTTTCAGGAAGCAGCCTGTTTTCACAGAAACTAAAAACCGGCGACCTTTCGGTTCTCAAAGGCCAGAAGACTGTAAACCTTCAGTTTGATTACTCAAAAATGGAGGTTGGGAAGTTTGCCAATGAAGAAGATTACATCAAGAAAGGGATAGACGACAGGAACAAGAAGAAGGAAGGCTCAGGAGATGCATGGGCTGCAAAATGGAGAGCCGATAAAACTGAACGCTACCAGCCTGCTTTTATCGAAGCGTTTAACAAAAAATCCGATGATTGCGGTATCGAGGTAAAGGAAAACGCAACCGACGCCAAGTATACACTCATTATCCGCACAGTATTCCTGGAGCAGGGTGTTGAAGCTATCGTTGGTTCCAAACCTTCAGAAATTGACCTGGTGATTGATGTTGTTGAGACTACTGCTCCGGATAAAGTGATTGCAACCATCGATGCCGAAAAGAACAAAGGTTCCTCAACCAGGATGACAGTGAACGGTGTTCCCGTCAGCAAGGAAACGTATGATACCGGACTTCGCATCGCCGAAGCTTATGAAACCGCAGGGAAAAATGTTGCAAAATTCGTTTGCAAGCAATTAAAGTAACCTGTCAGGTTATCAATACATAAGGCTGATTGGAACCAATCAGCCTTATGTATTTTATCCATTATCCTTTATTTCTTAGGGTACACTTCTTTCCCCGAAATCCAGGTTGAAAGCACCTTGGTTTGCGGGATTTTCTCAAGGCTTACGTCCATGATATCCTGGTCGAGGATGACAAAATCGGCCTGTTTTCCCGGTTCCAGGCTGCCGGTTTCGGTATCCCAGAAATTTGCCATGGCAGCCCAGATAGTAATTGATCTCAGTGCCTCTTCCCTGCTCAATGCGTTTTTCATCAGGAACCCGTTTTCAGGTTTGCCTTGAATGTTTTTTCGTGTAACCGCAGCATAGAAAGTCAGCAAGGGCGAGATATTCTCAATCGGGAAGTCCGTACCGTTTGCCAGCCATCCATTCTGGCTGAGCAGATCTTTGTATGCATATGCCCAGGTTGTTCTTTCCTGTCCGAGCCTGTCGGGAGCCCAGGCCATGTCAGATGTTGCGTGAGTCGCCTGCACCGAAGGAATGATTGAAAAATCCCTGAACTTATGCAGATCCGAAGGATCGACAACCTGGCAATGTTCAATTCTCCACCTCAGGTCATTCGGCTCTTTCAGGTATTCCCCGTATATATCGAGTACAAGTTTGTTTGCCGAGTCCCCAATGGCATGGGTGTTGACCTGGTAGCCATATTCAAGGCAGATCTTGCAGATCTTTCTGAGAGAATCTGCCGTGATGACCTGTATTCCATACTGGCAAGGAAAGTCAGCATAAGGCTGTTTCAGCAGGGCAGTCCGGCTTCCAAGACTGCCGTCGGCATACAATTTGACCGAGCTTACATGAAGCCGCTCGGTTTTATATGGTCCGTTCTTTACGAACTTATCAATATTCTGAATGCTGGGGTCAAGCATGGCATAGACACGGATCATTCCTGCCGAATCGGGCCCCGAGCCCAGTTCATCAAGAAGATTTACAGTTTCATTATCGAGCCCGGCATCACTGACCATGGTGAGTCCGACGGCAAAACAGCTTTCCCTTGCCCTTTCAAGCAAAGAGAGTTGTTCATCCATCTCTGGTTTAGGTATGGTATTCCGCATATGGTCGGCAGCTCGTTCGCTAAGAATTCCGGTCAACCGGCCGTTCTTAACATCAACCTCACCGGGATTGAATGAATTCACAGGTTCAATTCCTGCTTTCTTTAAGGCGGATTTGTTTGCCAGGACCACATGGCCGTCTACCCTTGTAAGTACCACCGGGTTTTCGGGATACAGCACATCGAGTTTGCAGCTATTGGGAAAGATTTTGACAGTCCAGAGGTTCTGATCCCATCCGCGGCCTACTATCCAGTCCCCCGGTTTGTATTTCCCCGACTCCTTTATCCGCAGTAATACCTCATCAAATGAAGAACAGCCATTAAGCATGACATATCTCAGGTTCAGGGCATATCCGTAAAAATGACAGTGGGCGTCGATAAAGCCGGGATAAACTGGTTTTTGGCCTGCATCTATGATTTTGCCGGCTATGAAATGCTCCATAATATCCTTCTGAGAGCCGGTAGCGATAACTTTTCCGGAGCTGACTGCCATTGCACCGGCGACACTCAGGACTGAATCAACGGTATGTATCCTTGCATTAAGCAGGATGAAATCTGCTTTTGTTTTATTCATACTGCATGAATTGATCAGGAAAAAGAAGGGGACGCTGAGTGTTAGTAACTTTATTTTCATGGGCCAAGCGACTGAATATGACAATACTTTTCAAATGTAGAAAACAATTTTTTTTAAAACTTGACTTTTATACAAATGATTTCATATTTTTGTAACATATTAAACACGATATATTAATGCTATATAAATCTATTACACCTAGATTTATTGTTGTTTTTTCAGTAATTATTACTGCAGCCCTGTTACGGTTGCTGCCGCATTGGCCGAACTTTACACCGATTGCGGCTATGGCTTTGTTTGCAGGTACCTATTTTGACAGAAAGCAATTTGCTTTCGCCATTCCGATCACCGCGATGTTCATCAGTGATCTCATTATAGGTCTTCACGCCAACATGCCTGCCGTTTATCTTAGTTTTGCCATTACGGTTGTTCTGGGTATGGCTATCCGGAAGAAAGTTACAGTGGGATCGGTTCTCACAGCCTCAATTGCATCGGCTGTGATCTTTTTCCTGATCACGAACTTTTCTTCATGGCTGGCTATGAGTATCTACCCCAAAAATTTCCTTGGCCTGATCGAATGTTATATCGCAGGCCTTGCGTTTTTCAGGGATACTACTTATGGTTTTTCATTTTTCATGAATGACATTCTCGGTACAACATTCTTCAGCGCCGTATTCTACGGAGCCTTCTATCTGGTTCAGATGAGGTTCCCCGTACTGGACAGGTCAAGGTTTTAACCAAACATCTCCTCTTCACGTTCGAGGAGCAAAATGGAATTCTGAGACACAATAAAGTACTTTTCGTCATTGAAAATTATTTCAATGGCCCCTTTCTGTAGAAAAATTGCCAGATCGCCTTCCTTCGCCTGAAGAGGGATGTATTTGATTTTTTCATCATTCTTTTTCCAGCTTTCATTCACATCGTCTGAAGGCATGAGGATTGGATAACCCGGGCCGATTTTCACGACAAAACCAGTTTGTATTTCTTCCTTTTCCTGGTAACCCGGGGGCAGGAATAGTCCGGCTTTTGTCTTGTTCGATATCTTCTTTGGTTTGATCAGTACCCTGTCACCTACCACTATCAGTTTCTTCAACTTAACATCGGCTTCATTCATATGTTGATAATTAATCGATCAAAGGTAGTCTTTCGTTGGGAAATCGAATTCTGCCCACAGAAAAAATGGTATTTTTGCATTTGAAATCCTTATTGCTTTTCTCTTTAGCCTTTACCTATGCAGGATATCATCAGGATGCTGCCTGATTCAGTCGCCAACCAGATCGCTGCCGGTGAGGTTGTTCAGCGCCCGGCATCGGCCCTTAAGGAATTACTGGAAAACACAATCGATGCCGGTTCAACCGAGATCAAGGTGGTTATAAGAGATGCCGGAAAGACCCTGATCCAGGTTATCGACAACGGGTGCGGGATGTCGGAACATGACGCCCGGATGTGTTTCGAAAGGCATGCCACCTCTAAGATACAGACTGCACATGACCTGCTGACCATCAGGACGCTCGGGTTCAGAGGAGAAGCCCTTGCCTCCATAGCATCTGTTGCCCAGGTAGAGCTCAGGACAAAACGGGTGGAGGATGAACTCGGGACCCAGGTAGTCATCGAAGGCACTGAAATAAAAGTCCATGGTCCTGTAAGTGCGCCAAACGGAACCAGTATCCAGGTCAAAAACCTTTTTTTTAACGTACCCGCCCGTAGAAATTTTCTAAAATCAAATACTTCGGAACTGAAGTTCTGCATGGAGGAATTCTTCAGGATAGCCATGGTCCATCCCGATATTGCTTTCACTCTTTACAACCAGGATAAGATATTGTTCCAGCTTCCGCCCGCCAACTTAAGGCAGCGTATAATCGCACTCTTCGGAACTTCATATAACCAGCGCCTGATTCCGGTGGAGGCGAACACAGTGATGGTGAACATCAGCGGGTTTATAGGCAAACCCGAATTCGCCAAAAAAACCAGGGGAGAACAGTACTTTTTTGCAAACGGAAGGTTTATCCGCAATCCTTACCTTCATCATGCAGTGGAGGCTGCCTTCCAGGAACTTATCCCGAAGGATGCCTTCCCAACCTACTTCCTTTTTCTGGAAATGGACCCTGCCAATATCGATGTCAATATCCATCCGACAAAAACAGAAGTCAACTTCACCGACAGCAAGAGCATTTACGCCATACTGCAGGCAGCGGTAAGGCAGTCGATCGGCAAATACAACCTCACGACTGTACTGGACTTCGAGGTTGAGCAAAGCATGGAGGTACCTCCCCTCAAACCCGGACAGGTAGTAAACCAGCCCCAGATCAGGATCAATCCCGATTACAACCCCTTTGAGAAGAAAACCGAATTTCAGCCCAGCCTCAGGTTTGAAAACCCGGGAAGACCCTCTTCCTCACCTTTCGGAAATGAGCACCAGAGATTCCAGGCCGAACCTAAAGGGGTCATACCGCCAGCTCCCCTGTCCCACCTGATCGATAACCTGAAAGAGGAAAAAACCGAAGAACTCGGGCTGGAGTTTACAGCCCCGGCCAAGCCCTTGTTCCAGGTTGCAAACTCATATATTGTCAAGGAAACCGATAATGGCCTGCTTTTCATTGACCAGCAATCTGCGCATGAAAGAATTTTGTTCGAGAAGCTAATGGAGTCTAGTTTGGAAGTGAAGAACCTGAGATCCGTTATCATACCTTCAAAACTTTCATTTTCACCAGACGATGCAATCCTTCTTAATGAATTGCTGAACGATTTCCTGATCCTTGGCTTTGAACTTTCAGGCTTCGGCAATAACGATTTCATTCTTCAGTCGGTGCCTGCCGATCTCGGTCATACCGATCTCAAAGGAGCCATTGAACAAGTTCTTGAATCATTCAAAAATGAATTGCCTGCAAAGTCTGTTTTAAAGCAACAGATGATTGCACGAACTATGGCCAGAAGCGCTGCGGTGAAAAGAGGGAGCATCCTGAACCGGGAGGAGATGGAATCTATTCACAATAAGCTGATGACCTGCAACATGCCTGAGCTTTCTCCGTTCTCAAAGCCAATCATGTTTGTTCTTCCCTTGGACGATATCCACAAAAAATTCAAAAACTAAACCAAGCATATGAGCTATTCGCAATATAGTCCGTCAGGATTCAAGCTGCTTCCCCTGGTTGTAAAAAACCTGCTTATCATAAACATCCTTTGTTATGTTGCCACAGTCTCGCTTGAAAGCACTTTCAGGATAGACATGAGTAACCTTTTCGGGCTTCATTACTTCAAGTCGGATCTTTTCAGGACCTACCAGTTTGTGACCTATATGTTTTTTCATGCCGACATCCAGCATATTGTATATAATATGTTTGCCTTGTGGATGTTCGGTTACCTGCTCGAAAACGTATGGGGGCCCAAACGATTTCTCACATACTACATGATAACAGGAATTGGCGCAGCTGTTATTCAGACCGCTGTAAATTACTGGCATATTTCGGGCTATGAAGCAGCAGCCCTGGCCTATTCAGTTGCTCCCACCCCCGACGCTTTCGTGACATTCGTGAAATCCTGTCCGCCCAGGTCACAGGAACTTCTTGATAATATGAACACCATGTTATCACAATGGTCCTCCTCGGTCGGGGATGTACATTACCAGAGACAATCGGTTGTATACGCTTATGAACTGATCAAACAGCAGATGGATATTGCAACCATCGGCGCTTCCGGCGCAGTATACGGAATCCTCCTGGCCTTCGGGATGATGTTCCCGAACATGCTCATTTTCATTTACTTTTTATTCCCTATTAAGGCAAAATGGCTTGTAATTGCCTACGGTGCCATCGAGGTCTTTCTTGGCATTTCGAATAATCCCAGCGACAATGTGGCACATTTTGCTCATCTCGGAGGAATGGTCTTTGGATTTTTCCTTATTTTGTACTGGAAACGAAAAGGAAGCTATTAGAGCATATGTATACAACCCAGCCGAACGCAGCGGATAACCTGAAAAGATTTTTCAGGGAGGGTTCAGCCCTGGCTAACCTGATTATTTTCAATATAGCCGTATGGGTCCTTGTACAAGCGTTCAGGATCATCTTCTTTCTTTATAACCAACCCGATGCCGCTATTGCCACTACCGCGATCATCAGGATATTCGGTGTTCCTGCCTCACTGCCTTCCCTGCTGAACAAACCCTGGACGCTAATCACATATATGTTCCTGCATATCGATGTGTGGCATGTGCTTTTCAATATGCTTTGGCTGTACTGGTTCGGTAAGATTTTCGTTGAATTCATGGGAAATAAAAAGCTTGTTCTTGTTTATTTTCTTGGCGGTATTTCAGGGGCTCTGGTGTATATTCTTGCGTTTAATTTTTTTCCGGTATTCTCAGCTGCACTGCCTCAGTCTTATGCCCTGGGGGCTTCTGCTTCGGTCATGGCAATTGTTACGGCTGCCGCTTTCAAAGTGCCGGATTATACCGTTTATCTTTTGTTTTTCGGAAGGATCCGCATCATTTATATGGCGATCGCCTTGTTTGTTTTTGATTTTTTCATGATTCCTACCGGAAATGCAGGCGGACACATTGCTCATATCGGAGGAGCTATGTTCGGCTTTCTATACATACAATTATTCGCAAACGCAGGCAGCCGATGGTTTGACTGGCAACACTCCGGCCGTTCAAGGTTCAGGGGTACAACAAGCTGGAATGAGACTTATGAAAATCCGCGTCGTCCGGTAAGTGACGAGGATTACAATGTCAGCAAAATTCAAAAACAAAAGAAAATGGATGATATCCTCGACAAGATTTCAAAGGGAGGATATGACAGCCTGACAAAAGAGGAGAAGGAATTCCTCTTCAAATCATCAGGTAAACGCTGATGACATGGCAGGAAAGTCAGTCAGGAATAAAAAAAGAGGCTGGTTCAGGATTCTTGTCCTGATCCTTAACTGCTTTGCTGTCGCAGCTCTGCTTTGCTCCTATGCAGCCGCATATATTAGTCCCGAAGAAGCCTGGGTCCTTGCTTTTTTCGGGATTGCCTATCCCGTGATCCTGATCATTAACCTCCTGTTCGTGCTGCTCTGGCTCCTACTCTGGGACAAATTTATTTATTTATCCCTTCTGACAGTACTTTTAGGCGCAGGAAAGGTTTCGGGGATAATACCCTTTCATTTAAATCCTGAGAAAGCCGGGGTAAAACCCACCCTGAGGATATTGACCTATAACGTCCACAGCCTTTACGGTAACCAGCCGAATAATGTGCTGCCTGAAGCCCGGAGCCAGGTGACAGATTTTTTATCGATGGAAAAAGCGGATATTGTTTGTGTTCAGGAGTTTTATGCAATCGGTGAGGAGTATATGAAAACCCTGCATAAATTCTCTGGCTCAATCAGTCTCGGGTACTATTATTTTAAGAATTACAGGGACTTCTGGCAAAAGACAAAGATTAATGCCATTGCCACATTTTCGAGGTATCCGATAGTGGATGAAGGATTTTTCAGGCTGGAGGATAAGAGTACTTTCGGAATTTTTACTGATATCGCTATAAACGGAGATACCATCAGGGTTTATAACCTGCATCTCGAATCGATTCGGCTTGGAAACGATGATTATTCGTTTTATTCCCAGCTTACCGATCCTGCCTCAGACGATAAAAATTTCACCAAAGGTTCGAGAAAACTGATCTGGAAGCTGAAAAAGGCATTTATTTTAAGAGCCCGCCAGGTAGAGATACTCTCGGCCCACATGAAATACAGCCCTTACCCTGTGCTGATCTGCGGGGATTTCAATGACACCCCTTCTTCCTTTACCTACAGGACATTATCCAGAGGAAAAAGTGACGCATTTGTGCAGGCAGGCAAAGAGTGGATCGGGAGCACATATGCCGGTCGTTTTCCGGCTTTCAGGATCGATTATATGCTGTATGATGACTTCTTTACCGCGGTTTCTTATCAGAAAAAGGAAGTTAATCTTTCAGACCATTACCCGGTCATTGCTCAATTCGTTTTTAAACACTGATTATGGAGTTCAGGCTTACTACCGAATTTGTGCCTACGGGCGATCAGCCGGAAGCGATCAGAGAACTTGTGGAGGGTCTCAGCCGGGGTGACCAGGCCCAGGTGCTGGCCGGGGTGACGGGATCTGGCAAGACCTTTACAATTGCGAACGTGATTCAGAAAATTCAGAGGCCGACCCTTGTTCTGAGCCATAATAAAACTCTGGCAGCGCAGTTGTACGGGGAATTCAAGGAATTCTTCCCCGAAAATTCGGTTGAATTTTTCGTTTCCTATTATGATTATTATCAGCCCGAAGCCTACCTGCCTGTAACCAACACATATATTGAGAAAGACCTTTCAATCAATGCTGAGATCGAGAAACTCCGGCTTAGCGCTTCCTCCTCCCTGTTGTCGGGCAGGCGCGATGTGATCGTCGTTTCCTCGGTTTCCTGTATTTACGGAATTGGAAATCCGGATGATTTTACAGGAAATATTGTCAAACTCAGGCTTGGCGAACTGGTAAGCAGGAACGGACTTCTCATGAAATTCGTGAATAGCCTGTATTCAAGGACTGAAGCTGAATTCACAAGGGGAAAGTTCAGGGTTAAGGGTGATGTGGTGGATATTTTTCCAGCCTATCTTGACTTCGCTTACAGGATCATTTTCTGGGGGGATGAGGTTGAGAAGATTGAATCGTTTGACCCTGTTTCGGGAAGGACATTTGAGCATCTGGAATTCATACAGATTTATCCCGCGAATATCTTTGTCACTTCCCAGGATAAGATGCGTGAAGCACTTACCGAGATACAGGATGACTTGTTCAAACAGGTGGAATACTTCAGGAATGAAGGAAAAGCCCTGGAGGCAAAACGGCTGGAGGACAGGGTCACCTATGATATGGAAATGATGCGTGAGTTGGGGTATTGTTCTGGGATAGAGAATTACTCGAGGTATTTTGACGGAAGGGTGCAAGGTTCAAGGCCTTATTGTTTGCTGGATTTTTTTCCGGATGACTTCCTGATGGTGATCGACGAAAGCCATGTCACCGTTCCCCAGATCAGGGCCATGTACGGAGGGGACCGTTCGAGAAAACAGACCCTGGTTGAATACGGGTTCAGGCTGCCTTCGGCAATGGATAACCGCCCTTTGAAATTTGATGAATTCGATGCCCTTGTCGGGCAAACAATTTTCGTAAGTGCCACACCTGCTGATTTTGAGCTCCAGAAAGCAGAAGGCGTAGTTGTGGAGCAGGTCATCCGCCCCACAGGATTACTCGATCCTATCGTTGAAGTCAGGCCCAGCCTTAACCAGATCGACGATCTCCTCGATGAGATCGACAAACGCGTGAAGATCAGCGAAAGAGTACTTGTGACGACCCTGACCAAAAGGATGGCTGAAGAGCTTAACAAATATTTTCTAAAGCTTAACCTGAAGTCGCGGTATATCCATTCTGATGTTGATACGATGGACCGGGTTGATATCCTTCAGGAACTCAGATCGGGTGTTGTGGATGTACTGATCGGGGTCAACCTTCTCAGGGAAGGGCTTGACCTGCCCGAAGTCTCGCTGGTAGCTATTCTGGATGCCGATAAGGAAGGATTCCTAAGGTCGGAACGAAGCCTGACCCAGACCGCCGGAAGGGCTGCAAGAAACATCAACAGCAGGGTTCTTCTGTATGCTGATAAGGTTACTGATTCGATGAAGAGGATGATCTCTGAAGCAAACCGCAGACGGGAGAAACAGTCTGCTTATAATGAAAAGCATAACATCACCCCCACTCAGATCTCAAAGGATATGAGAAAGGTTTTCGACCTCAGGGGCAGTGAAGTCAGGGGTCAGGACGGGGGCAGGCCATATGTCGAAAAAGAAAATCTTGATCATGCCGCAGACCCGCTTATAGCTTACCTGCCCCAGGATAAGATTCAAAAATTGATTAGGGAAACAGCCAAAGCAATGGAAGAAGCAGTCAAACAGCTTGATTTTCTTGAGGCTGCAAGATTGAGAGATGAACTTACCTCTTTAAGAAAGGCACTTCCAGCGACCTGAAATCAGTAAACAGCCGCCATCAGTCTTCTTAATAACTTTCGTTTTATTGTTAATATCTATTTTACTAGGAAGGAGCAAATTCGAATATATTTGCTTACCAAAATTGTATCTGAATGAAAAGAAAGGTACTCGCAATAGATGATGAAAAGAGTATCCGGTTCATCATAGAAAATACATTAAATAAGGAATTCGAAGTTACGACCCTGAGTAACGGGATGGATGCCTTGTATTATATCCAGTCGGGAAACCTTCCGGATGTTATCATTTGTGATGTTGAAATGCCTGTAATGAATGGGTTTGAATTTATCAAGCGTATTCGTGAAAGTGGCTTTTTTGATGAAATACCCCTGATCATGTTGTCGGGGAAAGAAGAAAGTGCCGATAAAATCAAATGTTTTGAAATGGGGGCAGACGACTATGTGGTAAAACCGTTCAACCCAAAGGAACTCATGGTAAGGATCAAGCGCCGTATTGAAACATCAGTAGCCTTTTCAGGCAGCCGAAGGAGCCAGTAAACCCGATGGAGAAAGCAGCAACTACCCTTAAAATCCTGTATGTAGGCAAAAACCAGGCGCTTATAGATAAGTTCAGGGATGCCTGTCTTTTCGAAATCACAGTTATCCGAAATCCTCTTGCTGCAATCTATTGGCTCACTGACAATCAGTTTAAAGTCTTCGATCTCGACAAGGATACAAGGTTTGACATCAAATACGAGGAGAAGCAGGAAATGGATGCAATAATATGCGAAATGCTTCTCCCGGGGATCAACGCATTTACGTTTTACAGGCGGCTTAAGCTTAATAAATTATACCAGAAAACCCCCTTTATTGTAATTTCTCTCAACAAGGATTACAATGCAAAAAAGTATGCCTACACTTTGGGAATTGATGATTTCTATCATGCCGGGATAAACCCGCTTCACATCTGCAGCAGGATAAAACTGCTTACAAAATTCAAATCGGAGTTTGAAAACAAAACGATTGCAGTTGATGCAACGGTGAGTTTCAATGCCTACCGCACTCCATTCCTGAAAAGGACATTTGATATCCTGGTAGCTGGGATTGCGCTTCTGATACTTTCCCCGTTCATGCTTCTGACCATGCTTGCGATCAGGCTGGAATCAAAAGGTAAAGTGTATTATTTTTCGAAACGGGTGGGTTCCAATTACAAGATTTTTGACTTTTACAAGTTCCGCTCGATGTACCCCGATGCAGATAAAAGACTTAAGGAAGTAGAGCATTTGAACCAGTATCTCAGTGAAAATGTAGAGGAAAAATGTACTGAATGTGCAAAGCTCGCCGAAGACCATTATTGTTCTCCCCTGGTTTATTATGACGGAGAACAGATTTGTGAACGAATTGCAAACAAACGCAGAAGTGCCAGAAAGGCGTTTCTGAAAATTAAAGATGACCCCAGGATTACAACAGTGGGCAAGTTCATCAGGATGACCAGCATTGATGAATTACCTCAGCTTATCAATGTACTTAAAGGGGATATGTCAATTGTTGGGAACAGGCCGTTACCTCTGAATGAAGCTGAGGCCCTGACGAAAAAAAAATGGAGCCGAAGGTTCAGGGCTGCTGCCGGTCTTACCGGGTTATGGCAGGTTGAGAAAAGAGGGAGGTCAGGCCCGATGTCTGAAGAAGAACGGTTTGCACTGGATAATTACTATGCTGAACACAATTCTTTTTGGGGAGATATTGTCATAATTTTCAGAACCTTCGGAACATTGTTTCAAAAAGAAAATGTATAAATGTCTGTATTAAAAACAAAAATATCATTGTATGAGAAGATGTTAAAAACATGTATGTTTGCATTGATTGTTATCTTCCCTGCAGTTGTCTTCAGCCAGGCAACCAAGGACACAACATATTTCAACCCATTGATTGACGACGTTATACAAAGGATCCCTCCTCTTGAGGATCTGATCGACTCAGCCATCGTGCACAATCCCCAAATTAAAAAGTGGGAAGCCGAAAGTCAGGCATGGAGATATAGGGTAAAATCTGCAAGCCGTTTATGGATGCGGAATTTATATCTTGATCTGTATCTTGAATCCGCTTTATGGAAATCAAATACCGAGAATTCAATCAACCAGCAGGAGACTACGTTTAATTATACATCCCAAAACAATTTCAATAGCATGGGGTATCTTGAAATCAAAATGCCAATGTTTGATCTCTGGGATCGAAAGAACCAGATGAAGATCGCCACAAAGGAAATCGAAAAAGCTATGGCTTCAAAAGATGAAGTCGTACTTGCTCTCAGGCAAACGATAATTACCAATTACAACCAGTTGATTGTTAACCAGAAAATTCTGAAGAATGCAAACGAGAGTGTTATTGCCGGTTCTATGAACAAGGAAATGGGCGATAAGGAATTCTTAAACGGCCAAACAACCTTGTATGAACTTGCCTACATTATGGAAATGTACCGTGTGGCAGTGTATAATTATGAAACATCAAGAAATGCATTTTTTAATTCGTACATGATACTTCAGGAATTATGCGGGTTCAGATTCAATGTCATTAACAGAATAGAGTAATGCAGATTATATACTTTGTAAAAATACTTCAAAGGCATGTATTACTTCTGATACTTGTCCCACTGCTGATGGCTGCGGTTGTTTTTTTTATCACCCGCAAAGACCAATGGAATTATATTTCCGAAACAACGATTTACACAGGTGTGACCAGCGGATCTACCATACAACAGCAGGCATATGCTGATGTTATGATAAAAATGACTGTATATGATAACCTCATAAACCTCATTAAATCTCGTCAGACTCTTGAAGAAGTTTCCGTTTCTCTGCTTGCGCAGCATCTTCTGCTTGATCATTATGACGAAAGGTATATTTCAAAAGAACATTACGAGGAATTATTGTTAAAAGTCCCTGCTGATGTTGTGGATATTGTGAGGAAGGCAAAACGATCAAATCCGAAATTCTTCAAGGGCTCTTCGAAAAAGACCTCCCAATACGACAGTTCCTACTCATCCCCCAACAGAATGAATTATTCTGAAAAATCTACTGACGGTTCCCTCCAGCCAAGGGAATCATATCATGTAGTGAAACCCGGTGAAACCATGTTTTCAATTGCGCGTAAATACGGATCGAGTGTAAGAGAGTTAATGAGTTACAACAGATTAATGTCAAGCGACATTTCAACCGGACAAAGAATAAGGCTGGATCTGTCTTCTCAGGTACCTGAACCTGCCGCATATCCGACAGAAAATGAAAAAATTGAGCCTGCCCCTGTAAGGGATGCAAATCAGCTAGAACCTATCGATACGGCAAGTCTGCCTTCTGATTTTTATTCTCACTTTGACACTTCGACAACTTCTGTTACTTCTCATCATAATCTCACCGACACTAATGCATTTGACCGGCTTGTGAGGCAATTGATTGCATATGGGCATCAGAATGATCACAATTTTATTTACGAACTATGGAATTCTCAGAAAGATGCGTTTTACAGTCTTTCTGCTCTTTCGAAGGTTGAGATCTTCAGAATCGCTAGCAGTGATCTTCTAAAACTTACTTACAAATCCACTGATCCAGGTATTTCACAGCAGACTCTGGTTTTTTTAACCAAGGGTTTTATTCGTTCATTTAAATTGCTGAAGCAGAACCAGACCGATGCAGTTATTGCATATTTTAAACGTCAGCTCGAAGATGCCATGCGACGGTTGCAAAGAGCCGAATCTGACCTTTTAGTATTCAACTCAAGAAACAACATCATTAATTTTTATGAACAGACCAAAGAAATAGCTGGCAAGAAGGAAGAACTCGACGTAGATTATCAGAACAAACAGATCACTCTGGCTGCAGCGGACGCTGCTCTCAGGATCATTGAAAAGAAACTTGAATCGCATGCCAAACTGTCTTTAAACACAAGCACTATTTTGCAGGTGCGTGACGAACTTACAAACACAACTATGCAAATTGCCAATATTGAGATTGATCTTGGCAATGATTCCGCCACAATAAAGCAGCTAACTGGCCTTAAAAATAGAGTTGAGAATTTAAAGGCTGAATTAAAAAATAACATCGACCAGTTGTACCTTGTCACCAACTCTGTTGAAGGCTTGCCTCTAAAAGATCTCCTCAATTCATGGCTGGTAAACGTTATTTCATATGAAGAAAGCAAAGCCTCACTCAGAGTGCTCTCTGAACGCAAAAAGTATTATCTTAAAGTATATGAGATTTTTGCGCCTCTGGGAGCCCGGCAGAAACGATTTGAGCGTCTGATTGGAGTTACCGAAAGCGAATTCCTTGAACTGTTACATGATTTGAATCTGGCTAAGTTAAGGCAACAGGACGATGAAATGTCGACCAATCTCAAAGTTGTGGATGCTCCCTTTTATCCCCTTCATGCATTGAGTTCAAAAGCCTTGTTGATGGTTCTCGCCTCCGCACTCCTCGGATTTATATTTGTAGTAATAATTCTTCTCGCCCTGGAGTTCTTCGACACCACAATAAAAACAGGTGAAAGGGCTGAACGCTTTATTAAACTGAAATTGTCGGGGCTCTATCCGAAAATTGTTAAGCAGATATACACTGTTGATATCGGATTTATTTTACCAAGGCTGGTTGAAATCATTGCTCAGAATATACGACTCCTTCTGAATAAAACTTCGAATCTTTCTGAAAAGAAACCAGTTGTCGTCGGGATCATAAGTACACGTGACTTCGAAGGAAAAACCACTATCGGAAGAGAACTTAGCAGAAAATTCAAAGCGTTCGGAGAAAGTACAATTTTCTTCAATTATGCTAACGAAAAGTCCGGGCCGAACGAACATTATAACAGTGTTGAACTTATCCCTCCCTCTGAAGATGAAGTACAGTATATAATTCAGGATGATTTTTTCGAAACAAAGAATTTAAAAGAACTCTTAAACGGGTATGAACATCTTGACTTCGATTCCTTTGATTATATCTTTATCGAAATGCCTTCTCTGATAAATAACGCCTATCCCATTGATATTGTATCAAAATTTGATCTGACTCTGCTTGTTGCCAGGGCTAACCGTTCCTGGGTCGAAGCCGATACCGCGGTATTATCTGGATTCCTTTCCGCTACCAAACATCCTGTGCAAATAGTCCTTAACGGAGTCGATCTGATGTTCTTGGATTCTGTTTTTGGTGACATCCCAATGCAACGGTCGAAGTTTAGAAGAGTACTGAAGAAAATTCTGACTTTCAGGTTTGGCGAAGAAAATGTCATTTCCTGACGATGACCTAAATTTGATTCAACATGTGGGCATTCTTAAAAACTACATTGTTTAATATTTTCAAGGATGCTAATTTCCTTTCCTTCGCCGGGAATCTATCAACCTCTCTAGCCGGACTCTTTTCATACATGATACTTCTTCGAATGCTAACGATCCCTGATTTTGGCATTTGGATACTATTTATAGCCCCGGCTTCTATTATTGACATGCTAAGATTCGGAGTCACAAGGGAGGCCCTAGTAAGGTATCTTTCAGGATGCAGTGAGGAAGATAAGAAATACTACCTGGGATCGGCTTGGGTTGTAGGATTGCTTATACTTGCAGGCATTACTGCAATTTTGTGGACTGTGTTCCTGATCTTCCCGGGGTACATAAGGAACAGCGGTTATTCCTTGTTTTTCATCTGGTACCCTCTCCTCGGACTAGTAACCTTGCCCTGGAACTATGCATGGTCGATTTTCCAGGCCGAAATTGATTTTGGAAAAATCTTCTGGATACGATTTTTCAACCTATGCTCTTTTTTATTGATAATTCTTGCGGCCTGGCTGTTTATTAAAATAGATGTTACCATGGTAGTCCTCATCTATACTGCCACAAACCTTGCAACATCGCTGTTCTGCGTTGTCAAAAAATGGAGCGGACTAGAGTTTATTCGTCGCATCAGTAAAATCAAGGTTATCGAGATTGTGAAATACGGGAGGTATTCAATGGCAACCCGGATCGGGAGCGGACTGTTAAAAGGCGCTGACAGCATCATCATTTCTTTCAGCGCTTTTATGGGGCCTGCCAGCGTTGCGCTTTATGCAATTCCTCTGAAGTATATTGAATTCATTGAGATTCCCCTACTAAGCTTTGCAACTACTGCGTTCCCGAAGTTTTCAAAAATGAGTATGGAGGAAAATATCGATGGTTTTAAAAAGATATTTTACAATTATACCGGTCCACTTGTGTACCTGTTTTTAATAATTGCAGTAGTCAGCCTGGTTCTGAACAAATACTTCATCCTTATTCTGGGCGGACAAAAGTATTTAACAACATCGGGGCTCTCTTATGTGTTGATGATCTTTATTCTCTATGGTTTGCTGATGCCGCTTGACCGGTTTGCAGGGGTAGCTCTTGACAGCCTCAACAGACCGGATAAAAACTTTCAGAAGGTTGCAATAATGGCTCTTGCAAATATTGCAGGCGACATTTTTGCAGTTTTCGGACTTCATTACTTTTTTCCTGAAATGCCCCCTATCACGATTCTTGCTTTTGTAGCTGTCGCCTCGATAGTGTTCTCAGTGATCGGCCTATTCGTAGGATATTATTTCCTTAAACAAGAGATCGACATCTCATTAACCTTAGTTTTTAAAAAGGGTTTCATGTTTTATAAGGACCTTCCTAAGCGTATTAAGAACAAAGAACCATTATTTCAATGAGCTATATGAACCCATTCCATACATTAAAAGGATCTGAAATTCTCAGAAATCCAATAGTAGTTGGAATCGTATTAATGGCTACCATTATTCTAGGTTTTGCCTTGGCAATTGGAGGCTACATTACCATTGGGATCGTAATAGCTGTACCCATTCTCTTTTTTGCTTTCTACAAACTTATTCAAAAGCCTGAGGTCGGAGTGACGTTCGCACTTATCCTTAATTTTTTTGTCATAGGGATGATGAGATATATCCCATTAAAGCTAGGTTATTTAATGGACATCTCCTTAATTTCTATTTATTTTGCCATGTTTTTCCATTATTTTAATAAAAAAATCGATCTTAGTCCTGCAAATACTGATTTGACTTATCTTGCGATTGTCTGGTTCAGTTACATTTTTCTTGAATTATTTAACCCTGAGGCAGTCAATAAAACAGCATGGTTTGCCTCAATGCGAGGCATCGGTTTATATTTCGTTTTAATTATACCTCTGATTCAACTACTTTATAATGACCCCAAATACCTTGATCGTTTTTTTAAAATTTGGGGAATTATTTCGATTTTAGCATCGATCAAAGCTTGGATGCAGCTCAATCTTGGACCTGACCGCTGGGAACAAAAATGGCTTGATGAGGTCGGCGGTTCAACACATATTTTGTACGGAAACCTTAGGGCATTCTCTTTCTTTTCTGATGCTGGTCAATTCGGAGCTGCACAAGGACAGATTCTTATTATATCATTTATCATTTTGATGAATGAAAAACGGTTAAAGGAAAAAATCTTTTGGCTTATTGTACTCGTTACAGGCTATTATGGGATGTCCAGTTCAGGTACCCGGGGTGCAATTTTTGTACCATTGGCTGGTGGAGCATTGTATATTATCATTAAAAAAAATGTCAAAATTATTATAATTGGAGTCATTGCTCTGGTAATGATTTATTCCTTTTTCAGATTCACAACAATAGGAAATTCAAATTATCAAATCTATCGTATGCGTACTGCTTTTACTCCTGAAGATGATGCTTCTTTCCAGGTCAGGATCAAAAACCAAGCAATTTTTGAGGAATACCTAAAAAGTAGACCATTTGGAGGAGGAATAGGTCATGCGGGCGAACGTGCCAAGTTATACACAGGAGAAACTTTCCTGTCAAACGTTGCCACTGATAGTTGGTTTGTACTTATATGGTCAGAAAGTGGGATTGTAGGTCTGTTCCTACATATGTTTATCCTGGGTTGGATTATTGGCAAAAGTATATATATATGTATGTTTCAATTGCAAAATAATGAACTGGTGGTCAAATCCACTGCACTTTTATGTGGTTTTTTCGGAATAATTGTTGCCAGTTATGGAAATTCAATACTCGGCCAGTTTCCAACAGGTTTTTTAATTTATACAAGTATGGCGTTTGTTTTCATGGCTCCTTCATTTGACAAGAGAATTAATTCACCGATGAAATATCCTCTAACCTAATAAAAAAAGTTACATGTCAGGTGTTGCAGTATACTTGGTAATTGGGTTTGTCCTTTTCGTCCCATTAGGATTTCTTGTCGGTTTTTTTCAACATAAGAATGATGAACAGCGCGAAAATAAAAATAGCCAAACACCTTCATCAGAACCTTAATTTAGTACTAATACTCCTTTTTGTTAACTTTAACCTTTTCATTATAAATTGGATTAAATTCGAAAGCTTATGAAAGAAAGATTTCCTCTCGTTTCAATAATAGCAGGGACATATAACCAACCAGAGCTAACCTTAGATTTTATTAAGTCTCTGAAACAAATCACTTACCCTAATTATGAGGTCATTATTTTCGATAATGCTTCGGATAAAAAGAAACCCGGCATTATTAAAGAGAGATATCCCGAGATCACCCTGATAGAAAACAAGGAAAATCTGGGATATGGAGGAGGAAACAATATTGGTATCAGAGCTGCGAAAGGGAAGTACCTTTTATTGATCAATAACGATGTAGAGGTTGAACCTGATTTTCTCGAACCACTGGTCGCAAAACTCGAGAGTGATCCAACGATAGCAGTATGCAACCCCAAAATAAGATTCTTTTTCAAACCCGACACAATACAGTATATCGGATTTACGGCTATCACTACAATTACTGTCAGGAACGAAGGGATCGGTTATGGGGAAAAGGATACCGGACAATATGAAGAAGACCGGTTTACCCACTATGGCTGCGGTACAGCAATGCTTCTGCCGATTGAGGCAATTAAAAAAGTTGGATTAATCTCAGAACTCTTTTTCCTTTATTATGATGAAATGGATTGGTTTCAGAGATTTAATGATGCAGGGTACAAAAATGCCTATGTGCATAACTCATTGATCTACCATAAAGATTCCATGACCACTGGGGCCATGAGCCCATATAAAACTTACTTTGTGAGCAGAAACCGCATACTTTATCTCAGACGTAATGTATCCGGATTTAAGTTCTATCTCGCTATCCTTTACCAGTTTCTTATCGCGGTTCCCAAAAACATGCTTGTCTTCCTGTTAAAAGGACAGTTCAAGCATTTTATTGCTTTTAAAAATGCCATTGGTTGGCATTTTGCGAATGCATTTAATCCGGAAGTCCATAAGAATATAAGCCTGGACTGAAATGGGTTTGGCATCCTATCCGCTTGTTTCAATCGTAACGGTTAATTTCAATGGTTCAGAAGACACCATTGAAATGATTGAGTCCCTTACAAAAATAACCTACCCAAACATCGAGATCATTGTTGTTGACAATTATTCTGAGAATGACAATCCGCGGACAATTAAAGATAAATTTCCTGGCATAGTCCTCTATGAAAGTAATTTAAATATGGGCTTTGCCGGAGGAAATAACCTCGGGATCATGCGTGCAAGAGGAGATTATGTGCTGCTCCTTAATAATGATACCATCGTTGACAAGGGATTTCTTGAACCCCTTGTCACTAGAATGCAGAGAGACCCGAAAATCGGCTGTGTAAGCGCCAAACTGAGGTTTTATTATGACCGCAATGTGATTCAGTTTGCAGGATACACCCCTATCAACCACCGCACCATGCGAAGCTTTGCAATCGGGTACCGCGAAAAAGACAAAGGTCAGCATGATCAGGATAAAGAAACCCCTTACGCTCATGGCGCAGCTATGATGGTTTCGATGAAAGTGATCAAGGAAATAGGAATCATGTCCTATATCTTCTTCCTTTATTATGAGGAGGCAGATTGGAGCTACAGAATTAAAAAAGCAGGATATACAATCTGGTACGTCCATAATTCCCTGGTATATCATAAAGAATCAATAGCTGTTGGCAAGCTCAGCGATTCCAAAGTTTACTACCAGAACAGGAACAGGATTGTTTTCATGAGACGCAATGTAACCGGAAAGGATTTCTATATCGGTATTCTTTATCAGCTATGTGTTGCCATACCCAAAAACGCTCTCAAGTATCTTGCAAAAGGCAAAATAAATTATTTCCATGCATACCTGAGGGCTATCGGATGGCATATTAAAAACGCCGTCAATCCTGTTATTCATGATAATCCCCACTTATAAATCCCGCCTGTGAAAAATAATTTGCAATGTCTCAGAGGTATTATGGGTTTTTGTATTTTTACTCAGGTAAAAGCCTTTTACAGTTTGTGATTTAATAAGTTAAACCAGATCATATGAAAGTTGTTATTCTTGCAGGCGGACTTGGCACCAGGTTAAGCGAAGAAACTGATCTGAAGCCGAAACCCATGGTAGAGATTGGTGGAAAACCCATTCTGTGGCATATTATGAAGATATATTCCCATTACGGGTTTAATGATTTTGTAATCTGCTGCGGATATAAAGGTTACCTTATTAAAAAATATTTTGCGGATTACTTCCTGAACCAGTCCGACGTTACAATTGATCTCAGTTCGAACAAAATGGAGTTGCTAAACCTCCAGACCGAGCCCTGGAAAGTGACCCTTGCCGATACAGGCCTGACAACCATGACCGGGGGGCGTATCAAGCGCATTCAGAAGTATCTCGATAGCAAAACATTCATGCTTACATATGGTGATGGCCTCAGCAATGTGAACATTTCCAACTTGCTCGACTTTCATCGAAAAAGCGGAAAACTGGCCACCATTCTCGCCGTTCAGACGGCTGGAAGATTTGGTGCAATTCAATTGGATGATCATAGCCACCAGGTCCGCAGTTTCAAGGAGAAACCCACAGGAGACGGTGCTTTTATTAATGGGGGATTCTTTGTTCTGGAACCGAAAATATTCGACTACATCCAGGGTGGTGACGAAACAACATGGGAAAGAGACCCGCTTGAACACATTGCCCAGGATAACCAATTGATAGCCTTTACACATATAGGTTTCTGGAGGCCTATGGATACCTTGCGTGATAAATTCGAACTTGAACAGATGTGGAATTCTGAAAAATGTGATTGGAAAGTATGGTAATATGGCGCCGAAACGAGAATTTTGGAATGATAAGCGGGTCCTTCTAACAGGACATACAGGATTCAAGGGTTCCTGGCTTTGCCTGATCTTGCATCAATTGGGAGCCAAAGTACACGGGTTTGCCTTGGATCCACCTACAAATCCCAGTTTATTCGAAGAGGCAAAAATCAATGAACTCCTCACCTCGACGATTTGTAACATTCGCGATTATGGCGGATTGCTGAATACCTTGGAACAGGCACAGCCTGAGATCGTAATTCATATGGCCGCACAGCCCCTGGTCAGGGAATCCTATAAGGATCCAATTGGCACCTATTCAACCAATGTCATGGGTACGGTTCACCTGCTTGAAGCCTGCCGGCATACGAATTGCGTCAGATCGATCGTCAATGTGACCACTGACAAATGTTATGAAAACAGGGAGTGGCACTGGGGTTACCGTGAAAATGAACCCATGGGCGGTTATGATCCGTATTCTAACAGCAAAGGTTGTTCTGAGCTCATCACCTCATCCTACCGCTCGTCATTTTTTAATGTAAAGGAATACACCAAACATCGAGTTGCTGTGGCAACCGCAAGGGCAGGAAATGTCATTGGCGGAGGAGATTGGGCCAATGACCGGCTGATCCCTGATTTCATCAAGGCCATATCAAAAGGAGAAGAGGTTCTCATCCGCAGTCCTTACGCAATAAGGCCATGGCAGCATGTATTGGAACCATTGACCGGGTATCTAACACTCGCAGAAAAGTTGTTCAACGAAGGAGCCAGATTTTCTGAAGCCTGGAATTTCGGTCCCGATGACGTGGACGTCAGAAATGTTGAATGGGTTATAAGAACAATTTGTGAATTATGGGGAAAAGGCGCATCCTACAAGGTCGACACGAATCCTCAGCCCCATGAGGCCAACTTTCTCAAACTTGACTGTTCAAAATCCAAAGCAGAATTGAACTGGTTCCCCCGTTGGAATCTCGATACCGCTCTCCTCAGTATTGTTGAATGGAACAAAGCCTGGCTCGGTGGAAAAAACATGAGAAACGTGACAGAAGAGCAGATCAACAGGTATTATTCAGAAAAAACACCATGATTACCATTTTAGGCGGAGGAATATCAGGTTTAAGTACTTCTTATCATCTGGGCCATGAAAACTGTATAATTTTTGAAAAGAAAAACTATATCGGCGGACATGTTTACTCTTATACCAAAGATGGTTTCACCTGGGACGAAGGTCCTCATGTTTCATTTACGAAGCATGAGTATGTAAAGAATCTATTTCAGAAGAGTGTGAACTCCGAATTCCTTCAGTTTCCGGTAACAATAACCAATTATTATCATGGAAGCTGGATTCCCCACCCTGCCCAGAGCAACCTTTATGCTATTCCACAACCCTTAAGAGATCAAGTTCTCGCAGATTTTCTCAGTTCACGCAACAATGCAAAAACCAATCCGGCTGATTTTGAAGAATGGCTCGTTATGGCATTCGGTAAAACGTTTGCCGAGAATTTTCCCAGAGCCTACACCAAAAAATACTGGACTGATGATCCGAAAAACCTGACCACCGACTGGGTTGGTGACCGGGTATTCTATCCTGCCATCGATGATGTGAAAAACGGATATCTGGGTCCACTGAAAAGACAAACCCATTATATAACCGAAGTCAGATATCCCAAAGCAGGAGGATACTTGTCATTTTCATATGAACTGACCAAGGGAGCAAATATCCATCTCAATAAAAAAGTCACGCTGCTTTCATTTCGGGAGAAAAAAATTCATTTTTCCGACGGGACCATCCATGATTTTGACGAGCTGATCTCTACGATTCCCCTGCCTGAACTGATCGAAATCAGCGACGCCCCGGAGGATATTAAAACCACCGCCCGTTCACTCAACTATTCTTCCCTCTTGTTGGTCAATGTGGTTGCAAATCATATGAGCGTTCAGCCTTACCATTGGCTGTATGTTTATGATCTGGAAAAGTATTCAACCAGGATCACCTGCACCGAAAGTCTTTCTCCCTTGAATGGCAAGCCGCATCAGACAGGAATCCAGGTAGAAATATATTTTTCTAATTCAAAACAAAAGCTTGAATTGGACGAGGTGATCGCCGGGAAAGTTTGCGAGGAACTGGTGGAAATGGGACTCATCCGGGAAAAACACAATATTCTGAATATGCATACCAGATGGGCTCCCTGGGCCAATGTAATCTTTGATCATTCTCGAAGAAAAAAACAGGAAATGATTTTCAACTGGCTTGAGCAATTTGGACTTTCACGTGAGCAGGATGATCTGGATCCAATGACCAATTGGGTATCAAAAGCAGATGAACAAGTGAAACTCGGAAAACTGGTAT
>SESG01018506.1_pt1 | contig 30052 bp, 17 predicted proteins | sample 3171421 | NCBI WGS metagenome assembly SESG01 (sample SAMN10866946, study PRJNA518727) | freshwater metagenome | biome: subpolar coniferous forest; feature: holomictic lake; material: water; isolation source: holomictic Lake 227, 6 m and 8 m depth | place: Canada: near Kenora, Ontario | collected...
AAAACGATTTTCTTCCAAATTCAAAACATCAACGCTATGCTGAGAAAAACGCGCCGCATCTTCCGGCTTGGCATAGGGTTTAACCAGTGGCTCATCGAGCGCTACAATTCGTGGATAATCATTTTCCATGCGGTTCACTGCCCTTGTCCCCAGCCCAAAAACAAGCCGGAGCATTCCCGCCTTGGCGTCCATGCCTTTTTTCCAGACAAAACTGTTATAAGATAAACCGACTCCGGCCAATTCCGGAAAGAAATAATTTTTACGGTAAGAACCGGAAACCCGCTGCACAAGCAGTGCCATCTGCTCATCTTGTTGATCCAAACCCCTCTGCAAACGATAAGTCAGGGCATCTATATCCATTGTGCTGGCAAATATCTTCCGGACTGCTTCCTCAAATTTCTCATAACGTTCTTCCGGGGTCCCTTGATTGGCGCAAAAATAACTTTCATATTTCCCGGCAAAAGCATTACCGAATGCATCTTCCAAAAGACTGCTGGAGCGCACAATAATCGGTGATTGCCCGTAATACTCCAGCATTAATTGAAAGCGTTCCCGGATTTCTTCAGGAAATACTCCCTTCAGCATTTTGTCTTTCAATTCCCTGGCGCTCTCAAAATAGCCCTCTTTGGTTTTATGGGACATGAGCGATCTCCACCAGCCGTTTTGAACCATATAAGAATAAAAAACATCTGAGCCGATATAAAACGAATCGTGCAATTCCAGATTCTCAGACCAATTTACAGAAGAGTCTTTTCTCAAAATGTTGCGTGCCAGAAGCATACCCGCGGATTTACCACCGATGAACCCTGTTCCAATAAGCCGATCTTTAATTTCGATAACATCTTCCAGCGTAAAATATTCTTTGATCAGAGCCAGCATTCTTTTCTCTTTGCCGATTAACACTCGGGAAAGCTGCTCTACCATCTTCTGGTTATCTTGTACGTCCTTTGGATTTTCCAGCATATCCTTTGCCTGCATAAACAGACGATCCCAATAATCCAGATTTCTTTCAGCGCCAGTGTCACTTGCCTGATGAAGATAGGAAAACAAATTAGCGGCATCGGCGCTGTTCATAATGGGAACATATTCGTCATTTTCCATAATGTGCGGCAGAAACATCGTCGGCGAATAACGCTGCCAGACTTTAATTGGGTGGATACAAAGTTTACCCTGATAGTTATAAACATCCAGCAGCACCTGGGTTGTTTCTCTAATGCGGGCAATAGTTTTAAATGAATGACTGTTGCGAAGGATTGAAAAGTAAGCAACCGTGTTTAACTCAAAAAGATAGGGACAAGTAATCACAAAAAAGTTGCCGATCATCAGATCGGTTGCCCAGGTCAGCAGCAGATCTGACAGGCAATCAAATACATAAAAAACATCGCGGCCTTCCTTCCGGATGATATAATGAACCTGCGTAGAGAAAGATTCAAAGCCGATATCGGCGTTGAGTCTATAAGTTGCAACTCTTCCGGTTGGTTCTAAAATCGGCGGGTGCTTGGCAAAGCGCATATAAACAATGCGCCGCCCTTTTTCCAGCGCTGTGTTCACATAAGGGTTGACAAATGCTTTGTAGTCTTCAATATTTTCAACTTGAAAAACAACATTATCACCCATTTGCAGGTAATTGAGAGTTTTATTCAATCCTTTAATGCCTGTACTAACACTGGATATCGGGATCATTAAATCACCTTCAATATTTGGTTCAAACAGGCTCTAGCCCTGTGTGACTTAGGTTCTACAACAAATCATATTCCTTCGTCTAGCTTTATATTAAGTTGATTTTCCGCCGGTCAGCTTTTTATTGACACACAAGACTTAGTTTCGTATAGTTCGAGCATGAAAAAGAAGTTTCTTGTCATTAAGTATTTATCGTTGTGTATTCTTCTTCTTTTATTTGCACCAGCGTGCTTGTGGGCTGTGGATACGATTAGTCTTAATGATTGTTTTAAGGCGGCACTAAAAAGAAGTGAGATTTTGGCCACACAGCAGGAGCTGGTCATACAGGCTGAGGAAACCTATCGCCGGGCCTGGGGCGCAATTCTTCCCTCTGTCAGCGGTTATTATTCCTATTCCCGACGCAACGCTCCCGGACTTACCGATTCAGGAAATACCGATTCTTCGGCAGGACAGCAGACTTTAAAAATTATAGCAGGTCAGCCTTTATTTAGAGGGTTCAGAAACTTTGCCGCCATAAACGCGGCAAAATCCTCCATCACGGCGCAGGAACAAGCCGGGCAATGGGCAGGCACGCAGCTTTACAGGGATGTAGCGCGGGCGTATTATACCCGCCTGGCCGTAGAAAAAGATCTGAAGGTTCTGGATAATGAACTTGATCTTTACGCCAAACGAATCAAAGAGCTGCAAGACAGGATTAACATAGGACGATCCCGCGTTACCGAATTGCTCACCGTTCAATCTACTCAGGCCATTCTTAAGGCGCAAAGGGAACTAATATCCGGGCAGTTGTATGTAGCCAAAGAAGTGCTGGCTTTTCTTACGGGCTTGGATCAGGACATTAATTTGAATGATATGGATGAAGTCCCTTCCCAACTTGGATCACTTTCAAGCTATCAAAACAAAATAAGCGCACGGCCTGATATTATGGCCGCGTTAAAAAATGTGGAGGCATTCAAATCCCAGGTTTCCGTGGCCAAAGGAGCTCATCTGCCATCCGTGGATTTGATCGGCAACTATTACGCCGATCGTCCTGATCTCACCAGAAACGGGGATTGGGATGTGGGCATTGTCGTGACTTTGCCCATTTTTATGGGAGGAATTATTTCCTCGAATGTGAAGACCGCGCAATCTCAGCAACGCCAGAGCGAATTACAATTAAGCCGGGTGCAGCGGTTGGCCATGGAAGAAATCCGCTCACTTTATCACAACCTCAAGGCAGATCTTTCGCAACTTTCGGCTCTGCAAGAGGCATTTAACCTGGCGGAAAAAAATTACAAAGCCAATGTCAGGGATTATGAGCGCAATTTAGTCACTAACCTCGACGTATTGCAGGCGCTCACTGCGTATCAGGATACGCAACGTTCACTGGAAAAAATCCGTTACCTGACCAAGATTGATTTTAACCAATTGGAAGCCGCTTCGGCATTGCGGCTCTATCTTATCAATAATCCGGAAAAGCAATGAATTTATCAGAGATATCAATAAAGCGGCCCGTATTTGCATGGATGCTTATGTTCGGGCTCATCGTCTTCGGCGGGATCTGCTTTATGCGCATGGGAATAAGCCAGCTTCCCGACGTGGATTATCCCGTCGTCTCCGTCAATATCCGTCTGGAAGGAGCGGCGCCGGAGGTTATCGAAACCTCTATTGTCGATATCGTTGAAAACGCGGTGATGACCATCCAGAGTATCCGTAGCATCTCTTCGCGCTCGGAAAACAGTGAAGGCACAGTTACGATTGAGTTTGAGCTCGACCGTGACATTGATCTTGCGGTTCAGGATGTTCAGGCCAAAATCGCCGCCGTGATGCAAAAACTTCCCAAAGATACTGCTTCACCGACTATCCGTAAATCGAATCCCGAAGATCAGCCGATTATGCTGCTGACTTTGGAGAGCGATAAGTTTCCCCTTAAAGACCTGATGTCCTACGCTAATGACCGCATCAAGAATCAGTTCTCCACGGTAGCAGGCGTAGGCGACATTACTATGGGGGGTTACCGCGACCCCAACCTGCGTATCTGGGTTAATGAAAAATCCCTCAATGCCTACTCGCTTTCGGTCAATGACGTCATTAACACGATTGCTAATGAACATCTGGAAAGACCAGCCGGTCAGTTAGAAGAGGGAAAACGGCAGTTGAATGTCCGGACCATGGGTGAGGCAAAAACTCTGGAGGAGTTTAGTAACCTGCTCATTAATCAGCGAGGCGGTCAGCCGAACTACGCCCCCATTCCCTTGAAGAAAGTCGCCAGAATCGAGGAAGGTTTAGCCGACACCTTGAGCATCAGTCGCGCTATGGGAACCCCCGGTGTCGCCCTCAATATCCTCAAACAGCGCGGGTCTAACGCTGTCGCTGTGGCCAAGGCCGTCCGGATTAAGATCGCGGAAGTACAAAAAGGCCTGCCTGAAGGCATGAAGCTCAGTATTAATTTTGATGCCACTCGTTATATCGAGCAGGCAGTTCACGAGTTAAACTTTACGCTGGTGCTTGCCGCGCTTTTGACGGGTCTTGTTTGCTGGATGTTCCTTGGTTCCTGGTCATCTACTCTTAACGTTCTGTTGGCGATTCCCACATCGGTTGTCGGCACATTTATCGTGCTTTATTTTTCAGGATTTACGCTCAATACCTTTACATTGCTGGGTTTGAGCCTTTCCATAGGAATTGTGGTGGATGACTCCATCATGGTGCTGGAGAACATCATTCGCCATCAGGAAAAGGGCAAAGGCCGGATACTTGCGGCTTTGGCCGGATCAAGCGAGATTTCTTTTGCGGCCATGGCCGCGACTATTTCCGTCGTTGCAATCTTTTTGCCGGTGGCTTTTATGAGTGGTGTTATCGGGAAGTTTTTCTTCCAGTTCGGGGTGACCATCACGGTGGCTGTAATGTTGTCACTTCTCGAAGCTTTGACTTTGACGCCTATGCGTTGTTCGCAGTTTGTGAGTATCGGCAAACGGACGACCCGGTTCGGTCAAGGGGTTGAATTGCTGATGGATAAGGCCAGAGACCTGTATGCCGGAACGCTTGCTCTAGCACTTAACCATCGCGTAAAGGTTATCGTTATAGCACTGATCGTGTTCGCCTTAAGTTTTTCGGCTCTTTTATTTCTCAACAAGGAGTTCATTCCTCCCGAAGATCAGAGCCGCTTCAACGTCCGCCTCAAAACCCCGGTTGGTTCGGCGCTTTCTTATTCGGACTCGAAATTTAAGGAGGTTGAAAAATTCCTTTCTCAGCGCCCCGAAGTTGATCGTTACGTCTTAAACGTGGGAGGCAGTTCACCCGGCGATGCCAACAGCGGTTCCGCGCGCGTGACGATGAAAGATCGTGGACAGCGTGGTATTGATCCAACCGTTGGGCATGAACTAAGCCAGCAGGAGTTTATGGATATCTGCAGAAAACAGTTTAACAAGATTCCCGATGTCCGCGCGGTCGTCCAGGATCTTTCCATTCGGGCGTTCACTGCTTCTCGAGGGTTCCCTGTAGAGTTCACGGTTCAAGGGCCGGATTGGAATATGCTTGCGGATTATTCCAAGCAAATAGGTGAAGAGCTGGGAAAAACCGGTTTAGTCACCGATCTCGATACTAATTATTCTCTGGGCCAACCTGAACTGCAAGTAGTTCCTGACCGCAAAAAGGCAACTCAATACGGCGTGAGCATTGCCAGCATCTCTCAGGTTGTTGAGGCTATGATTGGAGGAGTTGCGGTTGGCACTTATGAAAAAGACGGCCACCGTTACGACATCCGCGTAAAACTGGAAGAAAGCAAGGAAGACCCTCGCTCTAAAGTCAATAGCCTTTTTGTCCGTAATAACCGGGGCGAGTTGACACCGCTTTCCAAACTTATCACCATGGAAGAAAAAAAGTCCATGATCGAGATCTGGCGCAGCAATCGCGAGCGGTCCATCACAGTTTACGCAAACGTCAAAGCCGGGAAATCACAACAAGATGCTTTGCAAGCCGCCCAGGATATTTCCAAGCGTATCCTGCCACCGGAGTACCATATTGCCCTGACCGGCAGCTCGCAGACATTTACCGAATCACTAAAGAGTCTGGTTTGGGTTCTTTTGCTTGGGATTGTCGTGGCCTACATGGTATTGGCTTCGCAGTTTAACAGCTTCACCGATCCTCTTTCGGTGCTGATGGCTCTGCCTTTCAGCATATCCGGAGCGCTTATGGCGCTGCTCATAACGCAGCGTTCTATTAACATTTATAGTGTCATCGGATTGATCCTGCTTATGGGCATCGTCAAGAAAAATTCAATTCTTCTGGTGGACTTTACTAATCAGGTGAGAGAAAAAGGGGAAGCTTCCGTCGACAAGGCGCTCTTGATTGCCTGCCCCATCCGCTTGCGGCCAATACTTATGACCTCGGTTGCCACCATTGCCGGCGCTATTCCTGCTGCTCTGGCCTTTGGACCGGGGGCGGAGAGTCGCACTCCTATGGCCATTGCTGTTATCGGTGGTGTGATCTTTTCAACGGTGCTTACGCTCTATGTGGTTCCTTGTTTTTACAGGGTCATGTCTCGCTTTGAAGGCAAGCATAAGCATGAGCAACTCATGTCGGATGCCTTTAAAGAAAAAGCAATAACCGAATAAAGCTAATTAAATTTCTTCAGGCTCAATATTATTCCTCCAACCCGTCATCATCTTTTTTGACAGCTGCGGCTTTTAGAGGTCGAATTTTTCGATAAACAGCTTGAGGACTTTTTTTGTCGCCGTCAACCGTGAGAAGTCTTTCTATAGTTATACCGAAAAGCTTTTCATTTTCTTCCAGATAAGGCTCAATCAGGTTCCAGTCCGCATCGGTAATCTCGGCGAACTCTCCACCATTTAACTGTTCATCAACCAGCTTCTTATGCGGATCGCGAACATAAATCGCGCCACCGGAGGCAAGAGAAAATATGTTCGACCCTGGGTAGGGTGAATCGTATTCATAAATCGAACCATCTTCATCGTCAAAACCAATGCCGTTGAGAATGACAAAACCGCCACCATTGAGAGGATCACCGGCCATGAATGATTCGGCAAGGTAATCCAGCGCAGTGCCGTTAATCACCACCCGTGGCCTGCCAACCGCGTTAATTAAAGGGCGGCCTGCCGCATTGCCCATAATGTAGCAGTTGCCCCCTTTGGCCCCGTACATAAATGTCTGGCCGACATCACCAAAGACAACCAGCTTGCCCTCTTTCATAATCTGGCCTAGCTGATCCTGGGCGTTACCATGAATATAAATTTCCATGCCGTCAATGCCTGAAGCAATATAATCACCGGACGCCCCGTAAATATCAATTCTTACTTCCTTTGTCGCCGGACCGAAACCGCAACCGGTAAAGCGCTGGCCTCGATATTTGTAAACAATGAAATGCTTCCACCCGAGTTTAAAGGCCTTCACAATCATTACTGCGTCGCAAAGATCACCTTCCGGCTCAAAATGCTCGGCATCAATAATCAGGAATTTTTCATTGTTCTTTGGTGCCCGCAGTTGATCGCGACTGGCATAATTAATCTGACTGAAACGAGAATTGGACATGTCCGCAATCATTGGCGATGTATCAAAAATTCCATCAAGAGCAATTTTGATAACATGCTGCAGCGAGCTTCTTTTTATCGTGCCGGTATTGAATCTGCGATCATTTAAAAGCGTTAAAGCGCGGATGGCCGTATGCTTACAGTCATCATTTTTCAAAGCATAACCCTTGATCGCTTCAATGCAGAAGCGAAGTGTATCGGGATTAAAGCTACCAATGCTATCCCTTACATAAGTGAACAACTTATCGGCAGCGGCAGAATAATCATTTTCTGCAAATAAAGCAGCAACCTTTCCCTCTATGGGCTTATAGTCCTCCGTAACTGTTATCTTTTTTGACACATCACAGATTGCTTTACCTTTAGGAGTTTTTATCACCTTCCCGAACTTGTCGGTACAAATAAGCTTCATGCCTTCCGACGTATCTTTAAGGCTGAAGGCAAATGAACCACCATCGGTATAGCTGCCACCACGAGCATTCCAATACTTGTCGGCAATTGGCCCGAAACGGGGATCTTCACGTTCAAGGGAAATCAAAGTCGCGTCGATGGCCTGCTTTTCCGAGCAAATCAATCCGATCTGGACTTCACCCTCCTGGAGAGCAAATACCTGAGGGCGCAGCATTGCAGTATCGGTAATTCCTATCAGTTGTAATTGATCATTTTTTACGTCATTTCTCGCAATAATAAAGAACCACGGTCCATCTGGCGATGCCCCCACATGATGGGTCTGGATAGCTTTGTACAGCTCCTGCTTTTCGGCAGGCAGCCTGTCAAAGTCTAATTCTGAAGTCGGCGCCATGGCCTCAATTACGTATTCCAGCGGATATTTATATACCCTGCTCCACAAATCCAGAAGCAGCGCGGCTTCTTCAGTATCTGTCAGAAACAGAGGATAATAGTTGCGTTGTTTAAGATATTCGCTGACCGCCTGATAATTAGCAAAGTCACCGTTATGCACGAGCGCCTCATTGAGAGCACTAAACGGATGGCAGCCACCAGGATGCCAGACACGTCCTCGTGTCGGATAGCGCTGATGAGCAAGCCAGACATGGGCTTTGAAGTCATCGAGCTTATAATATTTAACAACGTTTTCCGCGTATCCCACAATTTTCAGGATCATCATGTTCCTGCCATGAGACAGGACAAAAGCCTTTTTCTCTCCAAGTGACGCATAATAGTGCGCGTTAATCTTAAAGCTGTTTTGATAGACAAACTCATCTTCTGCATCACGCCTATCCATTGATGAAAATTTATTATCCGCAATGAATTTATCGAGTACATCATCTTTAACGCGCACAAAATAACGCATGACGTCAGGAGGCCGGACATCCAACCCGATACTGCGGTGATCATCAATTGTGGCAAGCTTTTCCGATTTATCGATTCTAAAAAACGGCTTGATATATTTATCTTCAATTTCAGTACAAACGCTGACATCCAGAAGGGCAATGTGCAGCATATAATCATCTTGAAGCACCTGTTTGGATACGCCCAGCGCTTCGGGAATAAATCCGACGGCTCCAATACCTCCGCCTTTTCCATTGCCTCGATTGTGCATCTGGGCGGATGGTTCAAAAATGTTCTTCCCTGTTACAGGAATGGAACTGATAAAACCCGTTACACCGCAACCTCCCTCTTCTTCAGTGTTAAGGCTTAGAGGAGGTATCGAATTGCAAATTTCCGCACGTGATCGTGTTATTTTTTCAACGTTGTCCATAATTTAATGCTCCATAGAAAGGCTGAAGGTTGAAGGCCGAAGACTGAAGACATGTATCTCTTTTCCTTCAGCCTATATACCTTCAGTCTAAATACCTTATTATTTACCCCGTTAGAGAGATCCCCCAATTCCTGTTGGAGGGGTTAATTTTTCTTCAATGCCTACGTAAAACGCCTGTTACTCTAACGGGACTCGCTGTAATCTATATGCGTTAGCAAATCTGTCCTTCCAACAAGCTCTGTTACACTCCTCATGCCGAACTTCTGTAGTATTTCCACAAGCTGTACATTCCAGGCATGATACATATTAACCAGACGCTGCGTTGCCCATTCCTCATTAAACAGATCGGCAAGTACCGAATCTGTGGAGGCAATGCCGCGGGCACAACCCCGGCCTGATTCGCAGTTTCCACATCGCACACATTCCAGAGAAACCATTTCCGCAGTCCCGATAACCGCGCCATCCGCCCCCAGACAAATAGCTTTAGCTAAATCATGAGCGGTTCTTATTCCGCCGGAGGCGATGAGTGTTACCGCATGCCGTGCGCCCTCATCTTTTAAAAAGTTATGAACTTTAGTTATCGCGTATTCTATGGGCATAGCGATATTCTTTTTGGCAATGTCCGGCGCAGCTCCCGTGCCGCCATATCCTCCGTCGATGTGAATAATATGAGCCCCGGCATAGTATGAGCCAACAGCAACCATATCCACATCATTGGGTGTCGAAACCTTAACTGAAACAAGCGCATTAGGATTCATTTGTTTGATCCAGTCAATATGCTTTTTGTGATCTTCAATCGAATACACCGAATGAAATGGAAAAGGCGAAAACAATGAAGTGCCCTTCACGGCTTCACGCATCCGGGCAACGCTTTCTGTATTTTTTTCGCCCAGAAGATGCCCGCCAAGCCCCGGTTTTGCGCCTTGCGCGTACTTGAATTCCACTATTTTTACCCGCTGTATTGTTTCTTCGCGCACGCCAAATAAACCTGTCGCCACCTGCGTAATCACATGATCGTTATAAGGTTGAAGTACCTCCGGATATCCTCCCTCACCGGTACAGGTGAAAGTATTCCAAAGTGTTGCGTTGCGTGCCTTGGAAACCATTGTCGGCAGACTGACCGACCCGAAGGACATGCCGCCGCCATAGACAGGTGTGGAAATAGTGACATTGGCGCGACCATCATTTCTACGATTTAAGGGAATCTCCGTTGATATTTCAAACTTATCAATTTTGGGATGCCCGGAAGGGAACTTGAGCCTGAGCTTGTCGAAACCGCCGCCGGAATTTCCTGTATTATATTCCAGATCAGATCTCTCCGGTGGATATCCTGTTTCCGCCATTATCCAGGTTGCGGTAATCATATCCGCCGTCCAGCGAAAATCGCCCAGCGTTTCATACATGGGATTTAGCGTGACGCTTAAAGCGTTGCGCGGACATTTGGCCACACAATAAAAATTATTGTTTTGGCATTCAAATCCGATACATTTATAATCAATCGGCACGCTCATCTTGTTGTACCCTTCGAGTCTTTCGTGAACTCCGTAAGGGCATGATTTTGCGCAAGTACCGCAGTTGATGCAGGCGGCAGACCGGGTGACTTTATACTTCGGCACCTGATGCTTAAATCGTGATGGCATTTTCTTAATTTTTACAGTTGATGGTTTCATACGTTTGCGGTTTCTCTTTTTTTAAATAGTTTTCCAAAAGTTTCATTGTCGATTTCTTCAAAGAAAATCGCTCTGCCGGTTTCCCCACGAAGCCTCCTAGCCTCACGGATACCCATCGCGCCCATGACCTCCAGAAGCTGCGAGTGCCAGGCGCTCATGAGGTTGACAATCCTGTGCATTACCGCTGGCACGGCAATTTTTTCCAAACCTTCGGGAAATACGATGATCTTCTCCGGTTGTTCATATAACCTGGCCCCAAGCGCGATGAGCAGCGGTATATCTATGGCGATTAAATCCGCGCCACAGAGCATCGCCTTCGGGACATGCTCAGCCATGGCTATCCCACCGGAGAATATAATTGTAACTTCATCGCGGATCTTATCCTCTACCAGTTTCAAATGCACCGCACGGATAATATCCTTAGCCAGACGCTTGTTTGTATCTGACGAACCATTATTCTCCATTCCGCGATAATCGGCCACGACATGGATTATTTCCGCGCCGCTTTGTGCCAACCGGGAAACAGTTTCTTCCACCGACTTTGTTGCGGGGACGCGAATTATGGTAAGCGCGTTACTAATTTTCTTAATTTTATCCTGCAGCGCAGGCAAAGTATTTAATATTTCTTCTGTATAATCGAGAGCCACCATTCTTGCGCTTTTGATTAACGTCGAATGCTGATCAATTTCTTTATGCGATATTAATGGAATGATGTTTTTTATATATTTTTTCAAGTCCGCCGAAATATCATCCGCAGACAAGACGGTGCAGGTGTTGAGTTCCGCAGCCGCTCTCACGATGGCAACTTTTACATTCGGACTCAAGTTCTCCTGGGGAAAATCAAAGACAATAGGAATCGGCAGATCAATTGTATCATGAATTTTGGAGAGCATTTTACCATGCTCATCAAAGCTAAGGTGATTGAGCTTTCTGCCCAGTTCCACGGATGTGCTGATGTATTCCCGACCATGAATTCCATCACGCGTCGGGCGGACAATTTCCGACATATCGGTCCACATGCTGTCAAAGCCAGGACCGGTAAACGGACCACGATAACCGGCGCCGGTTACCGGAACTTTACCATCTTCGGCCTGCTTCCATAAAGTAAGAAACATATCGGACTTCCAGTAGGCTCCGCCGATATTTAAAAAATCCTTATCCAGAGATTTTTCCAGTGCTCCCCGTGGACATTCCTGAATGCACCGAAAGCAATTTCTGCAAACCACTGTATTCGGATCGGCCATTTTGCGCGGATCACCTTTGCCTCGTTTATGCGCTTCATAAATGCACACTTTGGCGCACCTACCGCAATTGATGCAGTTTTCTCCCCGCTCAATCTGAAATTTGTACACGTAATCCAAATTAAGCGGCGTTACTTTTGCGTGAATGTGATATTTCTTTGGCATAATTTAAATCCATCTTTCAAAAGTAGGCTGAAGGTCGAAGGCCGAAGACTGAAGGACAATAATCGTAATGCTTTTCCTTCAGTCTATTTACCTTCAGTCTTCATACCTGTCTTAGTTATTCCGATCCACCATTTCCCAATAATCTTCACTATCGTCAACTTTTTTAAGAAATTCAGCTATCTTTTCTTCAGGACGACCAAATTTTGCTTCCACTCTTTTTTCCAGTGAATCCCAGAGCATCATCAGTTCGAGATTGGTTTGACATATCTCTTCACAGGCTTTGCAATGCATACACATAAATACATTTTCCGCTTCCTCTTTCGTCACTTTCCTGCCTTCAATTAGTTTTATCGCCAGAGCAATTTTCCCTTTTGCGGTTACTTCTTCATTTCCGGTAACGAGGTATGCCGGACATACCGCAATACAGTTTCCGCATTTGGCGCAGGCATGAGTAGTGAGCTCAAAATCGAGACTATCGATCTTTTTATCCTTACCCATAAGCAGTGTCGCAATTTTCCCGATAATCGGCGCCAGCAAAATCAATATCTTTATAGAAAAGCTGAAAATGGCCGGGTGAAAAACAACCGCCGGAATATTGAAAAATTTTGATTTGATCTCAAAGAACTTGCCCGGATTCATAATATTATTCGGATCAACTTTGGCTTTATATGCCAGAAGTTTTTGCTTCTTTTCTTTGTTATATAGATAATTAATAAAGCCCGCGTTCCAGATGCCCAATCCGTAGGGCTCAGCGCCCATTGAAACAGCCGTTTTAGTAAGCATCATTGTCAATGGTAAATCAATGTAATATTTAAACTTCCTCGAATCGCAAAGAAAATTGGTCATGATCAGAGCCATTTTTGCATCAAGAATATAAGAATCAATGAATATTTCTACACCAAAATTGGTTCCCAGTTTTTTTGCTTTTGCAATAAATCCCGCTGCCGCTTCTATGGGAATAATGCTTTCACTGGCCAGAATTGTTGGTCCAAGTCGTTTTGTTTTCATGCCGAAAAGTCGCTCATTCCATAAATAACTGGCAACATAGCGAGGCGCTTCCTCAACCTTATCGTTTTGCTCTATTATTGATAAAAATTTATTATCTTCCTCAGAGTTGGCAAATTCTATCAGAACTCCGGCACTCTTTTTAAATACCGTTGAATGCATAATTTCATTTATATCACTTAAATGATTCTCATCAAGAAAACGTATTACATTAGGTTTTAGCTTCTCTACCTGTCCTGATTGAATAAATTTTTCAATAAACGTAAAAGCTTCTTTTTCACTTTCAAAATAGAACAGATGCGGATAAGAGGCCTGCGGGAGGTCACGTAATTTAAGATTTACTTCCACGATGATTCCAAACTCGCCTTCCGTAGAGACGAAGTATGCAAACTCAGGATCACTAGGGGTAAGTTTTTTAGACTCACCTGCCGGTGTAATAACGGTGATGGAGACAATCTGGTTTACTAAGTGGCCATAGCGAAAACTGTTGATGCCGTAGCCACCTGTGGCAATCCAGCCGGCAACTGTGGAAAACTTGCTCGATGGATATGTCATCAGACATAAACCTTCTTTTTTGGCCAGAATGTCAATATCGCTCCATCTTGCTCCCGCCTCTACAGTGATGGTCTTTTGTGCTTTGTTGAGATAGAGGATTTTTCTAAAAGGTGATAAATCAATAACTATTCCCGCGTTTGTCGGGATTACTCCCCCGAATCCCCACGACGCGGCACCTCGGGGTATAACCGGTATTTTGTTCTCATTTGCAAATTCCAGTACTTTTTTTATCTCATCAGCGCTTTTGGGCTGGACGACAAAATCAGGCTGTATCTGAAAAAAAGTTTTGGTCATGATTGCAGGAACATCGCCTATATCATGGCTGTACATTTCTTTTTCTTCAACTTTATCGATAATTTTTATATCGCCCGCGGTTTTTTTGAATTTATCTACCAGCTTCATGTCTTTTATATCTCTTCCATTACTATATTATGATGTCTCACTTAAACTCTATTTATCACTATTGCGATTGTTATTAACAGCAAAATAAGTGCCAACGCCAAGCATTACAAAAATGAGTTCATCAATTATGGAACAACAAAGTGGATTTTTTTATAGAATATTAAGTTATGGAAGAATGATCCGCAAAATATTCACGACCATAATATTACGATATTGTGATTTTACTGAAATTAATAGCACATAATTGTTCCTTTTTTGCGTTTTGACCTCTCACATTTACAGCAAGCGGATAGATCTGAATATAATGATTGAAGACGATGATGAGCCTGCATGTCATCAATATTAAAGTGGACGAATAGCTGTTAATTGTTATAGGGAAGCAATCATAAACACCCGTGGCATATTATTCGCAGTGGGACAAGAAGTTCAACTTGATCTTTTTTTGCTGAACCTGTCTCTAAAAGATTTGATAGAATAATTTATAAAAGATAAATGGAGGAATTATGAAAAAATCAACACCTGTAATCGCGTCGGAAAGAAATTACGTCATCGAAAAAGAGAAATTCGTTCCCGTTTCTGAATACTATGGTGAAGACACATTTAATAATAAAGTAATGAAAGAAAAACTGCCTAAGGAAACATATAAAAAACTTCTAGAAGCGATCAATGAAGACAAGGTTCTTGATCTTGCCACGGCAGATATCGTTGCTCATGCCATGAAAGAATGGGCACTGGAAAAAGGAGCAACTCATTTTGCCCACTGGTTCCAGCCGATGACCGGAATCACTGCCGAAAAACACGATGCCTTTGCCGATCCGGCTGGAATCGGCGAAGTTGTAGAGAGATTCTCCGGTAAGCAACTTGTCCAGGGCGAGCCGGATGCATCAAGTTTTCCCTCCGGCGGTATCCGTGCTACTTTTGAAGCTCGCGGCTATACGGCCTGGGATATGTCTTCGCCCGCATTTATCAAAAGAAACGGCATTTCGACAACGATGTGTATTCCTACTGCCTTTATTTCTTATACCGGACAGGTTCTGGACAAAAAAACACCGCTTTTGCGCTCTATTCGTTCGCTTAGCCGCAGCGCGGTTAATATGCTGAAGCTGCTGGGCGCAAAAAATGTTAAAAAGGTTCATTCCAATCTTGGCCCGGAGCAGGAATATTTTTTGATTGATATGGATTATTTTTACAAACGCCCCGATCTGGTTCTGGGGGGCAGAACTGTAGTCGGCGCGCCACCGGCTAAAGGTCAGGAGCTGGAAGATCAGTATTTCGGCAGCATCAAGGAAAGAATTTCTTCCTATATGCACGATGTGGAAGAAGAGCTTTTCAAGCTCGGCGTCCCTGCCAAGACAAGACACAATGAGGTAGCGCCCAGTCAGTATGAACTTGCCCCCGTGTATGAAGAGGCAAATCTCGCGGCCGACCACAATCAGCTCGTGATGGACACGCTCAAATATGTGGCTAAAAAACATCGCCTGGCCGCGCTGTTGCATGAAAAGCCCTTTGCTAAAATTAATGGATCAGGCAAGCATGTCAACTGGTCGCTTGCCGACAACAACGATAATAATTTGCTCAATCCCGGCAAGACGCCGCAGGATAGTATCCACTTTTTGGTGTTCTTAATCGCCACTGTTCGCGCCGTATATAAACATGCTGACATTCTGCGCGCGGCGGTTGCCTCTTACGGAAACGATCACCGCCTGGGCGCCAACGAAGCCCCTCCGGCCATCATCTCGGTTTTCCTGGGTGAAAAGCTTACCGAAATTCTGACCAATATCGAAAAAGGTACAGTAACAAAAGCGACCAAAGAAGAAATTATTGATCTGGGCATTTCCTCTTTGCCTCAGGTCAGCAAAGACAATACCGACCGTAACCGGACGTCTCCTTTTGCCTTTACCGGCAATAAGTTTGAGTTCCGAGCAGTTGGCTCCACGCAGTCCATTGCTTCTCCGGCGCTGGTAATCAATACCATCGTGGCCGAAAGTCTAGATGAGCTTGCGGAAAAAATTAAAGCCAAAGGTTCAAAGAATATCAATCAGGCGGTTTTTGAAGTTCTGCAAAGTGAAATCAAGCAGATTAAACCGATTCTTTTTAACGGTGATAACTATACCAAAGAATGGGAAATCGAAGCCAAGAAAAGGGGCCTGCCTAATGAAAAAACCACGCCTAGCGCTTTAAAAGCGTTGATCACTGATAAGGCCTTGAATCTTTTTGAAAAATACGAAGTACTTTCCAGGGCGGAGCTTAAATCCCGCTACCTGATTCATGTGGAGCGCTATATTAAGGATCTGCAAATTGAAGTTAAATGCCTGAACAACATTTGCCTGACGCAGGTCATTCCGGCTGCTGTTGACTATCAAAAGAAACTCTCCAAAGCAATCATCGGCACCAAAGAAGTTCTCGGTTCTGCCGCGGTTATTTCTTCTCAAACAGAACTTTTGAAGACCATTCTTGATTTGATAAATAACATTTACACGACGAATAAGGATATTCAGACAAAAGTGGAAACGGCAAATGCCATACATGACGAGCAGAAAAAGGCTGAAACACTCTGCGCCAAGGTCAAACCGAAAATGGACGAGCTGCGGGAATATGTGGATGCCCTGGAAAATCTGGTTGATGACGAAACATGGCCTCTGCCGAAGTTCTGGGAGATGTTATTTATCTGCTGATTTAAAAATGTTTGCCGTTTTATTGGGAGAAAACAATTAAATGCCCCTGTTAAATAAAGAACGCCGAGCCTTGCTGGTTTTGGAAGACGGCAGTGTTTTTGAGGGCACTGCTTTTGCAGGCGAAGGCGTTGCTATGGGGGAAGTCGTTTTTAACACAGGCATGACCGGTTATCAGGAAGTGATTACCGATCCTTCATACAAAGGCCAGATTGTCACCATGACTTATCCTCTGGTCGGCAATTACGGCATCAATGACGAGGACATGGAATCGGCTGGCATCCATCTGGAAGGTTTTGTTGTCAAAGAATATCAGCAAAATCCGAGCAACTGGCGGATGAAACAGAGCTTGAAATCATTTTTGGAAAATTCCGGAAAAATCGGTATTGAAGGAATCGATACCCGCGCCCTCACCCGCCGCCTAAGACTTTCCGGTTCTATGAAGGGAATTATTTCCACAGATAGTAATGATATTCCGATGCTGATTGAACAGGTGCGGGCATATCCCGGTTTAGTGGGACGCGATCTTGTACGTGAGGTAAGCTGCTCCACTCCATACGTTTGGAAAAATGGCAAACCTCTTTTCGGTAAACTTCCCGCTAAAAAACCGGCTGATAAATTTCGGGTTGTTGTTCTGGATTGCGGCGTCAAATATAACATCTTGCGGTTGCTGGAAAATAACGGCTGTGAAGTGCTGGTGCTGCCTGCTATTTCTTCCGGCAAAGACATTCTTGTTTTAAAACCAGATGGAGTATTGCTATCTAATGGCCCGGGTGATCCGGCGGCTCTGCCTTATATAGTAGATGCAGCTCGAACCGTCATCGGCCAGGTTCCCGTTTTTGGTATCTGTCTTGGCCATCAGATTATCGGCCAGGCAATCGGCGGTTATACAGAAAAGTTAAAGTTCGGCCATCACGGCATTAATCAACCGGTAAAAAATGTCGCTACCGGACGCGTTGAAATCACTTCTCAAAATCATGGATTTGTTGTAGTTCCCGCATCAGTCGGCGATAAAGCGAAAAATACATATTCTAATCTGAATGACGCAACTTCCGAGGGAATGCAGATGCCGCAGACGTTTAGCGTGCAGTACCATCCGGAAGCAGCTCCCGGGCCGCACGATTCGGAATATTTATTTTTCCAGTTTGTCGAACTAATGAAACATGAAAAGGAGAAAACAAATTGATCCTGATTATTGATTTCGGTTCCCAGTATAACCAGTTAATCGCAAGGCGGGTGCGTGAGCATCACGTTTATTGCCAGATTGAACCCCCGAGCATCTCCCTTGCCGCCATTAAATCGCTTAAGCCTGAAGGAATAATTTTATCCGGTGGACCTGCCAGCATTTACAGTAAAGGCGCGCCAAGGGTTGATATCGGCATTCTTAAGCTGGGCATTCCTATCTTAGGTATCTGTTACGGCCTTCAGTATATGGTTGATTCTCTAGGCGGGAAAGTCCTCGGTTCAACTAAACGCGAATACGGATTTGCCGAGCTTTTAGTCAAAAACCAAAAAGGAATATTTGCCGGTGTGAATAAGAAAACACCTTGCTGGATGAGCCACGGAGATTCGATAGGCACGCTGCCTGCTGGATTTATCATTACGGCTTCTACTTCTAATACGCAGGTGGCGGCAGCCGAAGACGTTAAGCGCAATTTTTACGGCCTGCAATTTCATCCGGAAGTCGTTCATACAAAAGAAGGCAAGAAGATGCTGTCTAACTTCCTCTTTACTATTTGCCGCTGCAAAAAATCCTGGTCGATGAAATCATTTGTCAACCATGCCATCGAAGAAATCAGGCAGCAAGTGGGAACAGATAAGGTAATTTTAGGCCTCTCCGGCGGTGTTGATTCTTCTGTCGCTGCCGTTTTATTGCACAGGGCCATCGGCAAACAGTTAACCTGCGTCTTTGTCGATAACGGTGTACTGCGGGAAGGTGAGGCTGTGCGAGTTATTGAAATGTTTAAAAAGCATTTACAAATTAATTTGCGGTTTGCCCGCGCGGGTAAGCTTTTCCTGAATAAATTAAAAGGCGTAACTGATCCCGAAAAGAAACGTAAAATCATCGGACGGACTTTTATTGAGATTTTTGATAAAGAAGCCCGTAAGATTAAAGGTGTGAAATTTTTGGCGCAGGGCACGCTTTATCCAGATTTAATTGAGTCGCGATCCGCTTTTGGCGGCCCCAGCGCGGTGATCAAATCTCATCATAATGTCGGCGGCCTGCCCAAGAAGATGAACTTGAAACTGGTCGAACCGCTTAAACACCTCTTCAAGGATGAGGTGCGGCTTTTGGGAAAAGAACTGGGCTTGGCCGATGACGTTGTCTGGCGGCAACCGTTTCCCGGCCCGGGGCTGGCCATCCGTATTATCGGAGAGGTTACCGCGGCGCGCTTATCCGTTTTACAAAAAGCGGATACCATCTTGATAGAAGAAATACGTGCCAATAAACTTTACTATAAGCTCTGGCAATCTTTTGCCGTTCTGCTTCCTTTAAAGAGTGTCGGGATTATGGGCGATCAGCGTACCTATGAGAATATTCTGGCGATTCGCGCGGTCAACAGTGACGATGCCATGACCGCCGATTGGGCGCCACTGCCCCATGATATTCTGGCACGTATTTCCAATCGCATTATTAATGAAGTCCGCGGCGTTAATCGCGTTGTGTACGATATTAGCTCCAAACCACCCAGCACCATCGAATGGGAATAAATATAATTGCCTAAAAGAAGCGACATAAAAAAAATTCTACTGATCGGTTCCGGGCCAATTATTATCAGCCAGGCCTGTGAATTCGACTATTCGGGAACGCAAGCCTGTAAGGCTCTGCGTGAAGAAGGTTATGAAGTTGTTTTAATCAACAGCAACCCCGCAACCATCATGACCGATCCGGAAATGGCTGACCGCACCTACATTGAACCTATCACCCCCGAAGCGGTAGAAAAAGTCATTGCCCGTGAGCGCCCGGATGCGCTCTTGCCAACTCTCGGCGGACAAACCGGCCTCAATACCGCTGTGGCGCTAGCCGAAAGCGGCGTGCTGGCTAAATACAGTGTGGAGATGATCGGCGCATCCCTGGAAGTTATCCATAAAGCAGAGGACCGCGAAAAATTCCGGCATGCGATAGAAAAGATCGGGCTGCGCATGCCCAGGAGCGGTTTTGCCCGCAATATGAATCAGGTGTTGAACATTGCCAAAGACATCGGCTTTCCGATTATTGTACGCGCCTCGTTCACGCTCGGCGGCACCGGCAGTGGTGTTGCCTACAACCGCGAAGAACTGACGGAGATCGCCAAGGCCGGCCTTGATGCCAGCATGATAACCGAGGTCATGATTGAAGAATCCGTTCTGGGCTGGAAAGAATATGAACTGGAAGTGATGCGCGACAAAGCCGATAATGTTGTCATCATCTGCTCTATTGAAAATTTTGACGCGATGGGTGTACATACCGGAGAATCAATCACGGTAGCACCGGCGCAAACACTAACAGATAAAGAGTATCAGAGCATGCGCGACGCTGCAATCGCGATCATGCGCGAAATCGGCGTAGAGACAGGCGGATCGAATGTTCAGTTTGCCATACATCCTCAGACAGGGGAGATGATTGTGGTGGAAATGAATCCCCGTGTATCCCGCTCATCTGCTCTGGCCTCCAAAGCCACCGGCTTTCCTATCGCGAAAATAGCGGCAAAGCTGGCGGTTGGTTACACGCTTGATGAGATTCCCAATGACATTACCCGCGAAACAATGGCCTCGTTTGAGCCCACCATTGATTACTGTGTCGTAAAAATTCCCCGCTGGACATTTGAAAAATTTCCGGAAGCTGAAGATTTTTTGACAACTTCCATGAAATCGGTCGGCGAAACAATGGCTATCGGCCGCACTTTCAAGGAGGCTCTCCAAAAAGCAATCCGTTCTCTGGAAATCGGCCGTTTCGCTTTGGGCCAGGAGCTTCCAGATGACATAAAAGATAAAAAAGAATTTCTAAAGAGCAAACTGATCAAGCCTAATTCGCTACGTCTTTTTTATATCGCAACCGCTATGCAAAATAGCCTGAACATTGATGAAATCTATCAGCTGACAAAGGTTGATCCCTGGTTTTTGCATCAAATTAAAGAAATCGTGGACGCAGAAGTTGAGCTGAAAAATGCCACTCCCTCGGCAGAGTTGCTGCGTGCTGCTAAACAAATGGGATTTTCTGATCGGGCACTTGCGTCTTTCTGGAAAATGACAGAGCTAGAAATCCGGCAGTGGCGGGCAAGCGAAAAGATCATTCCAGTTTATAAACTTGTTGATACCTGCGCGGCTGAATTTGAAGCCTACACCCCTTATTACTATTCTACCTATGAAACGGAAAATGAAACCCATCCATCGACTAAAAAGAAAGTGGCAATTATTGGCGGCGGACCCAATCGTATCGGTCAGGGCATTGAATTCGACTACTGTTGTGTCCATGCCTCTTTTGCACTGCGCGAAGAAGGGGTTGAGAGCATTATGATTAACTCCAACCCCGAAACTGTCAGCACCGATTATGACACTTCCGACAAACTGTTTTTTGAACCTGTGACGCTGGAAGACGTTTTACACATCCTGCAAACGGAAAAGCCCGATGGCGTAATTGTCCAGTTTGGCGGCCAGACACCTCTTAATTTAGCCCGTGGCCTGGAAGCAGCCGGTGTACCAATTATCGGAACAACGCCAGACGCGATCGACCGCGCGGAAAACCGTGACCGCTTTCAGGAAATCGTCACTAAATTAAAACTTAACCAGCCGGATAATGACACGGCAATGAACGCGGAAAAAGCTCTTGTGGTGGCACAGCGCATCGGCTATCCGGTACTTGTGCGTCCATCTTACGTACTGGGTGGCCGTTCTATGGAAATTGTCTACGATGCGGAAACCTTACGGACTTTCATGGCCAAGGCGCTTTTGGTTTCTCCAGGGCACCCTATTCTGATCGACAAATTCCTCGAAGATGCGATTGAAATTGATGTTGATGCCATAAGCGATGGGAAAACAACTGTTGTCGCGGGTATCATGGAACATATCGAAGAAGCGGGAATTCATTCGGGGGACAGCGCCTGCATTTTACCGCCGGTGACAATTTCTTCTGAGATCATGGAGCTCATCGAAAAGCAAACCAAGATGCTGGCCAAAGAAATTGGAGTTGTCGGACTGATGAACATTCAGTACGCCGTTAAAGACGGTATTTTGTATGTGCTGGAAGTAAATCCCCGTGCGTCACGCACAGCACCTTTTGTGAGCAAAGCCATTGGCGTGCCGCTGGCAAAATTGGCCACCAAAGTTATGTTGGGCAAATCTTTAAAAGAATTAGGATTTACAGAGGCACCGAAACCAAAGCATGTTTCGGTTAAAGAAGCGGTATTCCCCTTCAACCGTTTCCCGGATGTTGATATACTGCTGGGGCCGGAAATGAAATCCACAGGCGAGGTTATGGGTATTGATCATTCCTTTGGCCTTGCTTTTGCCAAATCACAAATGGCTGCCGGATTTAAGATGCCGACAAAAGGCTCTATCTTTATCAGCGTTCATGATTATCATAAGGATAAGATAGTGCCTGTGGCTAAGTCGTTTCAGGATTTGGGCTTTAAGATATTGGCAACTGTGGGTACAGCAAAGCATTTGATAAGTAATGGAATTGAGGCAGTGATTATTCATAAAGTGAGCGAAGGCAGGCCCAATGTTGTTGACCATATTAAAAACGGAGATATCCAGATGGTGATCAATACCAGCGTGGGACGGAAATCATCACGCGATGCTTATCACGTCCGCCGCGGCGCGTTGACTTATAATATTCTTTACACCACAACTCTGGCCGGAGCGAAAGCTTTGAGTGAAGCAACCAAAGCAATTATCGATGAAGATTGGCAGGTCTGCTCCTTACAAGAATATCATCAAAAATAAAGCTAGTAGAGACGATGCAAGCAACGTCTCTACAAAGAGAGTCTCTATGCCATCATTATTCGAAAAAAACTTAAATGAATCCGGCTATCCCCGCGAGGAGTGCGGTATTTTTGCCATTTATGGCCATGAGGATGCGGCCAGATTAACTTTTTTTGGCCTTTTTGCACTGCAGCATCGAGGCCAGGAATCAGCCGGTATCGTCACCTCCGACGGTTGTAATGTCTCGGAACATAAGGGTATGGGGCTGGCATCCGAGGTATTCAAAGAAGCAACTTTTCAAAAACTAGCAGGTAATTTGGCAATCGGTCATGTTCGATATTCGACAACCGGCTCTTCGACACTTTCCAATGCTCAACCCTTTCTGGTTCACTTTGGCGATGAATATTACGCGCTCGGTCATAATGGCAATATTATTAACGCGCAGAAATTGCGTGAAGAACTGGAAAACAGCGGTTCTATTTTTCAATCAACCATGGATAGTGAAGTAATCATTCATCTCATGGCGCCGCATTTAAAGCACGGTTTGGAAAAAGCACTGGTTACCGCGCTGGCCCGCGTGGAAGGCGCTTATAGCCTCATCATGTTGACCCGTGATAAAATTATTGCCGCCCGCGATCCGCGAGGCTTTAGGCCTCTGGCATTGGGAAAATTAAACGGCAGCTTTGTTGTCGCCTCGGAGACCTGCGCTTTTGATCTGGTGGGTGCAAAGTATATCCGTGATGTAGAACCGGGGGAAATTATTATTATTGATAAGGATGGCTTAAAAAGCCTGACACCTTTTCCCAAGATCAAACATTGTCACTGTATTTTTGAGTTGATTTATTTTGCCCGTCCGGACAGCCAGATTTTCGGCCAAAACGTTTATTTATTCCGCAAGAGATTAGGTCATGAACTGGCGCGTGAATACACGCCAAATGTTGATATTGTGATGCCGTTTCCTGATTCGGGCAACTACGCGGCGCTCGGTTATGCTGAAGAAAGCGGCATTACTTTTGAGATGGGCATGATCCGTAATCATTATGTAGGCCGGACTTTTATTCAGCCAACTCAGCTAATGCGCGATTTCGGCGTGCGGGTAAAACTCAATCCGGTTCGGCCTTTGCTCGAAGGCAAGAAAGTCATGATTGTTGAAGATTCCATCATCCGCGGAACAACCAGTCGTAACCGCGTGCAAAATCTGCGGGGTATCGGGATGAAAGAAATTCACATGGTCATCAGTTGTCCACCGACTCTTTTCCCTTGTCCTTACGGCATTGATTTTTCTTCCAAGGGCGAACTGATTGCCGCAAAAAAAGAAAATGAAAAAGCCATCGCCGATTTTGTAGGTCTTGATTCTTTGCACTACCTGACAGTGGATGGCATGCTAAAAGCCACCGGCATGCCTAAAGACTGCTTCTGCCTCGCCTGCTACACCGGCAATTATCCCATTGCTCCCCCGGAAAAAATCGATAAATTCTGTATGGAAATGAAATAGAATTTAATGGTTGTAATTTTGATCTCTTTTGTATAACTTGACTGCCATGAAAAAGATGGTTCCCCAAGCAATCCCAACAAATTTTGAAAGAATATTTCACCCTCAAAGTATTGCCATCATTGGCGTCTCCGCAGAAAGTGGTGGCACAGGATTCGGCAGCGGTATGCTTCGTGCCATCAAAACAATGGGTTTTGAGGGCAAAATATTTCCGGTTAATCCCAAAGGTGGAAATTTAGACGGCGTGCAAATTTATAAGCAGGTTGAAGATATTGAGGAATTAGTCGATTTTGCCATTATCACCGTTTCGGCAAAACATGTGCCTGAAGTTTTGGAAGGCTGCCTGAAGAAAGGCATTGAAGGAGCCGAGATTATTTCCTCTGGTTTTAACGAGCTTGGAGACGAAACTGGAAAGGAACTGGAAAATAAAATTAAGCAGATCGCTGCTGCCGGTATCCGGGTAATCGGTCCGAATTGTTTTGGTATTTATTGCCCCAAAAGTGGTTTAACATTACTTCCCGGTCCCGATCTTTCGCGTCAATCCGGTCCTGTTGCTTTTATTTCTCAAAGCGGTGGAATGGCCATTGACCTTGCCCTTAAAGGAAAATGGATGGGCATACGATTTAGCAAAATGATCAGCTTTGGCAATGGCGCGGATTTAAGGGAAACGGAACTGTTACAATATCTTGCCGATGATCCGGAAACAAAAGTAATATGTATGTACATCGAAGGCATTAAAGACGGTGAGGCTTTCTTCGAATCAATAAAATATGCCGCAAAGAAAAAACCTGTTATCGTCTGCAAGGGCGGGCTCTCGCAGGCTGGCAACAGGAGTGTTGCCAGTCATACGGCTTCGATGGGCGGAAGCAGGGTCATCTGGCAATCTGTTCTGAAGCAAGTAAATGCTATCCAGGTGCAAGATCTAGGTGAGCTTGCGGAAGCTGCTTTGGCCTTTTCTTTGCTGCCCGTGGGTATATTTAAAAGAATCTCTGTCATCGGAGGCGGCGGAGCTTTGGGTGTCAGCGCCTGCGATGCCGCTGAAGTACTGGGCATTGAAGTACCGCCTTTCAGTAACGAGCAACAGGAAAGCATCGGGCAGTTTCTGCCCAAACCAGGTTCCAGCGCCATAAATCCTATTGACGTCGCCAATCCCTTTGTTTCACCGCTGGCTCTAAAAGAAATTCTCCTTCAGGCAGGCAAAGACAGCCGCGTTGATCTGCAGATTATTGTATCTTTGCTTTACCATTACAAGGTCATGGCAACAGCAATGGGTTTGAAAGTTGCAGACGTTGCGCCCTTTCGAGAGCTGGCCGACGTCCTTCGCGATGTGGTTGAAACTACGGGCAAGCCTGTTGTCATCGTTTTGCCCAACCCGAAAAAAGGATTAGATGATTTGGATCTCACGGAAATGCTCGTGCTTTCCCGTAGTGAATTTTTGGAGCGAGACCTGCCGGTATTTGATGAACTTCCGGACGCCCTGCGGGCAATCGGCCATGTGAATGATTACTTTGAACAAAGGAATGCTGATCATGAGTAGGGAATCCGCCATGCACATTATTAATAATGCTTTGCAGGAAGGGCGAAAGGCTCTTTCCGAATACGAATCCAAAAAGGTTCTTGCCGCTTATGATATTCCGGTTACTCGCGAAATTCTTCTTACGGATAAAACTCAAGTTCAAAAAGCCGGAGAAGAAATTGGTTATCCTCTGGTGATGAAGGGATGCTCTGCGGCTATTGCTCACAAGACCGAAAAAGGATTAATCCATGTGGACATCCGCACTGAGAAAGAGGCGCAAAAAGCTTTTGATGAAATTATGGCCGGTCTGAAAGGCTTTGATGGCGAAGTTTTAATGCAGGAAATGGTTTACGGGAAACGAGAACTGGTGATTGGTTTGAGCCGTGACGATCAGTTTGGCCCCTGTGTCATGTTTGGTTTGGGCGGAATCTTTACAGAGATATTAAGAGATATTTCTTTTCGTAAAGCGCCGCTTAGTAAAAATGATGCCATGAAGATGATGCGGGATATTAAAGGACACAAAATACTGGATGCCATCCGCGGCATGGAAGCAGCCGACATGGAGCTTCTTTCGCATATCCTCATTAATGTAGGACGCATCGGATTGGAAATTGAGCAGGTGCAGGAAATTGATCTCAACCCCGTAATTCTTTCCGGAGCTAAGCCCATAGTGGTTGATGCCCTGATTGTTTTGAAATAATAAATGAACTTGAGGTGATTGGCATGAAAAATTCAATTTTTCAATTCAGTTTATTTATTTTCATGTTGATGTGCCCTGTCATTAGTCTCGCTCTTACTCCACAGCAGGTCATTGATCTAAAGAAAGCAGGGGTTAGTGACAAAACTATTCAAATGATGATTGAGCAGGAAGAAACAGCCAAAGACCCTTATGCGACTATGGGTACAAAAGAAATCAAAGACAAAGATGGCAACACAGTGATTATTTACACAACCGGCAAATCAGCGGATGCCGATGATGATGAATCTAAAAAAGTGGAAAAAGCATGGGAAATGCTGCGCAACATAACTATAAAACAAAAAAGATAGTAGAGATTAAAAGCCATTTAATCCCGCTACTTCTTTTAATAGTGATGGCGATGCTTTTGGGAGGCTGTAATATGCAAAACAGATTTCTGTATTTTCCGAGTGGTGACCGTCCGTCAGCGGCAATGCTGGCGGCGGAAAATCTGACACTCTGGCCGGCAACGGCTTCGGATTATCGGGGCCTAATCGCCGCGGGTGATGCACCCGCACCCAATGGAACCATCGTACTTTTTCACGGTAACGGCGGCACTGCCCTTGACAGAGGGTTTTATTTAGAGCCACTTATGGAACTTGGCTTCCGCGTTGTTCTTGCCGAATATCCGAAATACGGCGGCCGCCCGGGCCTTGTGGGAGAAAAACCATTTGTCGCCGACGGCCTGGAAACGGTTCGACTTGCCCATCAACAATTTGGAGAGCCGCTTTATCTTTTGGGAGAATCGCTGGGCTGCGGCATTACCGCCGCTGTTGCTAATAAGACAACAGTTCCCATTGCCGGTATCATATTAATCACGCCTTGGGATACGCTGGCCGCTGTTGCAAAATCCCTGTTTCCTTTTCTGCCGGTGACTATGCTTTTGACCGACAAGTATGACAGCATTGAAAATCTGAAATCATTTAAAAATAATATTTCCGTGGTTGCCGCAGAACGGGATGAAATCCTGCCGATTAAGCACGCGCTCAATTTATATAAATTCCTTCCTGAGGACAAAAAGCGTATGTGGATCATCAAAGGGGCCGGTCATAACAATTGGCCATTTCACGCAGATTCATCTTTCTGGAAAGAGATAACCGACTTTGTTAATACCAAGTTGATTTCAAACACTAAAATATGAATTTTTGAAAGCTTACTTGGTATTATGCCAGGTAAATCAAACTTTAATGAGACTCGCTGAAAACGAACGAAGTGAAGTTCGAAGCGTAAGTCGAATTATCCCACGTGCGAAGCTAAGTAGGGCTAATATTTGATAGCACCTTGGGATAAAGTCGAGAATAATTAATAAGAATTTAGGGGGAGACAGCCTATTTACCGCCGAGTTACTTATTTACGAGTGCTGAAAATCAGTGCTTTAATGTTATTACTATTTCTGGCGCTTGGCCTTATTTCTCTTTGCGTAGGCAGCGTTCATATTGATCTAATCAAAGTATTGGGCTTGTTTTCCAATGCCTTTTCGGGAACAGTTTCTCTGTCTTCCCAGGAAGAACTGATTTTGTTTTCCGTGCGTCTGCCAAGAATTATCTTTGCTGGTATCGTCGGCGCGGCTCTTTCACTTGGAGGCGTTGTTTTTCAAGCGATTCTGCGCAACCCGCTTGCCGATCCTTATGTTTTAGGCATATCCGGTGGTTCCGCCCTTGGAGCTATCGCCGGAATTATTATCGGTGCCAGTTCCTTTTACTTAGGCATTCCACTTCTTGCTTTCTGCGGCGCGCTTGTAACTGTTTTTCTGGTCTTTGTCGTGGCCGGTGGAACCAGAGGCCCACTGCTTGATAATTCCCTGTTGCTTTCCGGTGTTGTCGTTAATGCCTTTTTTTCGGCGGCCATCCTCTTTTTTCTCTCTATTGTTAATAGTCTAGAGCTACACAGCATCACTTTCTGGTTGATGGGAGATCTCTCACGTGCATCAATCAGGGAAATTTCGCTTGCCGCAATTTGTCTTTTTGTAGGCTTTTTAGTCATCTACGCGAAGGCTAGAGAGCTTAACTTAATTGTGCAGGGTGAAGAAACGGCTATGCAATTGGGTGTCAATATTGAGCGCTCCAAACAATTGCTGTTGATCGTAACATCTTTGATTACAGCCATAGCCGTATCCATGGCGGGTATTATTGGGTTTGTAGGCATAATGATCCCGCACATGATGCGTCTTGTTTTCGGTTCCGATCACCGCTTGCTACTGCCTGCAGCTGCTTTGTTTGGAGCATCTTTTCTGGTTATCGCCGATACTCTGGCGCGTCTAGTGCTTGCTCCGACGGAGTTGCCTGTGGGAGTCATTACCGCACTTTGCGGCGCGCCATATTTTATTTTTCTTTTGAAAAGGAAATCCTTATAGCCATGTCCATAATTTGCGCAAAAAATATAAATTTCACTTACGCGACAAAGCCAATTATGGAAGATGTCTCGCTTAATATTGACGAAGCGCAAATCGTGGCGATAATCGGACCAAATGGTTCCGGCAAGACTACTCTTTTGAAAATTATTAACGGCACACTAAATCCTGCTTCCGGCCAGATGCTGATTGAAGATATGGACACACGCTTATGGCCGCGAAAAGATTTAGCTAAAACCGTGGCCATAGTACCGCAGGAAACAGCCCCTATTTTCTCTTTTTATGCCGAAGAAATTGTTTTGATGGGTCGCTTCCCTCATTTGAGCAACTATCGGTTTGAGAATAAAAAGGACTATCTGATTGTACACAAAGCCATGGAAAAAACCGATACCCTGGCTTTTGCCAACCGCCGCTTTGACGAGCTTTCCGCCGGTGAACGCCAGCGAGTGCTCATAGCCCGTGCGCTGGCTTCAGAACCTAAAATCCTGCTGCTTGATGAAAGCACCGTTTTTCTGGATTTGAAACATCAAATGCAGTTTTTAGCCCTTTTGCGTCAACTAAATGTGGCCCAAAAACTTACCGTAATATTTGTGACTCATGATATCAATCTGGCTGCTCAACATGCCGGCCAGATAATTTTGCTTTACTGCGGCAAAAATTATGCTATAGGAAAACCCGCGGAAGTTATTACCGCGGCAAACATAAAAGAGGTCTACGATGTCGATGTTCTGGTCGATCAAAATCCGCAAAGCGGATTACCCAGAGTGACGTTGCTAACCTGAATGGCAACCAATAAAGGAAGCCGGTTAAACTCCGGCACTGCCCCGCAACTGTAAGCGGAACGAAATCCACATTAAACCACTGATGCCTGGCATTGGGAAGGGGTGGAGAGTAGGTCGCCGCAAGTCAGGAAACTTTATGGTGAGTCCAACTTACTTTATTCCCGAGGGGGAAAGGAGAAGCTCCATGAAGAAGTTCCTGTTTTTAGTTGTAAGACTCAAATTTCAAAAACAAATAATCACAAAGGTCACTATATGTGATTTGAAATTTGTAAGTCGAACAATCCCGCACAGCGGAGGGTATAATAATCTACGGTTTTTTTTCCGTTTTATACCCGTGATTCTGCTCATTTCTTTAGTCAGTTTTTCACCAATACATGCTGCAAGTAATAATGATGACGCGCCGGTAACGATGGAAGAAGTCGTTGTTACGGCCACTCGTGACAAGCAGGAAATCCGCAAAACTCCGGCAAATGTCACCGTAATTACCGCTGAAGAAATCAGTAAATCCGGCGCGACAACAGTAGTAGACGTTCTGGATAAGCTTGAAAGCATTCAATTCCGCTCATCTAGCAGTAATTCCGCTCAAACTCTGATCGATATGAGAGGGTTCGGCGGTGACAATCCTCACGGAAAAACTTTG
>SESG01018276.1_pt1 | contig 30018 bp, 17 predicted proteins | sample 3171421 | NCBI WGS metagenome assembly SESG01 (sample SAMN10866946, study PRJNA518727) | freshwater metagenome | biome: subpolar coniferous forest; feature: holomictic lake; material: water; isolation source: holomictic Lake 227, 6 m and 8 m depth | place: Canada: near Kenora, Ontario | collected...
CGATGCCGGGTTTGGGGTTCACGGTGAGCAGGTAGGGCTGCAGGCCGGTATTGCTGCAGCCATTGGCAATGGGGGTGATGGCAAAGCTGACGGTGGCGGGGGCAGCGCTGGCATTGACGAAAGTTTCGGCTACATTGCCGGTGCCGTTCACGGTTGCCGGGGTGATCCCGGCGGCGCCGGTGGCGGTCCAGGCATAGGTGGTATTCAATACTACAGAACTGAAAGAGAGATTGGCCTGCTGGCTGGAACAAACGGTGAGGGTGGCCGGGGCGACCATCAGGTCGGGTACAGGATAGACAAAAACGGGGTTCGACAATACAGGCGCACCCGGCGAACAGCCTACCGCCGAAGGGGTGACCGAAAAAACGACATTCTCGATAGCGGTTCCTGAATTGGTAAAGGGGATGGTGATGTTGCCCGTTCCCGCTGTAAATTGCGGGTTTACATTACCCGAACTGCCGGTGGCGGTCCACGAAAAGGTGGCGCCCGGAAGATTGGAGGAGAGCTGTATGTTCATCGGCATCCCGGAGCAGATGCCGGGGGTGACATAAGTGAACTGCACATCGGGCAACTGGTTTACCGTTACCGTGGTGGAGGAGGGGGTCAGTGCGGTGCAGCCAAAGCCGTCGGTATAGTTGACGTAAACTGTATGGATACCGGAGGTGTTCCAGGTAAGGGTGATAAAGTCGAAGCCGGTGCCGCCCGCGGTGGTCGTGGCTCCCGACGATACCGACCAGGTATAGCCCGACATCCCGGCCTGGGTGGTGTAGGTGATGCCGGAGGCTCCCTGGCACACCGTTCCAAGTCCTGATATTGTGGGATTGGGCAACGCGTGAACCGTCACCGGGTATGATGCCGGCGTAGCCGGCGAACATCCTGTGGAATTGGTATAAATGACGGTAACCGTTTGGTTGCCGGTCGAGGTCCATTGAACGGAGATCTGGCTGCCGGTGTTGGCTACAATGGTTCCCCCCGAGGCTGTCCAGATGTAGTTGGACTTTCCCGTTTCCGTATTATATTGGGTAGTACTGTTATAACAGGCTGAACCAGGACCCGTGATGGTGACAGTTGGCAGGGCGCTGATCGTGATGGGAATGTTGGTTACGGGACCCGATCCGCATTCGTTGTTGATCCCGTTGACGGAAACCGTGCTCGGTCCGGGCGGGGCGGTGGTGAAGGTGATGGTGATGGTTGGCAGGGTGGTAGTCTGTGAACCTCCGTTCCATACCCAGTGATATTGCGAGGAGTTGGGATCGGCCGCAACCGTGAAGGTGGCGGTCCCCCCCTGGCAGACCTGGGCCGGGGGATTCACCGCAACCAGGGTTCCCGGGCTTTTTTTATAGGTAAGGGTAATCTGGGTCGTGGAATTGCTGACCAGGTACCACCAGGTGTTGATGGTTTTGGTATCGCCCCAGGTATTGGTCCAGGCATGGCAGGAGGCGGAAGGGGGCGTGGTACAGCCCGGGGAGACCGTCACCTGCGTTCCCCCGACCAGGATATCGTCCCAGTAAAAGGCCGGATCGGGCAATGCCGGCACCTGGACCGGTCTGACGAGGGTTACAATAAACCCGTTTACATTATTCTCCACATCCCAAAGGGGCATATTGGTCAGTCCGTTGGTGTACCGCAGGGTGAAGGGGAAGGTTGAACCGCTTGGGACCTGCACCCCTGCGCCATCGAGCCCGTCCCAGGTGATGGAATAGGATCCTCCCGGGACATTGTTGGTGATTAAGACCCGGTCGGTCAGCGGCGGGGTCAGCGTACTGAGCAGCAGGTCTATCTCCACAGTCCCGATGGCATTTACCGGCAGGGTTTGAAAGTAGAAGGTAACGGTTCCTGTATTGCAGAAAGTCTGCGTTGTTACCGAACCATCGACAAGATGACCGATCACCCCGTCGGGGTAAACAACCTGGTCGGGATTGTTCAGGAAGACCTTAAATTGCGGATAGTTGTGAGGGTTTGGACCCGGCTGCGACTGTCGTGCCTGCTGGGCGTTGTACGACGGTCCGACAGGGTAGCAACCCGATTCATTGCAGGAAAATGAAAAATCGCGGCCTTCGAAGGCGTTGGGATTCAGTTTGGTGACAATTCCATCGGCCGAATAGATATACATATTGCCATGGAAGGTGTACCAGTTGGGACCATTCTGCGGGTTACGGATCTGCCAGCATTTTGAGAAAACCCTCCCCGGGATGGCTACCGGTGTTGCCGAGGAGATATCCACGACGGTAATGTCGAAAAAATCGAAGGTCCGCATGGCGGTGACATCGAAGGTCATGAAATAGTCACCGGCTCCTCCGCCCGGCACGCAAATAAGCGGGTTATACCCCGCCGCATTGATGTTGTTCGGGCCATTCACCGCCTCCGTATAGGTGGAGATATACCCAGGGTCGGGTAGGGTTGGCAACGTATGCTGAATGGGCGTCAACCCGCTGCATTGCACGGTATAGGGACTGTTGGGCTGGTGGATCCGCCAGGTGATCTGGGTCTCCGTAGTCGTATTGTTTGTGGTTATCCGCTGCTGTCCCAGGCCAAAGTAAATTCTTTCGGTGGCGGGGTTTTCAATGTGAATGTAAAGGCGGTAATCGGGTTTGGTGAGGTAGGTTGAATACAAGGCAAAAGGATCGCGCCCGGTGCTCGGATCCATCAGGATCCGGGTTGGAATGGTTTCGATGGGCATAAGCTCCTTGGTCCCTTCAGGGTAACCTAAAGAGCTGTATAATAACAAAATAAACAGAAGAAAACAGAAATGGTTACACCTCATTTTTCTTTGCGTCAGGAACTGTAAACTCAACACCGTTATTGTACGGGATATCAGCTAATAAAGTTACTCAATTAGGAGACAACCGGAATAAAAAAAAAGTTGCCTGATTTTTATTTTTTACCAATCATTCTTTTGCACGGTTCGGTTGCTGCAAACACTCTGCGGTTAAGTATTGCGTTTCCCGAATCCTGTGCCGTGTTTCAATAATCTCTGACACACCTCACCGGGAAGGCGTTGGCAGGGCTTGACGGATAGGTTGAAACACTCATGTTTATGGAATTCAGTCCGTTGGCTACAGGCAGCCCCGTGTGGGTGGTGGAACTCCAGAACATTGTCCCGGTGAGGCCGCCCGAAGTAAATTTCCAGCTGTTGTTCAGGTAAAAAAGTCCGGCCAGGATTCCCTGGAACCCATAAGTGGCATTCATGTCTTTGAGGCTGTTCCCGGCCAGCCCGGGGCCAAGGTAGAAATTTTCAAGGTCGCTCCATTCCTGGCCCGACGGCAGGTGCCATCCCGGCAGGCAAAGACCCTGGGCGCCCTCGGCATTGATATAGTTCATCAGCTCATCCCACTGGTAATAGCCTCCCGACAGGGCGCACTGGGCTGAGATATCGCCGGCGCAATATTTTTCAAAGATGCAGTTGTCGCTCTGCGGCTGGTTTCCCGTGACGGTGGTCCCGTAGTTCAGGTTTTTCGCCATCCAGCAGCGGGCCGCCGCCCCCGAACCTGCCAGCATCGTCGGGTAGATCTGGCCGTCGCGGACATCGGTCACGGTGCCCGGGCAGGGCTGGTTTGCATTGGAGAGATAGACCTTTACCGGGAGGGTTGCTTCCCTGAAACAGTTATAAACATTGGTATAGCGGTAGGTGACCGGGTAGGGCGTTCCCGCCGATGAACCAACCACCGTACCGCTGCCCGGATCGAAGATATAGCTCCCGGGAATGGACTGTGATACCGCTGTCCCTGAATAGACACCCGTCGTTCCCAGGGGATACCCGCCTTTGAGAAGGATCGGGCGGCCGTTTTTTGTGGTTGAAAGATCGTTGCAGGGCAGGAAACTGACGTTCGGCTTTGGATTTACCCAGATGCTGAAAGGAACGGACACAGGCCCGCTGCCGCAGCCGTTGACGCCATTAACCGCCAGGGAGGAGATCCCGGTAAACCCGGCATCCCAGGTCAGGCTGATGCTGGCGGTTTGCCCGGCAATCACGCCGGCAATGGCAGGGATGAGACTCCAGGAATAGGAGGTGGTGAGGGGGTCGGTTGCGGGTATCGAATAGGCGATGGCGGCTTCGCCCTGGCATACGGGTGTGGGCCCGGTAATGGTTCCCGCAGCCAATGGCAGGGGATTGACGGTTACGGGCAGCGAAGCGTGCCTGCCGTCGCCGCAGGTTTCATTATGACCGTGTACGGTATAGAGGCCACTAACCGCGTTGGTGCCGTAACTCGTGGTAAGATTGTTTGTTCCGTTGCCGGTAACGATGTTACAGCCCGGGGGCAGCGCCCACACATAGCTGGTGGCATTGGCAAGGGGTGCGATGGAGGCTGAAATGCCGTTCTGGCCCTGGCATACGGGGGAGGGGCTGGTGATGACGCCTGCCGGCGATGGGAGCGGGTTGACCGTTACAGGGAAGACCGATGGAGTTCCGTCGCCGCAGTCGGCGCTGTGTCCCTTGACCGTGATCATCCCTGAAACCGCTGTTGAATCGAATGATACCGTGATGACATTGGTCCCGGCACCCGACGCGATGGTGGCGCCCGCAGGCAGGGACCAGATATAGCTTCCTGCACCCGTTATGACCGGGACACTGTAAACCAGCCCGCCCTGGCCCTGGCAAAGCGTTGCATTGCCCGTAATGGCTCCTGCAGGAACCGGGAAGAGCTTTACAGTCAGCGGTGTTGAACTTGACGGACCGTCGCCACAGGTATTGTGACCGTTAACCGAGATGGTTCCCGAAACGGCATTCAGCCCGGCATTGACCGTGATGGTGTTGGTGCCGGCACCGGTGGCGATCGTCAGCCCGGCCGGCAGGCTCCACGCATAGGAGGCGGCATTGGCGATGGTGGCAACTGAAACGGCAATGCCGTTCTGTCCCTGGCAAACCCAGGGCGGGGCGGTGATGGAACCGGCTGAAACCGGCAGCGGGTTGACGGTTATGGGGAAGGAGATCTCAGGCCCCGTGCCGCAACTGTTGACCCCGTGCACGCTGAGCGTGCCCGATGTGGCGGAGGTTGAAAAACCGAGGGTGATGCTGCGGGTGGTGCTGACCCCCGTGGCGCCCGGCGGCAGGGTCCAGCTGCAGGAGGTGGCGAAATGTAGCGTATCGATGTTGTAGGTTACATTATTTTGTCCCTGGCAAACGGTCGCCGGACCGGTAACCAGCTGGCTGGCCTGGGGCAGCGAATCGAGCGCAACCATCACGGTGTCGTGTGCCACGCAGCCATTGTTGTTGGTAACCCTTAACCATACGTTACCCGGCGTGCCGGTGGTGAGCGAGGAGCCGGTTGCCCCTGTGCTCCACTGGTAGGAGACATAGTTGCCTGCCGGGCTGAAGGTCGTGGTGGTGCCCTGGCAGATGGTCCGGTCGGGACCAAGGCTGACGGAACCGTTGGGATAATAGGAGATATGGATCGTATCCATCAGCGTGCAGAAATCGCCGTTGGTCATGCAGGCGTAATAGCCGGTGTCCTTCACCGTGTATTCGCGTGCGATGCCCACCGTGGTCCAGATGCCGGCGATGAGTTTTTCCCAGTTGTAGGAGGTGCGGTAGGGGCCGCCGTCGAGGACCATGCTGTCGCCGGGGCATATGCTGGCATCGGCGCCGAGGTAGAGGGTGCTGAAGTCGGAAAAGTAGCCGTATTCAGAACTGGCGGAGATATTGTTCAGGATCCCCAGGTGGAACTTGCCCTGCGTGTTTTCAATAATGTTACCGCCAACGGGAACCTGCACCGTCGAGAGGTTGTTTTGCCGGTAATAGACCCAGTTGTTGCTGGTACCCGGAACCACGCTGAAGCTGGCGCCTGTAAGTACTGTAGTGCCGCCGTTCAGCAGGAAGAAATCCTGGTTCCCGTTGCGGGTGAGGATCAGCAGGGCAAAGGCGCTGGTACTCGACCGGTTGAAGCCGATCTTCCTCGACCCGGTACAGGAATCGGGCGGCAGCAGCGACGAGCCGGCCTCGCCGGGATGTCCCGAAAGATGGTAGACATAGACCGGTTTGGTCGATTTCACATAGGCCGTGTTGGTGGTCGCCGGGAGCGGGTAGTCGTATTGCTGCCCCGTGTTGAGGGTGCCGACCGAGGTACCGTCAACGGTGACGTCGGTGGCATCCTGGGTGGCGAGGATATAGGCGCGTTCATCGTCGTTCGCGGGAGGAACGTTGTCGGCAAATCCTTTAATGACGATATATTCCTTTCCCAGCAGGTTTACCGGTACCGTCTGGTCGCCGATGATGTCCCAGCCCCCTGTGACGATGGAATCGTCGCTGAGGGTGATGGCAACGGGCTTGTCGGAAACCACGTGCGAACCTGCCAGTGAGGCGCTGGCCGTGGTGATCAGCGTACGGGCCGAGTAGGTCTCCCCCTTGTTGAGAACGACCTGGAACGGGACATTGGCCAGGTGGCCGACGATGTCGATCGAGGGGGTGATGGTGACGGTGGTGCCATCCTGGGTGGCCACGATGTCGAAGGCCTCGCTGCCGTCGTTGGTCTGGTTGGGGTAATCGGTCTGCCCGGAGATATAGAATTCGGTTCCCACGCCATTCTTACCCTTGAAGGAAAAGAGCGCGGGATTGCTGCCGTTGTTGAGGTCGTAATAGGCCGTGACATAGTTGTCGGAGGTGAGCAGCAACCCTTTGTGCAGCACCTTGTCGGGCGGCCGGTTTTCAATGCTGTCGAGCCAGGTGTTGTTGCCGTTGATCACATCGAGCTGGATGGAGGTGGTGGAGTTGGGGTTGATGGTACGCAGGATCGGGGCGAATTTGAGGTTTGCCGGCATGCGCAGCACGATATGGGCCGTATCTTCCATGGTGGAGACACGGATAAAGACAGGCCGGTCGCCATGGTTCGAGGAGGCCTCGGGCCCGACAAACCAGAACTCCTTGTCGATCTGTGAAAACAATGAACCTGTCAGCGACAGGAACAGAAAAAGTAAAACTATTTTTTTCAGTGGTATCCCCCGGTTCAGATTTATTCCGTAAAATTACAAAAAATCCAATGTAATGCAACCTAACAAACAGATTGGCTAAAAATCATAAAATTTCCTTATCATGCGTAAAGAGATTGATTTTATTGGTGAAATGGAGCTTCCGGCAGATGCCTTGTATGGGATTCATGCCGCGCGTGCCCGGGAAAATTTCCCCGACACCACCCCGTTTCACCGTGAATGGTACCAGGCTGTGGGATTGGTAAAAAAGGCCTGTTACCAGACCGCCGAGGCCTATGACAGGGCTGTTGAAGAGAAATTCGGAGCCGGCAGGCCCGATCGCACATCAAGGCTCACCCACCTGATCCATGCCGCCTCGGAGGTGGCGGAGGGTGATCATTTCGAGGATTTTATCGTGCCCGCCGTATCGGGTGGGGCCGGCACGAGCATCAATATGAATGTCAACGAGATCATCACCAATGTGGCGCTGCTGAAACTTGGCGTACAACCCGGTAGTTACCACCTGGTCGATCCCATCGAAGATGCCAATATCTTCCAGTCGACCAACGATGTGATCCCCACGGCGCTCAAGGTGGCCGCCATGTTCCTGCTGCAGGATCTCGAGAAGGCGATCAATGCGGTGAGGTTCGACGTAGAACAACTGGAGATCACCCACCAGGACGACCTGCGGCCGGGATATACCCAGATGCAGGAGGCGGTTCCCACCTCCTTCGGGAAGCTTTTCAGTACTTACAGCGAGGCCCTGTCGCGCGACTGGTGGCGTGTTTCAAAATGTTTCGAACGGATCAAGGTGGTCAACCTGGGGGGCAGCGCCATTGGCACGGGGATGGCGGTACCCCGCTACTTCATCATGGAGGCCGTCGGCCACCTGCAGCAGCTCACCGGCCTGCCGGTCACGCGCAGCGAGAACCTCTCCGATGCCACCAGTAACCTCGATTCCCTTGTCGAGATCCATGCAACCCTCAAAGCTCATGCCGTGAACCTCGAGAAGATGGTTGCCGATATCCGCCTGCTGGCCTCCGACCTGACGGGCTCCTCCCTGTCGATACCCCAATGCCAGGTAGGCAGTTCGATCATGCCAGGGAAGGTCAACCCGGTGATCCCCGAATTCGTGATCAGCGCTGCCCATAAGATCTATGCCAATGACCAGCTGATCAGTTCGCTGTCGGCCCAGGGATGCCTCGAGCTGAACGCCTACCTGCCCGCGATCGGCCATGCGCTGCTGGAGAGCCTGAAACTCCTTGTAGCCTGCAACCGCACCCTCAAAACCCACCTGTTCAATGCGCTGGTCGTTCATGCAAACATAAGCCTGGAGCGGCTTTTCCGCAGCGCGTCGATCACCACGACGCTGATTCCCCATATCGGGTACCATAAGGCTGCGGAACTGGCTGCTCTGATGAAAAGCGGTGGGATCAGCATATTTGAAGCCAACAAATCGGTGCAGGCTTTAAGTGAAGAAAAACTGCGGAATCTCCTCAAACCGGAAAACCTGCTGAAACTGGGATATACCCATAGCGAGGTGGCGGGATAATCTAAAAATATTTATCTTTGCTACAACCTTTAAAATTCTGACCCATGAGAAAAATTTATGTTTTAGCGCTTATCCTGAGTTTGTCGCTTGCGGTTTTTGCCCAGCAGAAACGGGCTGTAATATCGTCCTCCCTGCAAAACACAGCCGTACTTTCCCCAAAGTATAACGGCCATGCCGAGTTGCCGTTGAATCCTACCAATCCCATTGTCACCAATAAAAGCGTGAACGATGATATCATCGGTGATTCAAGGTATGACAACCAGTGCAACGGTTCCGTCGCAAACCGGATCTACCTGTGGCCCGACAATTCCATTTCTGCCGCCTGGATGCGCGGAACAAACGATGCATCCGGTTACGGCGACCGCGGCACAGGTTACAATTACAACAACGGCACCAGCTGGGCGGCAGTGCCGACAGCACGGATCGAGACCGTCCGTACAGGCTGGCCCAGCCTGAACCCCTGGATGGGCAACGGCGAGATCGTTTTCGCCCATAACGCCTCTGCAACCCTGATCATGAATACCCGCCCCGCCAAGGGTACCGGCGCCTGGACCCAGTCGCTTGCACCCGCAGGCCCGACAGGCGTTACCAGTCTCCTGTGGCCCAGCGCCATCACCAGCGGCAGCAACCACCAGTATGTGCATATCCTGGCCATCGGCCAGGCAAGTTACCAGGGGATGAGCGATGCCCTGCTCTACTACCGTTCGCTCGACGGCGGCGCCACCTGGGATAAGAACGGCGTGATCCTCCCGGGGATGACCATCGCCGACGGCCTTGGCTATTCGGGCGACGATTACAACTGGGCCGCCCCCAAAGGCGATACCATCGCCTTCGCGGTTGCCGGAAACTGGGAGGACGGATATATCATGAAGTCGTTTGATAACGGGGCAACCTGGACCAAAACCGTATTTTTCAACAATCCGTTTAAATTGACACCGATATCGACGGTGGTACCCACCTTCTGGTGCCCCGACGGTTCAACAGCCATCCAGCTCGACAAAAACGGAAAAGCCCATGTGGCCGTAGGTCGTATGCGCGCCAACGGCGACGGTACCTCACGATATTACTTTCCCGGTACCGATGGTCTGATCTACTGGAATGAGAGCATGCCGGCCATGGATACCACGCGCCTGAGCAACCTCGACACCCTGGATGCCCACCACCAGCTGGCCGGTTATGTGGCCACTAACCAGGCCGGCGATTCCATCGTGGGTTTCCCGAAATATGGCGTCGGACTCAGCTCTTTCCCGAAAATTGTCATCGACAATAACAACAATATGAATGTTTACTGGTCGGGGATCACGGTTGGCAATCCCGATCCGACCCCCTTCAACTACCGTCATATCTGGGTTCGCAACTGGCATGAAGGTTTTGGTACCATGGTTGATATGAATGCTGATTTTCTCTATATTTTCCAGGAGTTTGTCTATCCATCCACCGCCTCGAAACTCAAGAACAACCAGGTGCAGTTGATATGCCAGACCTCCTCCCAGCCCGGTTCCAACATCCAGGATGCTACGGTTCCCGTTCACGATGTCAGCTATATGTATCGCACGATCCCGATGATTGTCGGCGTAGATCAGCATGCAGCACAGGCAAAGAACCAGGTGAGCCAGAGCTACCCGAACCCTGTCAAGGGATCGGCCCATATCAATATCTCCCTGGAACGTCCGGCACAGGTAACCCTTGTGGTGACCGATCTCCTTGGCCAGCAGGTGATGACCCTCAATGAAGGGATGTTGTCTTCGGGTTCCCGGATGGTCAGTTTCGACTGCAGCTCCCTCAAACAGGGATTCTACCTGCTCACGGTGAATATCAATGGCGAGGCCTTTACGCAAAGGATCATCAAGGAATAGGTGCTCATAAGCCTTTCCCTGGTTTGTTTTAGACCCCAACCTGCCCTCCCCTTCAAGGGGAGGTTGGGGATAGTGGTTGATTTTCACCTGGTTAACATCAACAGGGAATCAGGAACCATCCGCATCATTGACAATTTAAAAAAATGGGCGCTCCCTGCGGGCGCCCATTTTTTTTGATCCCCATCAGCCACCGGGGTTAACCCTTATTTAACGCTTATTTAACGCTATAAGCCAGAATGGTTGATAAAAGCTTAAAGAACCTATGGAGAATGTTAAAGACCCTATGGAGAATGTTAACCATACCTTGGAGGATTTTAACCATAGGTTGGAGAATGTTAACCATATGTTGGAGAATGTCAAACACCCCCCGGAGAAGCTTAATGAAACCTTGAATAACATGAAAGGCTGGCGCCCGGTTAGACCTGTAGCCGGGAAGTGGTAAAAGGGTTGTCATATCTGTTTTCTGCTGGAAATATTCCGGTTACAAGGCAGGCAGCAAATAAAGTATATTTCTCCAGGCGGGGCTGTGTGAATCTCACAAGGGCTGTTCTGCTTTTCGCCCTGCTGACCGGCGGGATCATCAACAAGGCCTTCCGGTTTTACCGGATGAATATCCCTGAAAAATCATAGTGCAGTAACATCAGGAGTTTACGCTTGTCTTGAACACGGCCATGCAGAGTCGTGCCTTGTTTTCTTACCAATTCAAGGAAAGACAATTGCAACGGGGGAGGTCATCTACCTGGAAGCTGCATCCTGGTCATCATCGTGCTGTTGCTCCAAATGACAACAACAACGCAGGTTTCATTCCAAAAAATCTATACAAAAGGACCAGCCAAAACCGCTTGGCCGGTGATTCCTCCTCCGATTTTGGCAGAAAAAGGAAGCAGAGGCAGTAATAAATGAGAATGTCTTTTACATCTGAGACTGGCCAATCGCAGGTAAAAGATGGCTGCAGGCTTGTTACTTGCACCTTCGTGATTTAACAGCTTTTCCCGTATGGCTATATTACAGTCTTCTTGTATGTTACAAAGCCATTTTTTTTCTCTCAATATATGTAGGTGATTCTCATTAAATTGTATATTTACATGGCAATTTTTCAGTGGAAGGCATTAATATTATTTTCCGGTTTTAACGATCTGATATTTCACCCAAATATAAACAACGTTCCATTGTCAGGAGTTCTTTGTATCGTTCAATAAACCCTTCAACTTGCTCCGACCTATTCAGGATCGGAGCAGGGAGCGGGTAAACCAAGGCTTTTCCGATGTCTGAAATTAACTGCCCTAATCTCGTTCTGTGTTTCCTTTTCTGCATTGTTTCATCAAATGATTATGCACAAAAGTGGGCTAAAAAAAATGCACTAACCACCGCCGACCTGAAGGGCATATGCCTTGTTAACCATGACACCGGCTTTGTGTTCGACCCTTTCCATACCATCCGGAAAACCACCGACAACGGCCTCACGTGGCAATGCCGCCAGATCAAGTACACTAAAATCAATCATGACCTCACCAGCCTCCCTGCCGGTGTTTATTCTCTGCGATTAACGGCAGATAAAACAGTTCAGGTGGGGAAATTTGTTAAACAGTAACTATTTGTCTGTTGTCAGAAATTTCTCGTAAACATGACTAATTGACGCCAGGAATAAATAGATCGAAAAAATGAAAAGGATAACCGTTTTCATCTGTTTAGTTTTTTGTCCTGTAATTGCTTTGTCCCAATGGACATGGCAAAACCCTCTTCCTCAGGGTAATGCCTTATATAGTGTTTTTTTTCCCGATGCCAATACTGGCTATGCGGTGGGATATGCCGGATCTATAATAAAAACCACAGATGGAGGTCAATCATGGATTATTTTTTCGAATGTGCCTTCTCTTGATTTTACCTCAGTTTTTTTTACCGATATCAATACAGGGTATGCAGCAGGTAATGATCAATGGACAGGGGAGGTTAAAATAATTAAAACTAATGATGGTGGCATGAATTGGTTTGATGTCTGGAGTGATATGAACTATTTTATTGAATCAGTTTTCTTTGTCGATGCTGATACAGGTTATGCAGTGGGTGATTGGGGAACTATTTTAAAAACCGTTAATGCAGGATCGACATGGACATCTGTATCCTTTGGATTAGCAGCAGATCTGACTTCTGTTTATTTTCCCGATGCCAACATAGGCTATATTGTTAGCATCAATGGACATATTTACAAAACCATTAATGGAGGAACAACCTGGACTAATTTATCCAGCGGGACGACCAATCGTCTCACATCAGTTTACTTTACGGATACAATTACAGGATACACCGTCGGTGAGACCGGAACGATTCTGAAAACCACCAATGGCGGTACAACCTGGACTCATTTATCCAGTGGGACAACCAATTATCTGACATCAGTTTATTTTGCTGATGCCCATACAGGTTATATCGTTGGACATGCTTATTCGATAGGTGATTCAGCGACCATCATAAAAACTACAGATGGAGGTGCAACCTGGACTTCAATATCAGATGGAATTTCTGACGGTTTATCATCTGTTTATTTTGTGAATGCGAATACGGGTTACGTGGTCGGCGAATTTGGGAATATATATAAAACACTTAATGGTGGCATAACCTGGGCTGCTTTATCAGCCGGAACAATTTACACTTTATATTCTCTTTGCTTCACAGATCCAAATACGGGTTATGCAGTTGGAGGGGATTATTATGATAATTCGGGAATTATTTTAAAAACGGTCGATGGAGGCTCCACCTGGTTAGTTTTGCCTATGGTAACGACCTTGTGTGGATTAAGATCAATTTATTTTACCGATCCCAATACTGGGTATGCGGCAGGGAATTGTGGTACCCTTTTAAAAACCACTGATGGAGGTACAACCTGGAGTGCCTTGGTGAATGGAATTTTTGGTTGTTTTAATTCTGTTTACTTTCCCAATGCATTTACTGGTTATGCGGTGGGTGACGCTGGTATGATGATGAAAACCAATGATGCAGGAGCAACCTGGGATACATTATCAAGCGGGACACCCTACAGCTTAAATGCAGTTTACTTTAAAAACGCCGATACAGGTTTTGTGGCTGGTTATGGAATTTTAAAAACCACCGATGGTGGCCTAACCTGGACTACCATACCGAGCGGCACAACTCAGAGATTAACGTCAATTTCATTTCCTGATATAAATACAGGATATGTCTCAGGATCTGATGGCACCATTGTTAAAACGATTGATGGCGGGACAACATGGACACACTCAGTGAGCGGAATCCCTGTTGAGTTAAGTTCAATTTTTTTTACAAATGCCAATATCGGATATACGGTAGGCGGTAATGGACCTGGTATTGCCCATTATGTTTATAAAACAATAAATGGAGGATTAAGCTGGGATACGCTCGTGTGCAGAACCACAGATTGGTTATATTCAGTTTATTTTACAGATGCATCAACAGGTTATGTGGCAGGTATGTTTGGAATCATTTTAAAAACCACAAACGGAGGGGGATTCCCAGTGGGGGTCGAAGAACCCTCGTCAATGGGTGCCACAATAAAACTGTACCCAAACCCGGCTGAAAATACAATCTTCATCGAATTTAAAGGTAAAATGGAAAATACTGTATTATCGGTCATGAATATTAACGGGCTGATAGTATTAACCCGCCGGATTTCCGAACCCGGGATCAAACTTGACATCAGTAACTTGCCTGGCGGGGTATATATTGTCCGCTTGATCAATGAGAAAACCGTGAAAAATGTAAAATTTATCAAGCAATAAAACTTTGGCAAATTGAAAGTTGAACCTTACGAACCCCTCAGTCCCCCGCTTAACAGGTTTACCCGACGGGATATTCCTGGCTGTTATTGAATCGGACGGACTGACGACCGGTCGGGCGAAACTTGTCAAACATCAATAACCGGGCAACCAGTTTGCGTTATTTTAATATCTCGCTTTATTGTCAGTTTTCAATTCAACTGTTTTTTGTAATTTAGTATTTTATCTGTTTTCTTACAAATCAGCACTTTGATTTCTAAATTGTAAATATTATCTTTGTGACATGATTCCAAGGGATTTACATGCGGTTTTGCTGGCTGCTTCTGAAAAAAGTGCTGTCATCTCTGTCACAGGGCCCAGGCAATCGGGAAAAACCACGCTGGTTAAAGCGGTGTTTCCCGGCTATACGTATATCAATTTCGAGGATCTGAGCCTGCGGGAATTTGCCACCGGCGATCCGGCATCTTTCCTGAAAACATACGGCAAAAGGATCATCCTTGATGAAGCACAGCATGTGCCCGGACTGTTTTCGTATATGCAGCTTGCCGTTGACGGGGATAAGGAGATCCGCATCGTCATTACCGGGTCACAAAACCTGTTGCTTCATCACAGTATATCGCAAAGCCTCCCGGGTCATATTGCACGATCTGCAATTCAGGAGGGAGTTCGTGTATAAATGAAGACACGAAACAATATGTTCTTCAGTGGATTGAAAAAGCCGAAGAAGATCGTCTGGTAGTTCAGCAACTTGTTGATGCGGACTCAACTGCCCGGGGTGCAATCGGGTTTCATTGTCAGCAGGCAGCCGAAAAATTCATAAAGGCTTACCTTATTTTTCTTGGAATCGATCCGGAAAGAACGCACAATTTAGAATTTCTGGTTGAGTGATTTTCGTCCATTGATAAAGACTTTTCCAATATCAATCTCATGAACCTCACTGACGATGGTGTTGAAGCCAGATATCGGGTGACTTTCTCGAACCTTCTGTAATCGAAATAGAGACACTGATTCAAATTGTGGACAGTATCAGGGAAAAAGTTCTGCAAAAAATCAACTGACGAAAACCATCAAGCTAAATTACCGCCTTGGTGATTTGCTTTTTGAGACCAACCCGATGGTATCAGGATGGGAAGGCATGTAGATCATACAACTTTGCCTTGTAGTCACATTTGTTTACATCGTAAATTACTGATCAAATCCGGGAACCGACCGGGCCTTAGCAAGGGAGTTGAATGACTACAACCCGGGTGTGTCAGTGTACCCGTCGTCGCGGGAGAATGCGTTTGCGGTGAGGTGTTTGCATAATTAGGCAGAGATTGTTGTGGATTAATATAAATTGTGTAATTTTAAAGTCATAAATTAAATTTACACATAATGCATTATCTGAAAAGGGATATTGAACCCGAAGCAAGGAGCCTTTTAGCCAGTTTTCCAGTCCTTACTATCACAGGGCCCAGGCAATCCGGGAAGACGACGCTTGCCAGGCATTTATACCCCAAACTGCCTTATTACAATTTTGAGAATCCCGATACGCGGTTATTTGCAGTGCAGGATCCGCGTCGGTTTTTAGCAGACTTACCGGAAGGGGCAATCCTGGATGAATTTCAACAGGTACCTGAAATTGTCTCATATCTTCAACAGGTGGTTGACGAGAACCGCAACAAATGCCGTTTTATTCTCACCGGCAGCAACCATTTTTCCATGATGGAGCGTGTAAGTCAGTCACTTGCCGGCAGAACCGGCATTCTGAAGTTGCTCCCATTCAGCCTGCATGAACTGAAAAAGGCAGCACCTGAAAAAACCGATGATCTGATGTATACCGGATTTTATCCCTCCATCTACGCCAATAACATTGAGCCCCTGAAATTTTACCGGAATTATTATGAAACCTACCTCCAGAAAGATGTCCGGCAATTGTTACAGGTCAGGGATCTGCACCAGTTCGACCGTTTCATCCGGCTATGCGCGGGAAGGATCGGGAACATTCTGAACCTCTCTTCCCTGGCAAACGATACCGGATTGTCGGTACCCACGATACGCCAATGGCTGTCGGTACTCGAAGCCTCTTTTATTCTTTTCCTGCTTCCCTCATTTTTCGATAATATCTCCAAACGGCTGATCAAATCGCCAAAAATATATTTTTACGATCCGGGCCTGGCCGGCTACCTTCTCGGGATTGCGAACAGTGAACAGATGGCACGCGATCCTTTGCGTGGCGCAATTTTCGAGAACCTGGTAATCACTGAGGTGATAAAGCATCGTTACAACCGGGGTGAGGAGCCTTCAGTGTTTTTCTTCCGCGACAGCCATCACACCGAGGTGGATCTTATATTAAAAACGGGACATCAGTTAACCGCAGTGGAGATAAAATCATCCGCTACCTATCATCCTGATTTTCTAAAAGGGCTGAACTATTTTGACAAACTTTTCGGGGAAAGGGTATCCGGTTTATACCTGATCTATGATGGGCAGCTGGAACAACCCGGCAGGACCAGGATTATGAACTATAGAACCACGGCAGAAGAAGGTGTTCAATGAACCCACGAACAGTAACACCGGTCAGGATGCTGATCTTCGCTGCGCTTGTATGTTGCGGCATGCAGGGTTATACCCAGGGCGAATGGAATCAGTGGCGGTTTGGAGACCATGCCGGCCTGGACTTCAACTTCACGCCGCCTGTTGCCGTGACAAACAGTGCGATGCAAAATTTGTATGAATCGATCTCCCAGGCCGATTCCCTGGGGAACCTGCTTTTTTATTCCGACGGGCAGACGGTTTGGAACAAGAACAACGTGGTGATGCAAAACGGGACCGGGCTATATGGTTTCGCACAAGGTAGTTCAGTTTTTTTAATACCTGATCCGGGGAATTCATCCCTGTATTATTTGTTTACCGTTGGGCCATGGATGTGGTATCCGCCCAGGAGAGGTCTTTACTATTCAAAAATAGACATGAACCTGGCAGGCGGTTTGGGAGGAGTTGTTGCCGGGCTGAAAAACATACCGGTTCCAGGAGCTGAAAACGTCCCCAAGGGAATATACGGAACCCGCCACAGAAACAACAAGGATGCCTGGTTAGTCGCCAGGTCACAGACTCCGCAGGTTTTCCTGTCGTACCTGATCACATCCGCCGGTTTTAACACGACACCCGTAATCAGTCCAAGCCAGGTAAATTGTATCGACCCCCCAACTTCATGGCCTTCGGTCGCGATCAGAATTTCGCAGGACGGGGATAAAATGATTGTGGGCTATGGCTCTTCAGACAGCACCATGAACATCTGTCATTTCAACAATGCGAACGGGAAAGTGGATGAACTATTTAAGATCCCGGTTATTTTCATGGGTAAGAAATATCCGGGAGGTATCGGGGAGTTCAGTAAAAATTCATCCTACTTATATGTGTGGTCTGCTATTGCCAGTTGGACCCTTCCTCCCTATCCGGATCGGCTGGTTGTGCAATACCAAATTAATGCAATGGATTCCGCCCAGATCATGCAAAGCCAGATACTGATCGATTCATCGCATGTTTTTTCCGGCCAGTTTCTACTCGGGCCTGAGGATAAAATCTATATCGGTGAAAACGGGGTTGATTCTCTCGGTGCAATCAATGATCCGAACATGCCGGGTACCAGCTGTAATTTTCAGTTGAATGCCGTATCTCTCAACGGTAATGATAGTTGGGGAGCATTGCCCCTGTTCCTCCAGCGGTATAAAGCATATTTCCAACATACTGGAAGTTGTCCTAACGAACCCATTGCGTTTACCTCCGACATCTGGCCGCCCCCCGATTCGATCCGGTGGAATTTTGGCGACCCGGCCTCCGGAGTGGCAAATACATCGACGTTGGCGAATCCCTCGCACAGCTTTACTTCGTCAGGGAACTACCTTGTTGAACTGTATGTTAGGCACAATGACAACCGTCGTGATACCACCTGGCAAACCATCACCATACAGACCGCTCCCCAACCGGCTCTCGGCCCCGACCAGACCATTTGCGCCCCGCAAACGGCTACATTTGATGCCGGAGCATGCACCGGCTGCACCTACCAGTGGGATGACCTGACCACCATGACCATGAACATCGGCAGCGGACAGACCTACACAACTGGCACTCCGGGGTTGTACCGGGTAAATGTGACCGGCCCGAACGGATGCACCGGCCGGGATACGGTGCAACTCTCCATCGGGACACCGGTTGCAGTCAGCGTGACCATTGCGACCGGAAGCACAACTGTTTGTGCCGGGGAACAGGTAACCTTTACTTCCAATGCAAACAATGCAGGAGCTTCACCCGTATATCAATGGAAGGTCAATGCAGCCAATGCAAGCAATGCAAACAATGCAACGTTTACCTATACGCCCATGAACGGTGATTGCGTTACGCTGGATGTGACCTCCAATGGCGCCTGCGTGACTGGTAGCCCCGCCACCTCCAACCAGATCTGCATGACGGTGAACCCGCTTCACCCGGTCAGCCTGACTATTTCTTCGACTTCTACCCATACCTGTGCAGGTATACCCGTCACATTCAATGCCTTTCCGACTAATCCCGGCAACAGTCCCGTTTATCTGTGGAAGGTCAACGGAGTAATGGCAGGATCAAACAGCCAGGTATTCACCTATACGCCTGTAAATGGCGATTGCATCACCTGTGTGCTGACCTCCGATATCACCTGCCCGACCGGGAACCCGGCCCTGTCCAACTCAATATGCATGACCGTTGATCAGTTGCTGCCGGTCAGCGTTACGGTTTCTACGCCACAAACAACGGTTTGTGCCGGCACTTTGGTCACCTTTACTGCCAATCCGACCCATGGCGGAATACTGCCTGGATACCAATGGAAAGTGAATGCTGTCAATGTCGGCGGTGCGACAAATTCAACCTATACCCTTGTGCCGTTGAACGGCGACATTGTAACCTGTCAATTGATATCATCAGACAACTGTGTTACCGGCAATCCGGCCATAAGTCCCCCGGTAACCATGACCGTCACCCCAAACCCTGCCGTGACCGTTTCGGTCACCCCTTCGGCCAATCCTTTCTGTACGGGAAGCCAGGTAACCTTTATAGCCGTTCCCAACCATGGCGGTCTGTTTCCGGCATATTTATGGAAAGTAAATGGAGGCATTGCCGGCACAAACAGTTCCTTATTCACCTACACACCGCTGAATGGAGATGTTGTAACCTGCGAGTTAACCTCATCCGACAACTGCGTTACCGGCAATCCGGCAACCAGCGCTCCGGTAACCATGATCGCGAGCCCTATTCTGGAGGTGTCGGTTTCGATCACAGCATCGTCCAATCCATTTTGTGCCGGCAGTCCGGTAACATTTACGGCAACACCCGACCATGGCGGCCTGATCCCTGGTTATCAATGGAAGGTCAACGGCAGCAATGCCGGGACAAACAGCCCATCTTTTACTTATTCACCGGCCAACGGTGATCAGGTGTCATGCACCCTTAATTCATCGGCATCCTGTATAACCGGGAACCCTGCCTTGTCAAATATCATCACGATGACGGTCAATACCAACCTGCCGGCAGGGGTTTCCATTTCAACGCCGACCAACCCGTTCTGCCCGGGAACGGCGGTCACCATCACGGCAACGCCTACCAATGGCGGACCGACGCCGGTTTACCAATGGAAGGTGAATGCAATCAATGTAATCAATGCAAACAATGCAAGCTATGCATACAATGCGGTGAATGGCGATGTGGTTACCTGCGAACTGACTTCAAACCTCAATTGTGTCACGGGCAACCCGGCCATCTCAAATTCAATCCTCCTGTCCGAACGCGCAGCGCCGAATGTGACGTTTACCAGTTGTTTCGACACGGTAACCATCCTGGGCGCCCAACCGTTCAGTCTGCATGGAGGATTGCCCCTGGGGGGCCAGTACAGCGGTCCCGGAGTAAACACCGGGATTTTCACCCCTTCCGTTGCAGGAACCGGGCTGAAGACGATCACCTATGGTTACTCCAACGTATATACTTGCCTTGCAACCAAAACAAGAACCATCCTGGTTCAGCCCAACCCGGCTTTCTCCTGCGGCAACAACCTGACGGATATCCGGGATAACAAAGTTTACCCGACCGTTCAGATTGGCTCCCAATGCTGGATGGCAGCGAATTTGGATTTCGGATTTCAGATTTCAGATTTAACTCCCCAAACCGACAACTGTATAGCCGAAAAATACCTTCGAAATTCGATATTCAGTGTTCAATATTCGATTTTCTACCAATGGGATGAACTCATGCGATACACCACCGCTGAAGGCGCCCAGGGGCTTTGTCCTCCGGGTTGGCATGTTCCTTCGGCCGCAGAATGGAATACGCTGCTTGCCTTTTACAGTGGTCCCGGCGTGGCGGGCGGGCCGATGAAGGATACGCTGCTGCTCAATGGGTTTAAGTCCTACCAGCAAGGTTTTCTTTACCAGAACAACACCTGGGCATTCACCTCCGGGCCGGCTGCGGGAGCGATCTACTGGAGCTCGACCGCTTCGGGAGGCGACCGGGCCGTGGCAAGGGGGTTTAATGACTACAATCCGAGCGTGTCGATGTACCCATCGGCGAGGGCAAATGCATTTCCAATCAGATGTTTGAAGGATTAGTCCACCGATAATTTATTGTCGGCTCCAAAAACCAAATTCAAATTTCTGCGATCCGATGTTACAGGTTGAGGAAATTGTCTCAGTGACTAAGTTGTATTCCAAAAATCACAACGATTACAAGCTGAATATTAGAATTAAAAAGAAAAAGCGCTGGATAAAGAGAAGAAAAAGGATGATATTTGCGAGCAGAGTACCCCTTTTTTTCACTTTTAACGTAATGGAAATTGTGAAAAAATGTTTCAGTTTCGCACTTGACTTTGACTATCTTTGTATTTACATCTTTTGTGAATGAGGGAATCAGAAAAATTAGTGCTTACGGAAATCAAAATAATCATCTCCCGCTTTCTCCCGGAATCGGATGTGATCTTGTTTGGCTCCAGGGCCCGTGGTGATTACCAAAACAATTCTGATTATGACTTGCTGGTCATAACCCGATCGTCATTGAATAGTCAACAGCGATTATATTTCCAGGCACTTATAAGAAAAACGCTTGCAAAACAGCATATTCTTGCTGACATTATCATTCATTCTTTTAGTGACATTGAAAAGAAGCAAAACCTCCCGGGTCATATTGTACGATCTGCAATTCAGGAAGGAGTTCGTGTATGAATGAAGACACGAAGCAATATGTTCTTCAGTGGATTGAAAAAGCCGAAGAAGATCGTCTGGTAGTTCAGCAACTTGTTGCTGCGGACTCAACTGCCAGGGGTGCAATCGGTTTTCATTGTCAGCAGGCAGCCGAAAAATTCATAAAGGCTTACCTTATTTTTCTTGGAATCGATCCGGAAAGAACGCACAATTTAGAATTTCTGGTTGAGCGATGTTCGTCCATTGATAAAGACTTTTCCAATATCAATCTCATGAACCTCACTGACTATGGCGTTGAAGCCAGATATCCGGGTGACTTTCTCGAACCTTCTGTAATCGAAATAGAGACACTGATTCAAATTGTGGACAGTATCAGGGAAAAAGTTCTGCAAAAAATCACCTGACGAAAACCATCAAGCTAAATTACCGCCTTGGTGATTTGCTTTTTGAGACCAACCCGATGGTATCAGGATGGGAAGGCATGCAGATCATACAACTTTGCCTGGTAGTCACATTTGTTTACATCGTAAATTACGTGATTAAATCCGGGAACCGACCGGGCCGTGGCAAGGGGGTTGAATGACTACAATCCGGGTGTGTCAGTGTATCCGTCGTTGAGAGGAAATGCCTTTTCGGTGAGGTGTTTACGGGATTGAAACAACTTACATACCGCGTTTTCGCAGTTTTATTATTTTAAACGCCTTATAACTCTTTATTTTAGTAATTTTGCCGAATGATGTATTGTTAATATATAGATCCGACCTTCTTTTACGGTTTTATAAATTAAACGGTAACTTCCTATTATGAGTTCACGGATTGAAGTTTCATTGAGCTCGGGGACTTTCCTACCCACCATTGGGTTGGATTCCAGAAATTCCGTGGCACTGATTATCCTTTCAAGAGTCAATCGTGCATATTGAACAGAATCTCTGGAAATATAATCCCCGATTTCCTGCAAATCGGTCAGCGACCTGTTCGTCCAGATTATTTTAACCATCGCTCCAGCTTCTTCTTCACCTCTTCAGTTGAGTTGACCTTTCCGTCCCTGACATCCTGCAATCCCTGCTCTACCTTGTCCAGAAGGATCAATCTTTCAACGACTTCCTCGATCGCGAGGCTTTCCTCCGGAAATGAATCAATCGTTTTTCTGATTTTATCTTTCGTCAGCATTTTTTCTTTTTTTCAAAGATACGACAGTTCAAGGAAAATTTGAAAATCCGTAATCGGTTTTCAGAACCCGCAAGCAGCTTTCATGCCATGGACCACCGTTTTATAGAATGAATTGTTACGTCTTAATAACTTTAACCGCACGACAAATTTACCATTAGCCTTCAGGTAAGCAATAAATGTGCCCGGCTTGCTGGGTTGACCGCCAATGTCGAGCCCGCGCCAATTTATGATTTGTGAACCTCCTTCCAGTTTTTGATTAGTTAAACATTCGACAAACTTCCCTTGAAGATCAAAAACGGATAATTCTACCAATGCCGTTTCCTTTATGTTAAAATTAAATATGGTTTCATCCTGAAAAGGATTGGGATAGTTCTTTAAACCGGATGAAATAATATCGGAATAGTTATGTGTTCCAACAATCGGATCCGTAATAAAATGGCCATGACCATCGTTCAACCTGATATCGACCTTATTGGCAATGTTGGAATAATCAAAACCAACTGTAATGATATCAATAAAGCCATTATTATCAAGATCATCACAGTAAAAGCTGCAGGTTGTTTCTCCTGTGCCCGGGACTGAAATAGTCTGTGAATTTGCAAGCTGGAAATTTCCAATGTTGTGCCAAAGTATATAACCTGTAATACTATTTTGATACATTACATCGGGGAACCCGTCATTTTAAAAATCCGTGACAAAACAGATTAATATTCAGATAAGCCATGCACTGCAGTTGAAGGCTCGTTTCGGGCGATTGGAATTACCGGATTGAAATCTGAAGATCTTTCCCTAAGCCCTGCTTAATAATCCGATAAAAGGTAGATTATTGAATTTTACATTTTCCTGATTCAATCCTTGAAATATAGCTTTTCTTCGTCTCAGTCCTTTCCGCGAGTTGTTCCTGGGTTACTTGTGCTTCCTTCCTGGCTTCCTTTAATAATTCACCAAAAATGAAAGAGATGGCTTCGGATTCGAAAATTACCCTTGCCGGTGTTCCCTTTGTACCGTACTGCTTATTTAAATGCTCTTCCAATGTCGATATCTTGCCCATGCTGGTTTATCCCTTTCTTCAAATTCAAAATAGTCCCTCGTGCGTTTTCTCCTGATTCAATTTCGTGTTCAGGTGTCTTTTGTGATTTTTTAATTTCATAAAGGCGTGCTCTATCCTCCAAATAAATTTACAACCCGGATTGAACAACGTCAGGCAACCTGAACAACGTTAATGAATCGACACCAGCTATTTTTCAAGGGTTGTGTCGGGACGTACATTGGTGTAGGGACGTGCCATGTCTAGGGACATGCCATGTATAGGGACATGCCATGGCATGTCCCTACGGGCACACCATGTTATCGTCGTAGGGCCACGCCATGGCGTGGCCCCATCATGCAGGGGGTTACCTTGTCAATAGCTCCCCACCTTCCTGTAAATCCCGTACAGGAGCGGGTTACCGCTGCGCAGGCTGACCGTGAAATTGTCGAGGATATAGGGGAGTTTCATCGGGCTCCAGAAAAACACCTTCAGCACGAGGCCATGGTGGCGCAGGTCGAGGTCGCTGAGCCGGATGGAATGAAACAGTCGTCCCTGTTGCCCGGGGGCGATGTAATCGCTTACAGGGGTGGAGTTCCAGTAGATCAGCTTGTCCTTCGAGGTTACGCTCACCACCAGCCACCCGGCCGGGAAGACGCGGGGGATCCTGATATCCACAGAGGCGTCGATCACGTCGTCGCCGGTATGCATCAGGCTTCTCAAGGGCACCTCGAAGGTGGGGCTGAATTCGGCGCCGGTAAGGGCCACGAACGATTTTTTGCCATCCAGCGCGAGCGAATCGCTGCACTGGCTGTTATTGACATATCCCCACTCAGGCAGGGAGGGCTCAAAGGTGTTGACGAGGGTGTAAAAATATTCATCCAGCGGCTTTTTGGGGCTGATCCTTGAAAACAGGAAAAAGTCGCCGCCGGCATAAGTCTTATGCTCAACCAGGAAGGGAAATTTTTCCAGGATAAGCCGGTAGGTTTCGCAGCGGGAGGAGGCAATACAGCCGAAGGCCAGGTAGTTGCCCCGGCAGCGGGCGAGGCAGGCCAGCAAGCCGCCCCTTGGCGGGATCGAATGCAGGTTTGCATAGGGGAGGCTGTCACATCCCAGTGCTTTCAGGTAATATTGCAGGATCTCCTTCTTGGCATCGAGGATCACGGCGCAGTTCGCGCGGCCGAGCGAGTCGCACTTCTTTTTCGACTCCGCCACCATCTCCCGGTAGGGGGAGGTGTAAAACAGGCTGTAATGCTGCCGTTCGCCGGCCAGGGATGGGATGACCACCAGGGCGACCAGCGCCACCAGCACCAGCTTGTGGAGCGACCGGGTGGTATTGAGAAATCCGAAAAGAAGGAAAAGCAGGAAGGGAAAGGAGAAGATCAGCACCGAATACTGAAGCACCGCGTTGCGGTACACCGAATAGAAGTAGCCGGTGAAATAGGGAAGCAGGAACCAGATGGCCGAGATAATCGTGAATTTCCGCTTCACAGGGAGGCCTTCCTCATACCAGTAAATTCCCAGGCTGACCAGCAGGATCACCAGGAGATAGACAAACACCGAAAACTGGAAGATATAGAGGATGAAGTCGAAGATGAAGTCGTAACGCGGTTTGTGAAGCCATCCCTCCACGCCGCCCATGCCCAGCTGGGTAAAGAAGATCTGCAGGTGGGGCAGGTAGAGCAGGGCGATCAGCAATGCGGCAACCAGGTAGTTCCTCAATGCCGGCCTAGGGCAGCAGAACAGCCCGGTAACCGCGACCATGGCGGCAAACAGCATACTGAAATGGTGGTTGTAGGTACAGAGCGACCCGGCAATGACATAGCCGGCAAGGTTGAGATAATACCTGCGCTGCGGGTAAAAGATCACCCTTGTCCAGAACCATACCATCGCCAGGCAGAGGCAGAGGCCGCTTGCATAGGGACGCGCAATCTGGCTGTACATCACAGGGAACTGGAGGAAGGAGACGAAGGAGGCCGCCACCAGCCCTGCGGTGCTGTTAAACCAGTCGCGGCCGATCCGGTAGGTCAGCCATACCGACAGCAGCCCGAAGAGGATAAAGGGCGTTTTTACCACAGCCTCGGAGGAACCGAAAAATTTCACCAGATAAAACAGGAACACCTGTACCCCTGCCGGGTGCGTATCTACCTTAACCCCCTTGTCGATCAGCTCGCCGAAGGAGGAGAACTGCGTCCGGAAGATCGCGCTGAACTCATCGTAGGTAAAGGGAATATCCCACAGCCGCCAGAAACGCAACACCGCCCCTGTAACCAGGATGGCCGCGAGCAGGGCGGTGTCGGTAACACCGGGTTTCCTGAAAAAACGGTTAAGGATGGTCATGACTCCAGGCTTTTGGATTGTTGCGGATATACGACCTGACACGTTGCAATGCCTCTTCATCGCGGATGATCCGGTCGTAAAAACGGCTTTGCCACACCGCGCGGCCTTTGGTGCCGCGAACCGAATTGATTTGCCGCGATGAAAATGTTTTCAATGCCCGGACGAATTCAAATAACCCATGGTTTCCGGGGATGGGGGTATGCGAATCGGGGGCGTTGCGTGCGACGTGGTTTGGCGAATCGGGGGCATTGCGTGCGACGTGGTGCGGCGAATCGACGGTAGAGACGGGTTTAAAACCCGTCTCTACCTGTCCGTTATCGCGATCCGTATGCGTGTTGTCGCCACCCGTACCCGCATTATCGATCACCATGATCCCGTGGATATGGTTGGGCATCACCACGAATTCGTCCAAACGCAAATTGGTGTAATGGTTTGGCAAATCAAACCAACATTGTTGTACAATCATCCCGTATTCGTTCAGATACATATTACCATCCCTTACAAATCCCAGATAAAAACCGCGATCCTTTACACAGATAGTCACAAAATAGTAACCATCGCCTGAATAGTCATACCCGGGCAGCCGTGTCGATTCAACCCGGTATTTTCCCTGAAAGAGTGACATGGGATAAATAATAAACCCGGAATCAATTCCCTGTAAAATTAGGAAAGAAATCGATTCCTGCCAAAGGCTGTCACAGCACACCAAAAAAAAGCCGCCGGAGAGCCCGGCAGCTTTAAGGTTTAATGCTTCTTCATGATCGGTTTAACGACCAGGGACCCTATTTTGTCTTATCCTGGAAGGGTGGTGGTCCCGGGAGTTCCTTCGGCCACGATTTGAGCTCCTCCTTCATCTGGTCGATGGCCCTGTTGAGCTGCTGGTCTTCGCCGGCATATTCCTTTGCAGGGTCGTTGTCGACCTCGATGTCGGGATCGACGCCGTGACCTTCGATGATCCAGTTTTTGCCTTCGTTGTCGTAGGGGGCAAATTCAGGACGCATGAGCTGGCCGCCGTCGACGAAGGGCAGGCTGCCGCGGATGCCGACGACACCGCCCCAGGTGCGTTTGCCGATGGCTTTGCCGATCTTCAGCTTCTTGAACTGGTAGGGGAAGAGGTCGCCGTCGGAGGCGGAGTAGTTGTCGATCAGGAGGCACTTGGGGCCCCAGAGCATCTCCAGGCGGCCGGGGGCGCCAACGGTGTTGCGCGACATGGCGATCATGGTCATTTCGCGGTTAAGCCGCTCGATGATCATGGGCGATACGTTGCCGCCACCGTTGCCGCGGTCGTCGATGATCAGCGCCCGCTTGGCAAGCTGCGGGTAGAAGTGCTTCACAAACTCGTTGAGTCCTTCGACGCCCATGTCGGGGATGTGGATATACCCGATTTCGCCGTTGGAGGCATCCGATACCTTTTTGGTATTGTTCTGAACCCAGTTGTAATAGTAGAGGCCGGCTTCCTTGTCGGTAGGAACCACGATGGTTTTGCGGGCTCCCGTTTCCGAAGCGGTGGCGTTCAGGGTGAGCTCGACCTGTACATCGGCCTTGTTGACCAGGGCTTCGTTGATATCGTTCATCTCTTTGGTGGATTTGCCGTTGACGGCAATGATGAAGTCGCCCTCCTTGGCATCCACGCCAAGTTCGGTGAGCGGTGAGCGGGCTTCGTTGGTCCAGTTTTCACCCTTGAGGATCTTGTCGATCTTATAATATCCTGATCCGTCGCGGCTGATCTTCGCCCCCAGCAAACCCAGCTTGATGCGTTTGGGTTCGGGTTTGTCGCCGCCGCTGACGTACGAGTGGCCGATGCTGATCTCGCCGATCATCTCGCCGATCACGTAGGTGAGGTCGTTGCGGTTGTTGATGTAGGGAAGCAGCGGCTCATATTTCTTCTGGATGTTCGGCCAGTTCACCCCCTGCATGTTGGGATCATAGAGAAAGTACTTCATCTGCCGCCAGGCTTCGTGGTAGATCTGCGACCATTCGGCCTTCAGGTCGACCACCACCTTCATGTTGGAGAGGTCGGCCCAGTCCTTGACCTCGATCTTGCCGCCATGCGGGAGGTCGACCACGCCGTACTTGTTACGCTCGCCCACCAGCATCTTTTTGTTGTCGGCCGAGATTTCATACTGGCCGAAATCGCCCAGGCCCGACTCTTTGCGGTCCTTCAGGTTGTAGATCATCAGTCCGCCCGGGCGGCCTCCGCGACCCCCCTTGAGGTAATAGACATTGTCGCCGATGCAATTCACATTGTTATAGGTGCCGGCATCGGTAGGAAGATCCACGATACGGTCGATGATCCCGTCGAGGTCGATCCTGACGGTGATATCCTTTTTGGCATCGCCCTCTTTTTTCTCATCCTTCTTATCGCCTTTTTTACCCTCCTTTTTCGCATCTTTTGCATCGGGGGCTGCCTCGCCGTCGGACTTCTCATCCTTTTTCAGCGTCACCTCGTCATTTTCAGGGGCGAAGGGGTTTGGCGTTGCCTTGGAAAGGGTTACGAAATAGACCCGCGACATGTCCGAGTAGGAGTGGTTCCATTCGGTCCAGCTGTAGGTCGGGTTGAAATCGCGGTTGGAGACGAAGAAGAGATACTTTCCGTCGCTGCTGAAGCTGCCGCCGGCCGATTCGTACCAGGTGTCGGTAACGGGGGTTTTGGCTTTCGACGAGAGCTCATAGAGAAAGACCCTGGAGGTGGTGCGGCGGCTGGGGAAGGTATAGACGATCCATTTGCTGTCGGGCGACCAGTTGTAATCATTGAATTCCCAGGTAGCCGACTGGTCGACGAGGGTTACGGCTTTGCTGTCGATATCGACATACTGGAGCCTCAGCATCTTGTCGGCCCACAGCAGCTTTTTGCTGTCGGGCGACCAGGTAACGGCATACTTGTAAGTGTCGGCATCTTTGGTGATCTTCTGCGGTTCGGCGGTGCCATCCTGTTTCCGGATATAGATCTCATCCTCGCCGGTCATGTCGGAGATATAGGCGATATATTTGCCATCAGGGGACCAGGCCACATCGCGGTCGTGCGCGCCGGGCGAGCTGGTAAGGTTTTTGGTGATGCCGGTCTTGGCAGGCACCGACCACACATCGCCGCGGGCGTCGAAGGCAATCCGCTTGCCATCGGGGGCCAGGGAGAAGGAGTTGATGAATTTGCCGGCATCCTTGAGCTGGTTGCGGCCTGTGATGAAGTCGTCGGAGATCTTCACATTCACCTTCTGGGTTTGCTGCGTGGCAAAGTCGAAGGTATAGATGAATCCGCCGTTTTCAAATACGATCCCGTTATCGCCCAGCGAGGGGAACTTGATGTCGAACTCCTTGAAATCGGTCACCTTTTTGGTCTCTTTCGACTTCAGGTCATAGCAATAAAGGTTGGTCGGGCGCTCGCGTTCGGAGACGAAATAGATCTTGTCGCCGTTCCACATGGGATAGATATCCTGGAAGATATTGTTGGTGATCCGTTCGGTCTCCTTTGTCTTGAAGTCGTAGATCCAGATCTCGTCGGCCATGCCGCCCTTGTAGTATTTCCAGGTTCTGAACTCGCGGAATACACGGTTATAGGCCAGTTTCGACTTGTCGGGCGAATAGCAGCAGAAGCCGCCGCAGGGGAGGGGCAGTTCCTGGGAAAGGCCACCCTTCGTACTGGCAAGGAACAACTGGCCCTTGAAGTCGTTAAAGGTCTGCTTGCGCGACCGGTAGACGATGTTTTCATTGTCTTTCCAGGTCATGACGATGTTGTTGGGCCCCATGCGGTCGGAAACGTCGTCGCGACCCAGCGTGGCGGTATAGGTGAGGCGCCTGGGAATACCTCCGCCCGAAGGGATCAGGTAAACCTCGGTGTTGCCGTCGTATTGCCCCGTAAAGGCAATCTGTTTGCCATCGGGCGAAAACTTTGCAAACATCTCGTACCCGTTTTCATCGTTTGTCAGTTTCCTGGCGATGCCGCCGCTCTTGTCAACCGTGTATAGGTCGCCGGCATAGGTAAATACGATCTGATTTCCATGCATTGCCGGAAACCGCATCAGACGCGCTTCATCCTGTGCAATGGCTGCGCCCAGCAGGAGCATGAAGGTAAAAATCAGGGTTATTTTTTTCATTCCGTTCTAGGTTTAAGTTGTTTTGGTTCAGGTAACAAAAATATTCAGAAATCCTTCACCATTGCATTTAATTCGATGATTCCTGAGAATTACTCGATAAAGGCTTATTT
>SESG01017116.1_pt1 | contig 29987 bp, 28 predicted proteins | sample 3171421 | NCBI WGS metagenome assembly SESG01 (sample SAMN10866946, study PRJNA518727) | freshwater metagenome | biome: subpolar coniferous forest; feature: holomictic lake; material: water; isolation source: holomictic Lake 227, 6 m and 8 m depth | place: Canada: near Kenora, Ontario | collected...
GCAACCGGCCTTTTTTCCTTGCCGACTTGTGCCCTCATTTTATCCTGCAGATCAATTGCCGGACGAATGGCTTCCAGCCCGAACTTAATGGCATCAACAATGATATTTTCCGCGACTTCTTTGGCCTCGCCTTCCATCATGACCAGTTCCACATCATAAGGCTTTCCGGATTTGCTTGGCGTAACTTTTCTACCCACCATAAAAATGCTGAATTCACTCTCCTTCATTTTTTCAGGGGACGCGTTACAAACAAACTCACCATTAATTCTACCCAGGCGGACACAGGCAATCGGCCCCTTAAAAGGGATATCCGATATTTCCAGAGCTGCCGACGCGGCAATCATCGCCGCAACATCAGGATCATTTTCTTTATCTACAGAAAGCACCGAAGCCACTAGCTGTGTTTCAAAGAAATATCCTTTGGGAAATAGTGGACGAAGAGCCCGATCGATAATACGCGATATTAAGATTTCCCGTTCATTGAGCCGCCCTTCTCTTTTGAAAAATCCTCCGGGAATCTTGCCTGCGGCAAATGTCATTTCCTGATAGTCCACTGTCAGGGGCAGAAAATCAACCCCTTCTCTGGCGCTTTTTAAAGAGACCGCCGTCACCAGCACAACTGTATCGCCGTAATAAACCAGTATTGAACCGTCGGCCTGCGCGGCCACGTAATTAGTCTTTAACGTAAAATTACGTCCCGCAAAATCTGTACTAAATATGTTACTCATTAAATTTCCTCCATTTTCTTGATTGTTTCCGGAAACAGGAAATTCAAGGGCGAAACGCAAAAGCCTATTGACGCGGGCATTTAAAAATACCTGGCCAATCTGTTAATACCAAGTTGCTTTCAAAAAACAAAATGTGAATTTTTGAAAGCTTACTTGGTATTATACCCCGTAAATCAACCTTTAAAATTTGATAGCTACTTGGGTACAAACTTTTGCCTTCCGCCCTTGAACTACTTTTGTTACTTCCTGAGGCCCAGACGTTTGATTATGTTTCTGTATCGCTCAACATCATCCTCTTTGATATAATTGAGCAGTCTTCTTCTCTGACCGACAAGTTTCAACAAACCGCGACGGGAATGATGATCCTTCTTATGCGCCTTAAAATGCTCCGTCAGATATTCAATCCTGGCGCTTAAAAGTGCAATTTGGACTTCCGGCGAACCGGTATCCTTTTCGTGAAGCCGGTAATCCGCAATTAATTCTTTTCTTCTTTCCAAAGTTAACACGCTTTTTTCCTCCTAAAGATTAATTCCTTTGTTATATTATTATTTTTTAATTGTTCACATCATTAAATACTCTAACAATCTTAGCCGCCTGATAATTTCCATTCAATTCAGAAAAATTACTAACCGCTGCCAGCATTTCCGCCACCGCGATGAGCGCACCACCCTGACTTACAAACTTTATCATATCTCCGGCTTCAAGAAAAGGGAGAACATGAAGCTGCATTGCCCCAACAGAAGGCTGCATTCCGTCACGCAACTTATTGGCAAATTCTTCTTCAACCTCGATTCCAGTCAAAAGCGGCAGTGATTTTGTAAGCGGCAGCATCTTTGCCAGAAGTTCGCATTTTTTTTCTTTCCGCTCATAATTTTCTAAAGATACCGCCATATCAGTTGAAAATAATCCGCTGCGCAAGCGGCGCAAACCGCATAGACATGCCCCGCATCCTAGCATTTCGCCAACGTCCGAACAAATCGATCTAATGTAGGTTCCCTTGGAACAAGCAATCCGGAAAGTCACCCGGGGAAAAGAAATATCTTCAATAAAAATACTGTATATTTCTATTTCTCTTGCTGCTGTCTCCAAAAAAATCCCCTTCCGCGCGTATTTATACAAGGGCTGGCCATGATGCTTAATTGCCGAATACGCGGGCGGCACCTGTTGAATTTTCCCTACCATCTTCGCCAGCGCCGCTCTTATTTCTTCTTCGGAAACAAATTTATCTGATCTTCCGGTAATCTCTCCCTCTGTATCCAATGTGTCCGTCTTGACACCCAAAAGCATTGTTGCCAGGTATTCCTTATTCTCTCCCGTTAAAAATTGGGCAAGCTTTGTCGCCTCATTCAGGCAAATAGGAAGAACCCCTGTGGCCATCGGATCAAGCGTTCCGGTATGGCCTGCTTTTTTTGCGCCCATGATTTTTTTTACTTCGCTCACAACATCATGAGAAGTTTTGCCGGCTGGTTTATCAATAATCACTATCCCATCCATAGCTTACTATATTTCCTTAATAGCATTGGCAATAAGCGCTTTGATTTCTTCTATATCCCCTTTTATTCGACAGGCCGCAGCGTTTATATGACCGCCGCCGCCAAACTTTCGGGCAACTTTTTCCACGTTGATCTGGCGCTTGGACCGCAGGCTAACCTTATAATATTTATTTTCCAGTTGAGAGTAAAGCACCGATATATCAATGCCCTTAACAGTTCGAGGAATATCGATAAAGCCTTCGGCATGATCCAGAGACGATCCTGTCTTCAGCAGCGCCTCCTGGGTTACAACTAAAGAACCTACTCCATTTTCCAAATCCAAAGACATAGTTTCCAGCACTTTGGCCAGTAATCTTAATCTTGCCGGAGAATCACTTTCATAAATGTTTTCTGAAATCCACTGAGGATTAGCTCCATTTTCAACTAAAACACCTGCTGCATGCAATGTATCCCGATGTGTGCTGGAATAGCGGAACCCGCCTGTATCTGTAATAATTGCCGCGTATAGATTAGTGCAAATATCTTCTGTCATCTTACAGCGCATTTCCCGCATCAGGCGATAAAGCAATTCTCCGGTTGAACTGGCCTGACCGTCAAGCATCGATAACCGACAAAAACCGCCATTGGAAATATGATGATCAATATTAATCAAAGTCTGAATTTTTTCAATACGGCCTGCCTTTTCCCCCACACGTTCTAAATTACTGCAATCGAGAACAACACCAACATCATAAAGTCCTACATCTCCTAATTCGTGAACTATGTTTTGCGCCCCGGGTAAAAATCGGTACTGCTGGGGCGTTTCATCCTGATTATAAATAACTGCCTTTTTCCCCATATCTTGAAGCATAAGATAGAAAGCCAGCTCTGAACCCAGAGCGTCTCCATCCAATCTTACATGAGCGGTAATGACAAAACTTTGCCCCTCATTAATCGCCGTGATAATTTGATCAACCACTATTTTCTTCCTGCTTTGCAATATCCGCAAGCAACTTATCAATGCGGTTGCCGTATCCAAATGATGTATCATGAACAAACATTATATCCGGCACAACACGCAATTGCAGCCTTTTGCCTAGTTCGCGACGCACAAAACCTCTGGCTTTACCAAAGGCATCTATAATTTCCTGTGCGCATTCATCTTTGCCCATTTCTACAAAATAAATTTTTACATTGCGCAGATCATCCGTCACCTTTACTGCAGTGATGGTCACCTCATGCAAGCGGGGATCTTTTACCTCTCTGCGCAAAACATCAGACATTTCGGCCATAATTAATTCGGCCACTCTGTCCGCTCTTTTAAAGCTCATCGTATTTGCCCGTTTCCCAATTAGTCGCTTCCAGAAAATCGGAAACAACCATAATTTCTATTTTACTGTCCAGCATTTCCGCTGCTCGCAAATCATCGATAAATTTCAGCAGATGGTCCGCCTTGCCATTGATATAACGGGAATCATTTCCTGCAAGAGCAAAGCCAATCTGGGCAAAATTATAATTATCCAGATTGCCCACCTGGGCTATTGAAACATTAAACTCATTTTGCGTTCGCTTTATAATCTTATTTAAAACGCTTCTTTTATCTTTCAAAGAACCGCTTTCCGGAATTCTCAAATTAATTATTCCGTAACCGATAACCATAATACTTTACAATTTCCGCTCAAGTTTCTCTGTTATATACGCCTCAATAACATCGCCTACGCGAATATCGTTAAACCCTTCAATACCAATACCACAGTCAAAGTCGGCAAGTACTTCCTTGGCATCATCTTTGAAGCGTCTTAAAGAAACCATTTTACCATCGAAGATAACGATGCTGTCACGAACTAACTTAATCCCGGCACTGCGGACAATCTTACCATCTGTAACATGGCAACCGGCAATGATGCCGATTTTGGGCACTTTGAAAAGCTCGCGTACTTCGGCCCTTCCCTGAACAACTTCCTTATATTCCGGCTCCAAGAGCCCTTCCATGGCCGCCCGTACATCGGCAATCACATTGTAAATAATGTCATAGAGCTTAATTTCCACGCCTTCCTGCTGTGCTATTTCCACCACACGCGCATCCGGTCGAACATTAAATCCGATAACGATAGCATTGGAAGCTGAAGCAAGCATAACATCAGTTTCGGTAATTGCACCGGCGGAACTATGAATAATTTTGAGATGGATATCTTCCGTCGAGAGCTTATGCAGAGCATCGGAAATTGCTTCAATGGATCCTTGAACGTCGCCTTTAATTATAACATTGAAATCCTTTACGCCTTCCTTTATCTTTTGGTACAATTGTTCCAGAGTTATTTTGGAGGAAGCGGAAAGCTCTTTTTCCCTAGCTTTTCTTATCCAATAGTCGGCAATATTACGGGCTTTCTTTTCATCTTCGACACAGAAAAATTCAGCGCCTGTTTGCGGGACACTCGAAAATCCAATCACTTCCACAGGCATTGATGGCCCGGCCTCCTTTACGCGCCGGCCCTGATCATTAATGAGAGCCCGTACACGACCGGATTCTGTCTTGGAAACAAAAGCGTCACCTGCCCGCAAAGTGCCCTGTTGAATTAAGACAGTGGCCACAGGGCCACGACCGCGATCTAACTTTGCTTCAATAATAACTCCACGGGCGGATTGATCGGGATCGGCTTTTAGTTCCATAACATCAGCCTGCAATAAGATCAGTTCCAGCAGCTCTTCCAGTCCCGTTTTCTTTTTGGCGGAAACTTCACAAAATATTGTGTCACCACCCCATTTTTCGGATAAGAGGCCGTGTTCGGTTAGCGACTGTTTAATCTTTTCAGGATCGGCTCCGGGCTTATCGATTTTATTAATCGCCACTATAATAGGAACACCGGCGACTTTCGAGTGATTAATGGCTTCTACGGTTTGTCCCATCACACCGTCATCGGCGGCAACAACTAAAACAACTATATCCGTTACCTGCGCTCCACGGGCACGCATAGCGGTAAAAGCTTCGTGGCCGGGTGTATCAAGAAAAACAATGTCTCGATCATTAATGTGTACATGATAAGCGCCTATCGCCTGAGTAATACCGCCTGCTTCACCGTCAATAACATTAGTCTGCCGGATTGCATCTAAAAGTGAGGTTTTACCATGATCAACATGTCCCATTATGGTAACGATAGGGGCGCGCGGCTTAAGGTTTTCCGTCAGGACTGGGGCCTGCTGTGCGGATTCCTCAAATTCCGATTCCGCCCGCTCAACTTGAAAACTGAATTCAGCGGCAATAAGAGACGTAATGTCAAATTCAATTGATTGATTAATTGTAGCCATAACCCCCATGGCCATTAACTTGTTGATTACTTCGCTTACTTTAACGCCCATTCTTTTGGCAAGCTCGCCTACGGAAATTGCATCTCCGATCTTCATGCGCCGCTTGATTGCCTTCGGCACGGTAATTTCCGTTTTCTTCATTTTGACAGGGGCCGATTTTTTCTCGTCCCTCCACCTGCCAAAATTACCGTCACGGTCATCATCCTGTTTTCTTAACTTCTTATCAATTTTTTTCTCTAATATTTTGCGACGCGGAACTTCTTTTTCCTCTTCAATAAATACCTCAACCGGCACCTTACCTTTTTTCTTTGGTTTTTCGAATTCTCTTTTTACCTGTTTGTCTGCCGGTGGCCCGACTATTCTTTCGCCGGGCTTCAGGGGGGCTTTAGGCGAAATCTCCTTTGCTGGTTCCGCTTTGGTGATCTTATGTCTTGAGAAAACCGGCGGCTTTACAGCAATGATGACCGGCTTTTTAGGTTTCTCCGTAACTGGTTCCGCAACGACAGGCTTGTGCGGTGTTTCTTTTTTACCTTCCTCACCTTTGGCTGCTATTTCCGGAGATACTTCTTCCTGTTTTACTTTTTTCTTTTCCTGAACGGGCTGCTGGGCCTGCTCTTCCGGCGCTTCTTCTACCGGAACCTCTTCGATGGGAGTACGGATGGATCGACGGCGGATAACCGTTGTTTTAATTCTCTCCTCTACAATTTGCCGTGGCGATTTGGCCTGCAAGTCTTCCTTGACTCTTTCGATCTCGCTATCTTCCAAAGAACTTGCATGCGATTTGACCGTAATGCCGATCTTTTCCAGATGGGCAATCAAATCCTTGCTTGCCAAACCAAGCTCTTTGGCCAACTCACTAACTCGCTTTTTAGGCATTCCAGAAACTCCCTAATTAAATTTCTCTGTGCTGAGACTGTTCAGCTTTTTTGTTGTTGCTTGCTTCCTCTTCTAAAATTTTGATGGCCTGTTCTGCCCATTCATTGGCCGTCTTTTCACCAACACCCGGAATTGCGAACAAAATTTCCGGTTCAACCGTCGCCAGCATGGCGATACTCTTGATGCCACTATTGAAAAGCTTTTCAGCCATAGCAGGCCCTATACCCACAATTTTTGTCAGCGATTCATGTCCCTCTTCATCTTTTGCGGCAGCCATCGTTTCGTTCTTTACATCAATTTTCCATCCCGTCAGTTTAACCGCAAGCCGGACATTTTGACCGTTCTTGCCAATGGCGAGTGATAGCTGATCATCAGGCACGATGACCGTCATCGTCCGATTTTCATCATCGATAAAAACCCGATTAACCTTAGCCGGCGATAAGGCGCTGCTGACATATTTTGCCGCGTCTTCCGAGTAAGGGATAATATCGATTTTTTCTCCGTGCAATTCCTGCACTACGCTTTGCACTCGTGACCCTCTCATGCCTACGCAGGCACCCACCGGATCAACATCTTTATCCTTGCCCCGAACAGCAATTTTACCACGCTTGCCCGGTTCTCTGGCTACACTGACAATATCAATCAAACCTTCAGAAATCTCCGGCACCTCTACCTGAAAAAGTGCCTTTAAAAATGAGGGATGAGTACGTGACAGGACTATCTGCGCTCCTTTGGAATTCTTTTTTACATCATAGATATAAGAACGGATTCGTTCACCGCGCTTATATGTTTCGCGGTGTATTTGCTCCGCGGGCGGCACAACTCCTTCGGCGCGCCCTAAATTGACAATGATGCTGCCGCCTTCAAATCTCTGAACGAAGCCATTAACCAATTCACCTTTTCTGTCTTTATATTCATCATAGATATTATCTCGTTCCGCGTCTTTGACTCTTTGAATAATAATTTGTTTGGCCATTTGCACGGCAATACGGCCGAAGGAGCCTGTCTCTATTTTTATTCCTAAACTATCGCCAGGCTCCGCGCTTTCATCAAGAGTCTTTCTTGCTTCTTCTTTCAATATTTGTTTTTCCGGTTCCAGTACTTTATCGACTACAGTTTTGAATTTGAAGACTTCAATTTCTCCGGTTTCATCGTTATAATGAGCCTCTATATCTACACTCTGCCCCAATATTTTGCGAGCCGCCGTCAGCATTGCCGCTTCCAGGGCCTCGGTAATTATATCTTTATCTATCCCTCTGTCCTTACCCATCTGCTCGATCAGACGTTTGAGTTCTGGCAACATTTACAAATTCCTCCCTTTTCTTAGCTGAAACACTAAAAGAGTATCAGCCTCAAAGATAATATTTATACCAAGTAACTATCAAACACTAAAAGGTTAATTTGCCGGGCATAATACCAAGTAAGCTTTCAAAAATTCATATTTCATTTAGTGAGACCCCAGTTTCAGAATCTGAAACTGGTTGGCCGAACTATCCCGCAAAGCGGGGTTTTTGAAAGCAACTTGGTGCTAATTTATCCGGCATTGACCAGATTAGTTTTTACTATTTCAATTTTAGGAATCCGATAGATTTTACCAGAAACATCTACCAAAACAAATTTCTGGCCGGCTTCTTCGATGTAATTCGACAGAGTGCCACGGAAATTTTTAATCCCTTCGATTTTTATTCCTGTTTTAATATTAATCTTAAACCCCTGATACTTTATAAAATCCTGATCTCGCGATACCGGGCGATCAAAACCGGGTGAGGAAACTTCCAGCGTGTAAGTACCTTTTATCATGTCCTGGATATCAAGAAGATCGCCCAGTTGATTGCTAATTGAGGTGCAATCATCAATTGTTACACCACCATCTTTATCTAAGAAAAGCCTGACAATCCAGCGAGTATGCATCTTCAGGCATTCGACATGGATCAGTTCCATCCCTTCAGATTTAGCGACAGGTTCTGCTAGTTGCCATATTTTTTCTTTTACATCATCAATCATACAGCCTATAAAATAAAAAAGTGGGCAAAGGCCCACTCAGCAATAAACAATCAGTAATGGTTGGCAGGAAAGCTACCACATCAAAACAGTCAATGCAAGTATTATTTCTACAGCCTAAAACCTGCTAAGTAGTTAATTACCTTATGGAGCGGGCGACCGGGCTCGAACCGGCGACGTCCAGCTTGGGAAGCTGACATTCTACCACTGAATTACGCCCGCTCAGGATGGGGAGGAATGTTATTCAACAAAGCTTTTTTGTCAAGGAGTTTTTGGGATTAGCTCTCTTCTTGATTGACAGCAGAGAGATTATTGGCTATTAGTCACAATATCCCGATGGCGAAGCGTATCGGGATTAATATTTTAATGGCGTAAGAGGCTATTTTGAGTAAACAACTGCAAAAAGAAATTCAGCGCCGAAGGACATTCGGCATCATCAGCCATCCCGACGCAGGCAAGACCACGCTTACCGAAAAGCTGCTGCTTTTTGGCGGGGCCATCCAGTTGGCCGGAGCCGTTAAAGCCCGTAAGGCATCTAAACATGCCTTGAGTGACTGGATGTCCATCGAAAAGGAACGCGGAATTTCGGTTACATCTTCCGTGATGAAATTTGAGTATGCCGACTGCGATATAAACCTGCTGGACACTCCCGGCCACCAGGACTTCTCCGAAGACACTTACCGCGTGCTCACCGCGGTGGACAGTGCGCTCATGGTCATTGACGGAGCTAAAGGAGTGGAAACGCAAACCCAAAAGCTAATGGAAGTCTGCCGCTTGCGTAATACCCCCATCATAACTTTCATCAACAAGATGGATCGTGATTGCCTGCCGCCGCTGGACATCCTGGCGGACATTGAAGATAAACTCCAAATTGAATGTTCGCCACTATCGTGGCCGATTGGCATGGGCAAACGCTTTAAAGGTGTTTATAATCTTTACGATAAAAAATTGCATCTCTTCACACCGGGCAAAGCCAAGCGCTCAGAAAGCGGTGTCACGATTAATGACCTGTCCGATCCTCTGCTCGATGAGTTGCTCGATAGTCAGGCAGTTGAACTGCGGGAGGAAATCGCCTTACTGGAAGGAGCCGCCAATCCCTTTGATCTTAAAGAATATCTGAAAGCCGGCCAGACACCGGTTTTTTTCGGCAGTGCCATAAATAACTTCGGTGTCAAGGAATTGCTGGATGCTTTTATAGAAATCGCTCCGCCGCCGGTAGCGCGCCCCACCACAACAAGAATTGTTAAACCAGATGAGGATGATTTTGCAGGCTTCGTGTTCAAAATACAGGCCAACATGGATCCGGCGCACCGCGATCGCATCGCCTTTATGCGGATTTGTTCCGGCAAATTTGAGCGCGGTATGCATGTTATTCATCATCGCATCGGCAAAGAAGTATCTTTATCTAATGCCACAATTTTTATGGCGCAAGACCGCACCAATATTGAAGAAGCTTATCCCGGCGATATCATCGGCATCCACAATCATGGCACAATCAAAATTGGCGATACTTTTACGCAGAAGGAACCGCTCAAGTTCACAGGCATCCCCCATTTCGCCCCGGAGCATTTTTGCCGTGTGCGTCTCAAAGACCCACTTAGAATAAAACATTTACAAAAAGGGTTGCTTCAGCTATCCGAAGAAGGCGCTATTCAGGTTTTTAAACCTTTGTGGGGATCAGACAATATCCTGGGCGCGGTAGGCAATCTACAATTTGATGTGACTATGTCGCGACTCAAAAATGAGTATAGTGTTTATGCCGATTATGAAAAAACGGATTACGCCGCCGCCCGCTGGGTTACGTCAGATGATCCAAAAAAAATGGAAGAGTTTCAGAAAAAAAATCAGATGAATGTGGCCTCCGACGCGGAAGGTAACTTTGTCTATCTGGCGCTTTCCGATTGGCGGCTAACGCATACCATGGAAGAATGGCCGCAAATACAATTTCATAAAACGATGGAAAAGGGCTGAGCGAAGCTTCGATGCCATCTTAAATTGAGAATTTATATTACAGGAGGAAACAAAAAATGAGTGACGCAGGCGGAACCAAAATAACAGATATTAAAGTAAATATTGACGATCTTTATAAGGAAGAAACCTTTACTGACCTGAAGCTTGCCACAATACGGCGTCTTACACCAGTCAAGATTGACGGCTCGGTTGATGGAAGCCGTGAAGCAATTTTTACCGGCATGACCCAGCTTATGTCCCCCAATGGACCAGTTCCGGTACAGTGTATCATTGAAGGGGTAAAAAGTCTCAGCGAGGCCGCAGCCAAATTACCCGAAGCCATTGAACAAACGGTTCAGGCGATGATTGCCGAGGCCAAGGAAATGCAACGGCAGGAATCGTCCCGACTCATTGTTCCGGGACACTGAAATTATGATTAAGAAGAAATCCTATTTGATGGTTCTGTTATTGCTGGCAATGCTGTACTGCCTGCCTGCGTTTGCCGCTGAACAAAAAAACGAAACAGCGACTCAAGAGGGAGCATCATTTGTTGATTCCGCAACCGGCATACAAATGGCTTTTGTCAAAGGCGGCTGCTTTCAGATGGGCTCTGTCTCCAGTGACGGATACGATGACGAAAAACCAGTCCATGAAGTCTGCGTAAATGACTTCTACATGGGAAAACATGAAGTAACCCAAGGACAGTGGCAGAAGGTAATGGGCAGCAATCCATCCAATTTCAGGAACTGTGGCAGTGACTGTCCGGTGGAAAAAGTCTCCTGGAATGATATCCAGGAATTTCTGCGTAAACTCAATTCCCAAACCGGCAAAAAGTATCGCCTGCCGACGGAGGCAGAATGGGAATATGCCGCCAGAAGCGGTGGCAAGGATGAGAAGTACGCGGGCACAGGCAATGAAAATACTCTTGTTGATTATGCCTGGTATAAAATCAATTCTGAAAAGAAAACAAATCCCGTAGGCCGGAAAAAACCAAATGGCTTAGGCCTTTACGATATGGGCGGCAATGTCTGGGAATGGTGTAATGATTGGCATGGGGAGAATTATTACGCGAACAGCCCCAAAGACAACCCTCAAGGGCCGGCAGCCGGTCCCGCCCGTGTTTTGCGCGGCGGCTGCTGGGGCAACGATCCGAATGGCACCCGTTCGACTAACAGATACAGGAACAACCCCGGCAAACGTTACAGCTTCATCGGTTTCCGTTTGACCATGCCTGGCAGATAGTTGAACTGAAATCCGGATAGGGCGAGAATAAGGAACAGGAAAAATGAAAATAAATAGAACCGTCCCCATTAAAGGTGGTCGCCGCACTCAGGTGAGCGAATCGAACATCCACGGCAAAGGCGTCTATGCCGTCCGTCGCCTCAAGGAAGGTGACAAGGTGCTTGAGTATAAGGGCGAGATCATCACCTGGAAGAAAGCCCAGCGCATCCACCCTCACGATCCCAGTCAGCCCAACCACACCTTCTACTTCCATCTGGACGACAGGCACGTCATAGATGGCAAAATACGTGGCAACTCCGCCCGGTGGATCAATCATTCCTGCGAACCAAATCTGGAAGCAAATCAGGATGGCTATCGCGTTTTCTTTACAGCTCTGCGCGATATCAAAGTCGGCGAGGAACTCTCTTACGACTATGGTCTGATGATTGACGCGCGCAAAACAGCCAAGCTAAAGAAAGAATACGCCTGCCTGTGCGGCGCTGCCAATTGCCGAGGCACGATGCTGGCCTGTAAGTAATTACGGGAATTGATCACGGGTATGAACCACAAAGCAAGCTTTGGAAAAAGATTCCGCAACAAGAACAAGCTGCGGGGTTTTATACCCTCCGCTGCGCGGGATTGTTCAACTTACCAATTCCGCTACGCTTTCGGAATTGGAGTTTCACAACAAAAAACCCCGGCCTTTGAAAACAAAGGTCGGGGTTTCTCTGAAAACTATTTAATCAGCTTCAAATAATTTTTGACCAGATATTCTGCGGTTTGCAGAGCGCCTTTAGCCGCGCCCAGCTTGGTGTTGTGGGCCAGGCAAACATATTTGATCCCGTTTTCAATAATCGGGTCTTTGCGGATGCGGCCAACACTGACCGTCATGCCACCGCCTTTTTCCCTGTCCATTCTCGGCTGAGGACGGAAAGGATCATCGGTAACATCTATCAGATGCGCGGGAGAACTGGGCAGCGCCAGTTCCGCAAAATCTTTCCCATAATTAATCATCGCCTTTTTGACATCTTCCGGCGTACAGGGTTTGATCGTTTGTACAAACGCGCAAACCATGTGGCCATCCAGAACCGGCACACGTGTACAAGTCGCCGTAATACCAAACTTGGCGTTTTCAATGGTGCCGCCGGTAAATTTACCTAAAATCTTCTGCGGCTCGGTTTCCACTTTGGGCTCTTCGCCGGGTATGTAGGGAACTACATTTTCCGTCATATCCATGGCCGATAAACCCGGAGTTCTTCCCGCTCCGGACATAGCCTGAAGGGAAGTCATCACTACCTGCTTTACGCCAAAAAGATCCTGAATTGGTTTGAGCGAAACAACCAGACCGGCAATTGTGCAATTAGGTTTTGGTGAGACAAAGCCATTCCAGCCACGATTTTTCTGCTGCACGGCAAGCAGGGCTGCGTGATCCATATTAACACCGCCCACGAGAATCGGTGTATCGTCTTCATAACGAAAGGCCGAAGCTGTGCTGATAACCGGAGTGGTCTTGGCATACTTTGGTTCCAGCACTTTGGCGGCATCCGCATCCATTGTGGAAAAAATTATATCCACAGAAGTCGGATCGAAAGATGCTGCCTCTTCCACAACCATACTGGCTATATCTTGCGGCAGTTCTTCAGTACACCACCAGCGCGAAGATCCGTTGGCATCTTTCAGCGCCTCACTGTATTTTTTCCCCGCCGAGCGCTCCGAAGCGACGAGCTTTGTTATTTTGAACCAGGGGTGCCCGAGCAAACTAACAATCGCCTGCTGACCAACTATCCCGGTTGCGCCGACTATAGCAATTTTTAACATTTCCCTATATCCTCCAAATACGTTTATGTACTATTTTAAAAATTTTTGAGCAGTATTGCTCTTACTTTTTCCACATCTGCCGCAATCTGTTTTTTCAACGCTTCGGGACTATCAAATTTAGCAATGTCCCGCAACTTCTCCACAAAATCAGTATTTAGCCTTTTGCCTCGCAGATCACCTTCAAAGTCAAGCAAGTGAACTTCAAAAGTAAAAGTATAATCGGCAAAGGTGGGCTTTGCGCCAATGTTTAGAGCCGCCATGTGACGCTTGCCTCCCACACTGACAAAAGCGGCATAAATGCCCGCCGGCGGCAGCAATTCTTTTTCCGGATTTATATTGGCAGTGGGAAAACCAAGTTTAATACCGCGTCCAAAACCGGTAACTACCGTGCCTGCGACATTATACTCTCTGCCCAGAAGCCTGGCTGCCTCCCCGACCTTTCCTTGCACAATCAGATTACGAATTAGCGTGCTACTGACAATATCTTCTCCTAGCTTGAAGGCGTCAATAACCTCGACTTCAAACCCCAGTTCCTGTCCCGCAGAAATCAAATAAGTATCGTTACCTTTCTTGTTCTGGCCGAAAGTGTAGTCATGGCCGATGATAATTTTTTTTATCGCCAGCTTCTGCCCCAGTGTTTCATAAACAAACTCCCGGGCCGTAGTCTTTGCGTAATCGGGCGAAAATGCAATGATCAGCGTCGCGTCAATGCCGCATTCTTCTAGTAGATCCAGCTTTTCTTCAAGCGTAGTTATCAGAAAAAAAGGTCGAATATCCGGATGCAGAATCATCTTGGGATGAGGATCAAAAGTGATCACCAAAGATTTTGCCCCAGCCTCCGCGGCATCACTTGAGAGTTTGCGGCAAATATGCCGGTGGCTCAAATGTACGCCGTCAAAGTTGCCGATTGTGACAAACGATGAGCGAAAATCATTGGTTATGTCATCTGTAGATTTAAATACTATCATTATCCCTATCTCTTTACCTGATTCCAAATCAGCAAGTTGTGCAACATAGCATTTTAGAAATTAAATTCAAGCTCATTTTGTCTTGACAATAATGGCCTTAACATTATAGAGCACTTCTCAAATGCCGAAGTGGCGGAATTGGTAGACGCGCTAGGTTCAGGGTCTAGTGGGTGTATGCCTGTCCGGGTTCAAGTCCCGGCTTCGGCACCATTAAAATTTCTTAAGCACAACTACTTTCAACGGTTAGCCCTTTTATTAAAGTCGAAAAATCGTCATCCAAAATTCTACACTTCTACTATTAGATATTTTCCTTGTTGCATGCCGGGATCAGCAGTTTTGCATCGTAGGCCTGCTTTTCCAATTCCTCGCGGAAATCGGGATGGGCAATGGAAATCATCGCCTTGACCCTATCGGGTACCGAGCGCATATAGAGATCGGCCACGCCGTACTCGGTAACAATGTACATAACATCGGATCTAGGCGTCGTGACCACGGTGCCGGGCGTAAAGTTGAGCACAATTCTCGAGGTTAGGGTTCCATCTTTTTTCAATGAACTGGATTTCAGCGCGATAAAAGATTTACCGCCTTTTGAAGCAGCGGCACCCCGAACGAAGTCGAGCTGGCCGCCGGTAGCACTGTAGGGCGTATGCCCAATGGTCTCCGATGCCACCTGACCTGTGAGATCAACGGTGAGTCCCGCATTGATAGAGCACATGTTGTCGTTTTGCTTAATGACATCAAGATGATTCGCTATGGCAATAGGCATGGTCATTACGCACGGGTTGTTATCCACAAAATCGAGGAGCCTCTTCGTACCGATGATCAGGCCTCCCACTACAATCTTGCCCGGGTACAAGGTCTTTTTCTTCCCGGTGATCACGCCCAACTCGGCAAGCTCTGCCACGGCATCGCTCAGAATCTCTGCATGTACTCCCAGATCCTTCTTGTCGTGCAGGAAATAGGCCACTGCGTTGGGGATGCCGCCGATGCCCAGCTGGATGGTAGCACCGTCCGGGATATGCGCGGCGATGTTTTCGCCGATCTTCTTTTCCACATCCGTGATGACGATTTCTGGCACGGGAACAAGATCATGATCGGCCTCAACAATATAATCCACTTCGTCCACATGGACCAGATTATCAATCCCGTGAATCCACGGAGTCTTAGTGTTGACCTGTACAATGACCTTCTTGCACTTGTCGATGGCGTAACGACCATAGACAGCGCCACAGGGCCCCAGGTTCATGTAACCACGCTTGTCGGGCGGTGTGACTTCCAGCAGAGCAACATCCGAATATTTGGCGCGATCCAAAGCAATAGAGCTCTTAGAAAGATGCATGGGGAAGGGAACCACATTCCCCTGTGAATGGAACATTCTCTCCAAAGGCCCAAAGTAGCCGCTGTAATAGGTAATGTGCCCCGCATAATCACCATTTACGAATGCGAAGGGGTAGGTCATGAGGTTACTTGCTATCTTCACCTTGTGCAGCTCTTCCTTGCGTGCCGCCAGTGCATTGAGGATGTCTATGGGCATGCTGTTGACGGGAAGCAGAATGATCATATCCCCCGATTTGATGGTTGCTGCGGCTTCCTGTGCCGTCACTCGTTTTTTTTCGTAGTCCTTTTTCCAACTTGTGATGTTCATGATGTTTCTCCTAGCTTAGTATTTTTAATCCGACCAGTTGGCCGACTTAATTTAAAATTAAAAAAGCCGGCAAACTGGCCGACTTTTAACGCCTTAAACCTGTTAAAATCTTTATAGCATAAGTTAAGTAAAAGTTCACCCTTTTTTAATGGGACAGTCGGATGCTGCTAACTTAAGATGCCTCCTGAAAAAGATGATATTCAAAGGTTCTTCTTTATCAAATTATGGTTATTCATTGATGTTATTTTCCGACAATGATGATATGGAACTTCCAAGAAAACGGTCAGCAAGACCTCAAAAAGGAATAATTTAATGATTGATACCGCTAATTTCATTGTGAGAAACTCCGGTAAAAAAGCAGGGTATTGTTATATTGATTATTTGGGTCAATATAAAATAAGTGATATTTCTAAAGAGGTTGGAATTGAAGCTTCAAAATTAACCACGATTTATCTGGAAAATGGCGGCATTATTGATCAGGCTTTTGAGGTCTACTATTTTGAGAATTTTCTAAAAGCAAAGAAGGTTATCTCTGAGATTACAGAAAAAATTACAGCGGGAAACATGGGGAAGAATATTTTATTTACGGAAGCTGAAATTGCGCAAATTCGAAAAGCTTTGATTAACGATAGTGGTAATTTTGGAGTGGATAGCAAAATTAAAGACAAAATATTAAAAAAATTAAATGGCTAAAATAGGGAGACGTAGTAAATGAAAAAAGTATTTTCAATTTTTACTGTGGTGCTTATTATGGTGAATGTATTTTTCGTTACCTCTTGCTCAGAAACAATTGATGGTAAATATCTGAAAATTGGCGTCGATGACAGCTATCCTCCAATGGAATATAAGGATGAAAAAAGCAATACAATCGGCTTTGACATTGACGTTGCTAAAGAAATAGCTAAGCGTTTGGGCAAAGAACCACAATTTGTTACTACGGCTTGGGATGGTATTTTTTCCGCTCTGAACACTAATAAATTTGACTGTATTATTTCTTCTGTCAGCATGACAGCAAAAAGAATAGATGGATTTACCTTTACAACGCCCTATATAGCAAATTCTCAAATGATAATCGTTAAACCTGACGACAATTCAATTACAAAGCCACAGGACTTAGCCGGTAAAAAGGTAGGCTGTCAGGTTTCAACTACCGCGCATGAATCGGCTACAAAGCTACAGGCAAAAGGGACAAGATATGCCGAGCTTAAAACTTATGACCAGGTTATTCAACCTTTTGCTGATATGAAAGCAGGCAGGATTGAAGTTATTATAGTTGACGAAGTTGTAGGGCAATATTACATCGGTATGGATAAAGCTAATTTTAAAGCCGCTTCTGCCAAGCTTACCAACGAACCTATTGGTGTTTGCTTAAAGAAGGGAAATAAAATTTTGGCAGATAAAATTCAAAAAGCAATGGATGATATGAGGGCAGACGGAACAATGAAGCAAATTTCTATGCAATGGTTTAATGCTGATTTAACAAGCAATATTGATGCGGTTTTAAAAGAAATGAATTAATGTCATCTAGGGAGTGGAGAAGATTTGGGCTTTCAAAAAATTATAGTCGCTATGCCCGCATTGTTGCAGGGTGCCGGGCTTACAATTCTGCTGACATTAGTCTCCATTTTCTTTGGGCTGATTTTAGGCTTGCTTTTAGCTTTGGGAAGATTATCAAAAAACGCGTTTTTTGACAGACTTTCTCAATTCTACATCTGGCTCTTTCGGGGGACCCCTCTGCTGCTGCAAATATTTTTTATTTACTATGCTCTACCTACCTTTACACCCATAACTATTGACGCGCTGCCTGCCGCGTTTATTGCCCTTAGTTTAAATTCCGGAGCATATCTTGCCGAAATTATTCGAGCCGCGATTCAATCAATAGACAAAGGGCAAATGGAGGCTTCAAAGGCCTTGGGGATGAGCTTCACCCAGGCAATGAGAAGAATTATTATTCCTCAATCTTATCGACGACTCATTCCTCCGACCGGAAATGAATTTATTGCTCTTTTGAAGGATTCCTCCCTGGTTTCGATTATCGCCATGACAGAGTTAATGAGAACAACTTCGCTTTTGGCAAATTCTTCCGGTAATGCCATTTATTATATTCCTTGTGCCATATTATATCTGGCCATGACAACCGTATTCACCTTTGTCTTTAGCAAATTAGAAAAAAAATATTCGGTCTATGAGTAGGATGGGACTTAAATGATTAAGCTGCAAAATGTCTATAAATCATTTGGTAAATTAGAAGTTTTAAAGAATATTAATTTAGAGGTGACTAAAGGAGACGTTGTTTGTATAATCGGGCCTAGTGGTTCCGGCAAGAGCACTCTTTTAAGGTGCCTTAATCATCTTGAGCGAATAACTGAAGGTAGAACTATAATTGACGGAGAGTTAGTAGACGAAAAAGTTAAGGGAAAAGACAGTTTTAAAATTTCTCCTAAAAAGGTAGCTTTGGTTTGTGCTGAACTTGGTATGGTTTTTCAAAGATTCAACTTATTCCCGCATTTGACTGCTTTAGAAAATATAATTGAAGCCCCTTTTACTGTGAGAAAAATTACGAAAGAAAAAGCTATTGAACAAGGGACTCTGCTTTTAAAAAAGGTAGGCCTTGAGGACAAAAGAGATGAATACCCATCAAGGCTTTCCGGTGGTCAACAGCAAAGAGTTGCCATAGCCAGAGCGCTGGCCATGAATCCTAAAATTATGATGTTTGACGAACCAACCTCCGCTTTAGACCCGGAATTAGTGGGAGAGGTTTTAGAGGTAATGAAACAACTGGCCAAAGATGGTATGACGATGATGGTGGTTACTCACGAAATGAGCTTTGCCAGAGAAGTTGCCAATCGGGTTATTTTTATGGATAAAGGGGAAATATTGGAGGATTCGCCTCCGGAAGAAATATTTTCAAATCCAAAGCATGAGAGAACAAAATCGTTTTTGCAAAAGATTTTATAAAGGTATATATTTCTTCAGTTGAAACAATACAGCAAAGAACGCTGTAAATTAAAATTAGAGGTGAATTCTGATGGAGAAAACTAAAAGCAAGAAAATTGGTAGAAAGATCTTAATTGGATTCGGCGTTTTCCTTGGTATTATTTTAATCGCGATGATTTTTAATTTTGACCGGCTCCAACGATTGTACCGAGTCATAAATCTTTTTAATTCAGACGTTATCGTTGAAAATTTCCGAACCATGGGTGATAAATTCAACTCCCGAACCATTTCCCATGGTCCAGATGTTTTTACCTTCAAACAGAACATTAAGAAACTGCCTGAAAAATACACATTTAATGGCGAAGCAAAGAGCGTGAGTTCCTTTATTGACCGCACCGGTACCACCGGCTTCATCGTGATCAAAGACGACACTGTTCTTTTTGAAAAATACTATCAGGGAAATACTGAAGCCTCGAAAGCCATCTCCTGGTCGGTGGCGAAATCTTTCGTGTCGGCCCTTTTCGGCATCGCTGTTTCCGAAGGCAGCATAAAAGATATTAATCAGCCGGTAACAGATTATTTGCCGTTGTTGAAAAATTCCGGATACAATGGCGTGTCCATCAAAAATGTGCTGCAAATGTCTTCGGGAATACGCTTCAATGAGGACTATGGCGATTTCAATTCCGATATCAATAAAATGGGAAGATACTTCGGCCTCAATATGCCGCTTGCCGACTTTGTGGCTTCCCTGAAAGCTGAAAAACAACAAGGAATATACCACCACTATGTGAGTATGGATACGCAGGTCCTGGGGATGATCCTTCGTGAAGCCACCGGAAAAAACCTTTCCGAGTATGCCCAGGAGAAACTCTGGAAGCCGCTTGGTATGGAATCAGACGCGTACTGGCTAATCGATAGCAGCGGGATGGAGGCGGCATTCGCCGGATTAAATGTAACGCTGCGGGATTACGCCCGGTTCGGAAGGCTATATTTGAATAAGGGTAACTGGAACGGCAAACAGATAGTCCCCGCTGCATGGGTCAAAGCATCGGTGACTCCCGACGCACCTCACCTAATGCCCGGGAAAAGGTCCAATGCAAGCTGGGTGCTTGGCTATGGCTACCAGTGGTGGATACCTTTGAACCAGGATGGTGATTACCTGGCCATCGGTATTTACGGTGAGGCCATATATGTATATCCGCGCTACAATATCGTGATCGTAAAAACATCCGCCTACACCGACTATAACAAAGACGGAGATGATATGGAAATAGAATCAATCGAAATGTTCAGGGCCATTGCCCGCGCTTTAGGTAAATAATTTTCCATCACTCTTCGCTTGCTTTGGCTGTTCGCCAAGGCAAGCGAAGAGCATAAGTCAATGGCGGGACAATTTAATGGTTTTATCAAGGATAAAATTGTCAAACGGCAATAAAACACATTCCGAATCATTAAAAATGAAGGCAGCCGGTGGCTGGGACATATTGACGGATGCCTTGAAAAATTACAGCGCCAATGGCGATGCCAATCAGGCGGCAGCCATCGCTCTCTATGCTGTTTTGTCGGCAATCCCTCTTTTTGTGCTGACAGTAATTTCTGCCGGATACATTTTTAGTTCTTATCCTCATATTCAAGCAGATATAATTGATGCCGTCAGAGGTTTTCATCCCTACTTCTCCGAAAAAATATTAGTTCAGTTAGGTCAAATTGAAAAGAAAAGGCATCTGCTGGGCTGGTTGGGATTACTAGGCCTGATCTGGCTTTCCGCCCAAATTTTTAATTCTATGGAAGGCGCGCTCAACATTACGTTTCATTCGCCAAAGAAGCGCAATTATATTGTTTCAAAATTATTAGCGATCTCCATGATACCGATGGGATGGATTGTGGGCGGTTCCAGCGTATTATTAAGCTACCTGACCGCGATTATATTGCGGCAGCCGGTGGAATTGCCAAGTGGAGTGAGCTTATACTTTACTCACATGTCGGGAGCGCTCCTGCGTTATGTCCTGCCCTATGTAATTACCGCAATTTTTTTCAGCTTCCTTTACCGGATAATTCCCACAGCCAAAATCAAACTCTCGGTCGCCCAGGTAGGCGGTGCCATCTTCGCGCTTTTGATGGAAATCGCCAAGCAGTTTTTTACCTGGTACATAGCAAATTACACGCGCTATGATGTAATTTTCGGCTCTTTGGAAGCAATCGTTATTCTGGTTATCTGGGTCTTTTATGTAGCCTTAATTTTCCTTTTTTGCGCCGAAATTATGTCTTCCTATCAGCGCCGCGATATTCTCTTGCTGGAAAGGGCGATGCTTAAACCAATTCAAAAAGTTAGAAGAGTTGAAGAGCGTCTCTTTAAAAAATTCGGGCATACTTATAAAAAAGACAGCATTGTTTTTAATGAAGGTGATAATGGGAATGAAATGTTTTACGTGCTCTCCGGGCGTGTGCGTCTGGAAAAAGTTGATTGTCAAGTAAAAAAAGTGTTGGCCGAAATGGGACAGGGACAGTATTTTGGTGAAATGGCCGCGCTTATTGATATCTCCCGCTCCGCAACAGCACGCGTTACAGAGGATAGCCATCTGGCAGTTATTGATGGCGACACTTTCCGCGATATGTTGAGGCAAAGTCAGGAAATAGCCATGCACATGCTCAAAGAATTTTCCCGCAGGTTAAAAAACTCCAATAGAGCAGTCGAAGAGTTAACCAACCTTTGGGCCCGCATGTCTATCGTCATTCATTTTATGGATAATGCCGGAACAAATATTGAAGAGCATTTGCCGCAACTCACGCTGCTTACTAAAAAGGAACCGGCAGAGATTAGAGAAATATTAAATGAGCTGGCCCGGGAAGGAATGGTCATTATTCGCAATGATCTAATGGTGGAAGTAGTACGGGAAAAAATGTGGTCATTACTGAATTCCGGTGCCTTGAAGAAATGCTCTATAGATGATATAGATAAAGTTAATTGAGATATTTGGAGGAGAAAAAATATGGATTATTCTCAATATACTGATAATTCAGCAGCCGTGAAAGAATATATGCTGGAAGTATCTGATGGAGTTTCGCTTAAGATAATTGATTTCACTCCACGAATTCTTTTCCCGGATAAACCGGCTATTATTTTTGTGGCTGGCTGGATTTCATTGATCTCCGGTTGGCAAGGCGTGCTGAAAGTTCTCACGGCCAGGCACAGAGTTTTTTACCTTGAATCAAGGGAAAAGCAGTCATCAATAGTGCCTGATGTAAAAAAAGTAAGCTTCTCCATAGAGCGCCTTAAGATCGATATAGGTGAGATTATAGAAAAGGTAATCGCGCCTGCAGAAAAGTTTATACTTGCCGGGAGTTCACTTGGCGCTTCCGCGATTCTTGAATACTGTGGATCAGAGAAACGAGAGCCTTTATTTGCAGTACTGATCGCCCCAAACGCCGTATTCAGATTTCCCAAGTTTCTAGAATTAATAGTACCGGCATTGCATCCTTCATTTTACTATTTATTAAAACCTGCACTAAAATGGTATCTTAGAACCTTCAGGCTGGATAAAAAGAACTGCAGAGAACAGATTGAAAAATATGAAAATACCATGGATTGCGCTGATCCATACAAACTGAAGGCAAACGCCCTTGCTTTAAGAAACTACGCGCTATTGAATCATATTGATAACATCAACGTTCCATGTCTCATTATCGGCGCCACGTCCGACACTCTGCACGGTACCGAAGACATAAAGAATATTAAAAAAATAATACCTGATTCCCTTTATGTAGAGCTGGAAAGCAACATGGAAACTCACAGCGAAAAAGCGGGACGCCTTATTGAGCAGTACATTCAAGGTTGATTCCGATCAATCATTTCGGTGAACCAACAAATGGATCTGGTTGTTACTGGTAATGATTCGGCCTGTGCTGATTTAAGATTGCCAGAAAAATATCGCCATATTTCTCGAGTTTTGCCGCTCCGATCCCATAGATGCCCGCCAATTCATCCCGTGTTCCGGGCATGCGCGTGATCATTTCTTTCAGCGTCCGGTCATGGAGAATCGTAAAGGGCGGAAGGTTTGCCTGATCGGCAAGTTGCTTCCTTTTCTTCCGGAGAACTTCAAAGAGGTCGAGGTCGCATGAATCCAGCGCCTCTTTCTCTCGTTTGAGGCTCCCTCTGCTTTCTTTTTTTTCTGCCTCCACCCTTCCCATAACACTCTCTTTTGCCCGCAGTACTTCCCAGGCCTTCGGGGTCAGCTTCAAAGACCCGTGTTCGTATTCGTAAATCAGCAGGCCCTTCTGTATGAACTGGCGGGAAAGGTGACGCCATTGTCTGGCTGAATACATTGTCCCTATTCCATAGGTGGACAATGTTTCATGACCGAATTTCACTACTTTCTGTGAATTTGAGCCCCGCAATATATCTATGATGTGGCCGGCACCGAATATCTCATCTGTTCGTTTGACACAAGATAGAAACATCTGGGCGGGTATCGTAACATCAATCAAATCTTTTTTCTCGATCCGGCAGTTATCGCACATCCCGCAAGTGCCCTGCATGTGCGACTCTCCGAAGTATTCCAGCAGAGGGATGCGACGGCAGAGATCTGTTTCCGCAAAGCCAAGAATAGAGCCCAGGAGGATATTGGCAACCGTTCTTTCCTGTTCCTTTTTCTGTGTGATAAAATACTGGATATTGCGGATATCGCCGTATCCAAAAAGCAACAGGCAATGGGCGGGTAGACCATCGCGTCCGGCCCGGCCGATTTCCTGATAGTAGTTGTCGATGCTTTTGGGCAGATCGTAATGGACGACGAAACGGACATTGGATTTGTTGATACCCATGCCAAAGGCGATCGTCGCCACAATGATCTGAATGTCATCGCGGCTGAACAGTGTTTGATTTTCTGCGCGCTCTCCATCCGAAAGCCCTGCATGATAGGGACGAACTGAATAACCCTTTTGTTGGAGTACAGCGTAAAGATCGTCTGTCTGCTGGCGGGTCGCACAGTAGATGATCCCCGATTCATTCCGATATTGATTCAGGAATTCCAGGATCTGTTCGATGGGCTTTGTCTTGGGGGCGACCTCCAGAAAAAGATTCGGGCGATTGAAGCTGCCGACAAACTCATTGGCGGCGTCGAATTGCAGGGATTTCCTGATATCCTCCCGGACACGGGGCGATGCAGTGGCGGTAAGAGCCATACAGGCCGCATGGGGAAAGGTTGATCGAAACACAGATAGTTGCCTGTATTCCGGGCGGAAATCGTGCCCCCACTCGGATATGCAATGCGCTTCATCTATGGCAATGCAATCAACCTTCAAGGATGACAGCAGGGACAAGGTTCTTGCTGCCATCAGAGTTTCCGGCGCCATATAGAGCAACTTGACAGAATTTTTCTTGAGGCGTTCCACGTGACTCAGATATTGCGAGGCGCTTAAAGTGCTGTTGAGAAAGACAGCCGGAACGCCGCATTCCTTCAGTTGGTCCACCTGATCTTTCATAAGCGAGATCAGGGGAGACACGACGATGGTCAAGCCATCAAATATCAGTGCCGGGATTTGATAGCAGATGGATTTGCCGCCACCGGTAGGCAGTACAACCAGTGCATCCTTTTTTCCCAGGATATGAGCAATAATCTCATCCTGAAGAGGCCAAAAGGCATCATAGCCGAAAACGCTTTTGAGAAGGACTTTTGATTTGGTAATCATTGAAAAACTCGTTATTGGAAGACATCAAAATTCGTTGACTTATCCGGAACGGTGCTGCCGGTTCTGCAAATAGCTAAAGAACCGACGCCAGAACAGGTTGGTCCAGCGGTGCAAAGGCCTACCCCATGGGTGACCAAAGATCAACCAACCGAGCTTCCGGTGGTATTTTATGAAACGGCTGAAATGGGAATTGGAAACTTTTCCCCGTTTGATGGACCAACAGAGGGGAGCCTCGGTGAAAGGCCACTTTCCCGAGGCGACCTTGAGCGTTTCCAATCCGGCTAAACTCGCCACCAGCCACTCTACGGCACAAATTTGCGCCAGCGGGTTTTTGCCCCGGAAGTAATCTCTGTACCACTCAACCCTCCAGCTGCCGGCGGTAATGTAGTTGTACTGGGAGCATTTGAACTCCGGTGTGCGGATGACCACGGCAAGACCTTCGTAATCAAGATTGGGGATGCCGAGGCAATCCTCCAATGTGGACGATCCGGGCGTAAAAACACTAACTAAGCCCATGGCCCCAGAAGGCATGCACAAAATGGCAGTCTTACCGTTTTTTTTCGCCAAGCGGAAGCAAAGGACACTGTACGCCAGATCATCAACGGCTGGGATGACAATGTCCGCTTGAGCGACTAACCCTTCGATGGCCGCAGGCTCAGGAAGCGCGAGATGAACATCAACCTCAATTCCAGGATTGATGGCCTTCAGGCAGTCAGAGATTATGGAAATTTTTCTCCGGCCGAGCGTGTTGGTAAAGCAACACGGCTGACGGTTCATATCCGCAGGTTCGTAGGTGTCCTGTCCGACCAAAACAAATCTTTCGCAGCCGGAGCGGGCTAAAAGCGTAGCCAGCGTCTCGCCCACCCCACTGTCGCCGACAATTAGAATCCGGGTCTCTCTGATCCGAGCCTGCTCTTCCGCGGTGAAAATACCGAAGTTTCTTTGAAATAAAGTTGTATAGTTGAGGGGCGTTTCCGATGCCATATATTGTGTTAACCTTGGCGGTATTTAACCCAGCGGCAGAACAATTGCCACCAAATATTCTGCAAAAATTCCAGGCCTGATCCCAATCGTGTCTGAAAGACGTACCAGACAAGTTTTCTCTGCCAGATAAGAAGGGTTTGCAAGGACAGACCATTGATCCGTTGTATCCTGATCCTGTTTTTCGTTATACTCCAGTATCGCGGGGCGACAACAGGCGCCCACCGGCAAGTCAAGTGCTTAACAACCTCCAGGGCGCCGAGGGATGAACAAAGCCAGACGGATGGGCAAAGCTGGGCGGGAGGCAGGTTATCCTCGATGAATCCCCGATAGTAATCGATCCGCCAATCCGCCCTGAGCGGGTAATCGTAGGTGCCGAGCTTATATTTTCTGGTTTGGAACATCCGCTTCAGTTCCTCATAGGTCTCAAGTTTGGGTACGCCTTCCATCTTTTCGACTGCAGGGCCATGCGGGGAGATCAGGCAGACGTTGGCCCATGTCCCGGACGGTACAACCAATAGCGCCGTCTTGCCGAGCCGCTGGGCATCCCGGAAGATCAGAATACTGAAGGCGAAATCGTCAGCGGCGGGAAACACTATGTCCGCCGCGGGGATGAGAGAAGCGATCTCGGCGTGATTCAAAAGTCGGTTATGAATCTCGACAGCTGCCTCAGGATTGATTGCCAGGATTTGTTCCCCGATGACCTCGGCCTTGTTGCGGCCGAGAGTGTCTTTAAAGCAGGCGACCTGTCGGTTCATGTTCGTTGTTTCATACTGGTCGAATTCCACAAGCACAAAACGTCCAACCCCGGAACGGGCAAGAATGATTGCAACGGTACCGCCAATGCCACCGCACCCGACGATGAGGATTGTTGCTAGGCGGAGCCTTTCCTGCTCTGCCTCTGTGAAAATCCCGTAATTTCTGGCAAACAAATCACTGTAGGACGGAATGGCTGCCTTCTCTTTAGAAGGCTTTCCTTCGGCACTATCATCGGTGCCACACCCTGCGTTTTGTGACCATAATTTGCTTGACATACAAAACCATTCTTCCTACAGTTCAACTCCAAAAAAATAACATCTTATTAAAAAATAAGCAGAGGAATAGTGCATTACTTATTCTTGATTACAGAAACATGAAAATAATTAATGGGTTTTCATGAAAGCACGTTGCTTTAATTAACTATAATTTATATAAATAATCAAGCAGGAAAAGGAGATACGGCGCATAATATGATAGAAGATTGTAACGGCTGCTGCGCTTGCAAAAATTCTTGTCCGGTTTTCGCTATTAGCGGCGAAGAAAAACCATTCATTATATTGACATCGGAAAGTGCATTGATTACAGGGTTTGCGCAATGATATGCACTAAAACCACGGTACTCGATCAAAACAGCGAGGCAGTAACGCGTACTAAAATTACAGACCGTGTAAAACTTGTAGTAGATGTCAAAGATTGTTCGGCATGTTTCATATACGGTGAGTCTTTGGACGAATTGGCATTAATTTGCCTGACACTGGCGTAATCCATCCACGATAAAGCCAAATTCATTCTCAGCCACTGTGCGCAAATCTAACAAGATTTCATCTTTATCCACGCGAACAATTATTGGCACTTCCATCTTGCGCAGTTTTTCTTCCAAACGGCTGGCTGGTATTTTTTTATTTTTAATGCCCACTAAAACGGAAGGAATCTTTTCCGTTGGCAGAGATCCGCCACCGGCTGCGGCAAAATCTTCATGGAGCTTAAATTCCATCTGCTCAAAATTGGCTTTCTGCAATTTGTCCATCAGTTCAGAGGCGCGCTTTTTAACAGCGGCAACCGGTTCGGTCAAGGCCTGAAGCGACCGCAGCTTACTGGTTACGGATGCAGGCTTGAGATATTGCATCAGAGTGGCTTCCAGCGCGGCCAAGGTGAATTTGTCAATGCGCAAGGCGCGATTGAGCGGGTTTTTCTTAATTTTAGACAGCAGTTCTCTTTTACCGGTAATAATGCCTGCCTGCGGTCCACCCAGCAATTTATCACCGCTAAAGGTGACAACATCAACACCGGCAGACAAAACATCGCGCACTGTCGGCTCATGCTGCAATCCATACTCATCCAGATTAATCAAACAACCACTGCCCAGATCATCCATCACCGGTATCGCGTGTTTCTTTCCCAACGCAACCAGCGGGATAATTTCCGCCTCTTCGGTAAAGCCGACTATGCGGAAGTTGCTGGTGTGCACTTTCATAATCAAGCCTGTGGCAGAGCATATTGCCTTTTCATAATCGTCAAGACGCGTGCGGTTGGTCGTGCCCACTTCACGCAAGATTGAGCCGCTCTTTTTCATAATTTCGGGTATGCGAAACTCGCCGCCAATTTCGATCAGTTCACCACGCGATACGATGGATTCTTTCCCTTCGGAAAGTGAGTTGAGCACCAGTAAAACGGCAGCAGCGTTGTTGTTGACAATTAAAGCGTCTTCGGCTCCGGTTAAAGAGCAAATCAGCGAACTGACATGATCGTAGCGCTGACCACGCTGGCCTGCTGCCAGATCAAACTCCAAATTGGAATAGCCCCTGCCGACTTCCAGAATTCGTTGCAGGGCTTCCGGACAAAGAGGCGCGCGGCCAAGGTTGGTATGCAAAATAACGCCGGTGGCATTGACCACTTTTACTAAAGAGTAGCGGTAAAAGCCCTGAATCGTCCGCTCCACAACGCCTGAGACACTTGCCGCATCCTGCGAGAGCTTCGGCAGGTCTTTTTCTTTTACTTCAATGATCGCGTCTCTTATTTTTTGCACCGCATTGCGGCAGGTTTCTAAAACAATTTCCCGTGAAGCCAAATCGTAGATGCCGCTTTTTTCCAGCAGAAGGATTACTTCATCAATTTTCGGTAAGTTGCGTAGCATTTCTTTTTTTTTATCATCCATAAAAACTCCTCTTTATATCATCTTTATAAAATACCTGCCTGCTTCCGGCAGTAGTCGCGAAAGTTATTTACCGCGATAAAAAACTCCCTCATCATAATCACCCAGAAGTAACGCCCCCGCGGCGTTAAATACAGATGGGGCGGGAAATAGCGGAAAGATCCAGTCAGAATAAAAGCGATCATTTCTTTCCAGAGCGTTTGTAAAAATTTCCCGTCGTATTTTTGCTCAATAGCGGTAACATCCATTTTAGTGCTAAACAGTTTCATTAAAAAATCATAACTCATTTGATCGCGCAGATTGAATTTGCGGGAAGCTCTCAGCGGCAACCTGCCCTGAGTAAGAGATTCAATATATTCGATAATGTCAAAGGTGTTGGCGTAGCAAACGCCTGCAAGAAAGCCGATGGCACCGCTGCCCAGTCCTGCGTACTCATCATAATCGACCACATATTCATCAATCAATGCTTGCTTGCCATGCTTGCGGGAAAAACACCAGGCGGAAGATGATTCATACTCTGCTTCCAGATGTCGAAGAATAAGCTTATATAACTTTTTTTCACGGCTGAAATTGACCAGACCTACAGTATCCTCCATCAATCTTTGAGTCAGCGTCGAAATCATTAATGGATAGAAGGTGATTTGTTCCATTTTTAGATTGCGCAAAACCGCTAAATCATCACTCAGCATTTGCGGAGTTTGCCCCGGAAAATTGAAAATCATGTCGGCATTAACAGTGTCAAATAAACCCATTGTTTGTTTTAATTTCTCTGCAATAACTTCGCCTGCGCCATATTTTTCATAACGTCCGATTTTCTTGAGCAGCTCATTATTAAAAGTCTGCACGCCCACGGAGAGCCTGTTAGCACCGCTTTGCCGCAGTACTTCAATATTGCGGTCAGTCAAGTGATTAGGATTTGTTTCCACAGAAATTTCTTTAATGGCGAAACTTTCGCGGGTAAGTGCAAGCACCTCCGCTAATTCATCTATAAGCACCGTGGGAGTGCCGCCGCCCACATAGATTCCATTGAATCTATATCCCTTTTCGCGGTAAAGCTTAATTTCCCGCCTTAGCGCTCCAAAATATTTTCGCGTCAGCCCCTCTTCAAAAGGCACCCGATGAAAGGAACAATAAGGACAAAGCTCTTCACAAAAAGGAATGTGGATGTAGAGCAGTCGAGGCTTGTCATCCGTGCAGGAAGGAAGCTCAGGCGTGACACCTTCTTCAAATTTCAGCGCCCGGGCAAATTGCCTTTTGGCTATTTTAGTAACAATTTGATTGATCATACCTGTTGTTTAACAAAAGATATGCCTATATTGCAAGCAACTTATATCACCAAAAATCATCAGAATCACAAGAATGAAACCAAAAGCAGGCTGTTGGCCATTATCCCCGAGCCTTCGGCTGGGGATAATTCCACTTACGCTTCAAACTTCACTATGTTCGTTTTTAGCGAGTGTCATTACCTATTGCCTCATAAATAAA
>SESG01030938.1_pt1 | contig 29968 bp, 25 predicted proteins | sample 3171421 | NCBI WGS metagenome assembly SESG01 (sample SAMN10866946, study PRJNA518727) | freshwater metagenome | biome: subpolar coniferous forest; feature: holomictic lake; material: water; isolation source: holomictic Lake 227, 6 m and 8 m depth | place: Canada: near Kenora, Ontario | collected...
TTTTATCATGTGGCCCGCTATTACATTGCGCTGGATCTGGTTTGTGCCCTCGTAGATCTGCGTGATCTTGGCGTCGCGCAGATATTTCTCCACCGGGTAGTCCCGCATGTAGCCGTAGCCGCCGAAGATCTGAACGGCGTCGTTGGCTACCTTCATCGCCACATCGCTCGCGAAAAGCTTGGACATCGCTGATTCCTTGGAGATTGACTTGGCGCCGGAATCAACCATGCGGGCCGTGGCGTAGGCCAGCGCGCGCGCCGCCTCCACCTGCGTGCCCATGTCTGCCAGCATGTGCTGGATAGCCTGAAAGCTTGAGATCGGAGCGCCGAACTGGACGCGCGTCCGGGCGTATTCCACGGCGTGATCCAGCGCTCCCTGGGCGATGCCGACAGCCTGCGCCGCCACTCCGGGCCTGGAATTGTCCAGCGTCTTCATGGCTACGATAAATCCCATGCCCTCTTTAGATATGAGGTTCGCGGCGGGTACCCTGCAGTCGGTGAAGATCACTTCGCGCGTAGCCGAAGCGCGTATGCCCATCTTCTTCTCTTTCTTCCCAAACTCCATCCCCTTCGCGCCTTTTTCAACTATGAACGCGCTCGCGCCGCGGGAACCTTTGGTTTTATCGGTGATCGCTATTACCGTGTAAACTTCGGCCTCGCCAGCGTTCGTTATCCATTGCTTGGTCCCGTTCAGTATATAATGGTCCCCGTCTTTTACGGCGGTTGTTTTTATTGAGCCCGCGTCCGAGCCGGCTCCGGCCTCGGTTATGCAGAAAGCGGCCAGCCGCTTGCCCTTCGCTATATCGGGCAGGAATCTCTGTTTCTGCTCATCCGAACCGTACAGAAGTATAGGGAATGTTCCCAGACCCGTTCCCGCGTAGCCCAGCGCTATTCCGCCGCAGGCCCGGGAAAATTCTTCTGTAATAAGGCACATGTCCATGACGCCGCCGCCCAGGCCGCCGTATTGTTCCGGGATATATACGCCGAAGAGATCGCTGTCGGCGATTATTTTCATTATCGGCCAGGCGAATTCCTCGGTCTCGTCGTAATGGGCCGCGACCGGCTTTATTTTCTCGTCGGCTATCTGCCTTGCGAGATCGCGCATCATAACCTGTTGTTCGGTCAATAAATAATCCATGTTAAGAACTCCTTCGAAAATCAGTCAGAACGGGCGCACAATTAAAGCGTCAGCCTTAAACTCCTCTTCTATGATACAAAAAAGCCCCCCGCCATTTAAATTCCCTTGGCGTGCCCGCCGGAAGTTCAATCGGGTTTCCGGCGGCTGCCAGTTCGGGGTACTGGTGAGGGCATGGGTTCGGCGGGCCTTCGCGCAGGGCGAGGCTTGCGTAAGCGCCGAGACCGGATGGCCGCAACGGCCAGGTCTGCGCGGGAGCGCGGCCACGGTGTGGCCGATAGCGTGCCCGCTGACGCCCATGTCCTCAACAGGACTCCGATTGTACGCTGGTTTTTAGAAAATAGCGGCGGATTGGGCTAGGCGCAATAGCGGGCCGGAGAAGATCCCCAGAGCGGTCACTATCAGGGCCAGCAGGACGAGCGCCAGGTTCATAGCGCGCGAGGGCGCGGCCTCCAGCGCGGCGGGCTCATGCTCCATGTACATCGCCACCAGCACGCGCAGATAATAATACGCCGACACCGCGCTCATCAGCAGAGCTATTATAACCAGCCATACGCACCCGCCCCTGAGGGCCGCGGTGAAGACATAAAATTTGCCGAAGAAGCCGGCCAGAGGCGGGATGCCTGCCAGCGAAAGTATAAAAAGAGTCATCGCGGCCGCCAGATACGGATGCCGCCCCGAAAGGCCGGCGAGCTCTTTGACCGTCACGCCCCGCTCATCTTTTTCCAGCGCGGCGACCACCGCGAAAGCTCCTATAGTAGCCGCGGCGTAGACAACCAGGTAGAACAGCGCCGCTTTAAGGCCTTCCGACCCTCCGAAAAATCCAGTTACGATATACCCCGCGTGAGAGACGCTGGAATAGGCCAGCAGGCGCTTAAGGTTATGCTGGGGCAGGGCCATAAGGTTGCCGAGCACCATGGTGATAACGGCGAGCGCCCAGAAGATCTCCCTGAACTGCGGGGCGCCGGAGGTAACCGCGAACAATCTGTAAAGTATCACTATCCCGCCCGCTTTCACCGCAGCGCCCATAAACGCCGAGACGGGCGTGGGCGCGCCTTCGTAAACATCTGGCACCCACATGTGGAAAGGCACCAGCGCCACTTTAAAAGAGAATCCGGCTATCAGAAATATAAAGCCAGCGGATGTTAAGGGGTGGAACGGAAGGCCGGGAGCAAGCGCCAGCTTCATGGCGTCCAGATTCAGTGTGCCCATTGTGCCGTACACCAGCGCGAAGCCCATAACCAGCATGCCGGTGCCGAAAGACCCCAGGAGGAAATATTTATACCCCGCTTCGGCTCCTGTCGGGCTCCGGTTGATGGCCGCCAGGGCGTAGAGGCAGACTGAAAGCAGTTCCACGGAGATGAATATCGTCAGCAGCTCGCCGGCGGAGACCAGGAATATGAGGCCCAGGGCCGCCATGGACAGCAGAAAATAGTATTCCCCCGCGCCCGGCTTTCCGTCGCGCGCGCGAAGAGAGATAAGGGCCGTGAAGGCCAGAGCCGCCAGAAAAAACGGCCAGAGATAATTTGTGAATGGGCTGAGCGTCAGCGCCCCCGAGAACATTGAGATGAAAGCGGTCCCGGATGCCGGGAAAAAGGCCAGCAGGATTAGCGAGGAGGTAAGGATAACCAGCCCGGGCGTTGAATCATCCCTTTTGGTAATTATCGGGATAAATAAAGCTGTCAGGCCGGCCAGAACCAGCGTCAGCGGAACGGCCAGGGATTGTCCGGCGTAGATTGCCATTTCAGGGTTCATCGGCGTTCCTTGGCTGCCCGGCGGCTTGCCTTGTAAGAATGTGTCGGCTTGATGTTTTTATTTGTCAGCGAACTACCTGCCGCGCTGTCCCCCTGCCGTCCTGCCGCGCTGTCCTGCTGCCGCGCTGCCGCGCTGACATACCCCCTAACTGCCGTGTCCGTCTTTCTGAGGAAAGGCGCGGGATAGACGCCGATAAATACTATAAAAACCAGCAGCGGCAGCAGGTAACCCCATTCCCTGACGCTGAGATCTGGCAGGTGGCGGTTCTCTTCGTGCCGCACGGGTCCGAAGATGACGCGCTGGTACATCCCAAGCATGTAGACCGCTGAAAGTATCACGCCCGAAACCGCCGCCGCGGCCAGCCAGGGGTACACCCGGAAGGAGCCGAAAAGTATAAGGAATTCTCCCACAAAACCGTTAAGCCCGGGCAGGCCTATGGAAGAGAGCATCACTATCATAAAGACCGCCGAGAAGCCCGGCATCGCTTTCGCCAGGCCGCCGTAGTCTTCTATCATGCGGGTATGGCGCCGCTCATACAGGACGCCGACTAAAAGGAAGAGCGCGCCGGTGCTCAGGCCGTGGTTTACCATCTGCAGGATCGCGCCGGAAACCGCCGCCGGTTCGAACGCCGCGATGCCGAGCATGATAACGCCCATGTGCGCGACTGAGGAATAGGCCACCATCTTCTTCATGTCGGGCTGGCTCCAGGCCACCAGCGAGCCGTAAATCACGCCTATGACGCCAAGCCCCGCCAGCCAGGGCGCGAAGCTCTGCGCCGCGGCCGGGAATATCGGCACTGCGAAACGCAGGTAGCCGTACACGCCCATCTTAAGCAGTACGCCGGCCAGCAAAACGCTGCCCGCCGTCGGGGCTTCCACGTGCGCGTCGGGCAGCCAGGTATGGAAAGGCACCAGTGGCACTTTGATGGCGAAAGCCAGCGCGAAAGCTGCGAAAAGCCAGAGCTGCGTTTTCAGGTCGAACGCCGTCCGGTAAAAATCGAACAGGCTGAAAGAATAGACGCCGAACTGCTCCTTGTGGGCGAGGCAGATGAAGATAATGGCGGCCAGCATCAGCACGCTTCCCAGCATCGTGTAAATAAAAAACTTAAGGGCCGCGTAGATGCGCTTCGGTCCGCCCCATACGCCTATCAGAAAATACATCGGTATGAGCATGGCTTCCCAGAAGACGTAGAACAGGAAGACGTCCAGCGCGGCAAAGACGCCCAGCATGCCGGTCTGGAGCGCCAGAAGCCCGGCGTAAAAAGCCTTCTGGTGCTCCTGTATATAATCGAACGAGGCGAGGATAGCGAGCGGCGTAAGGAACGTGGTCAGCATCAGCATCAGCAGGCTTATGCCGTCCACGCCTAGCCGGTAATTTATCCCCCAGTCGGGCAGCCAGGGCTTATTGACCGCGAACTGCATGGCTGCGTTCGCCTCGTCAAAGCCGAAGTAAAGGCGGAGCGAGATGAGGAACACCGCGGCCGAGACGCCGAAGGCCAGATTCTTTATCAGGGCGGTCTTTCCTTTCGGTACTGACAGAAGGGCCAGAGCGCCGGCCAGCGGCAGCATTATTAATATGGTTAGCAGATTAGAATCAATAAAGTTCATAAGAGTCGTAAAGCGTAAAACGTAAAGCGTGAAGCGTAAAACGTGAATCGGCAATCGTGAATCGTAAAGCGTAAATCGTAAAACGTGAATCGGCAATCGTGAATCGTAAAGCGTAAACAGCAAACAATCTCTATTCTGCCTAAAGCCTATGGCTTATAGCTTATGGCCTGCGGTAAATCGTTTACTACATAATCCAGTATAGGAGCAGTATCAGGCCTCCCGTGAAGGCCAGGGCGTATAGCTGAGCGTTGCCGGTCTGAACTTTCCGGATGATCAGGCCCGCCCTGTAAGTCAGCTTTGCGGCGCCATTTACCATAAGCCCGTCTATCAGACCGGCGTCGACGAAACCGAAGAACACGTTGTCGGCCGCCCATTTAAGGGGCCTGATAATCGAGAACTCATATATTTCGTCCACGTAGAATTTGTTGCGGATCACTTCGCGCGCGAACCTGAACTTTAGGGCCATAGCTTCAGATAAGACCGGTATTGTAAAGAAGAAGCCGGAAGCTATGCCGGCCAGGGCCGTAACAACCGATATCAACATCAGCCTGCGGGCCTCGGGGTCAGCGCCGGACTGCAGACCGGCCGCGGCCGGGTCGAGGAACGTTAAGAGATATTTCGACCCCAGCCAGCCGCCGGTCAGGGCCAGCACCGCCAAGGCGGCCATCGGTATTGTCATTATCAGCGGCGATTCATGCGCGTGAGTTCCTGAATTCTTTTTCCCGAGGAAAGTCAGTATCATCAGGCGGGTGATGTAATAGGCCGTAAGGCCGGCGGTGGCAAGCCCTGTCAGCCAAAGGATTGGCACGCCGTGCGCGTGCACATGCTCCAGCACGAGGTCTTTTGAATAGAAGCCCGCAAGCGGCGGTATGCCTGAGATGGCCAGACAGCCCGCTGCCGTAAGCACAAAAGTCAAGCGCATCTCTTTTGAGAGCCCGCCCATCTTGAACATATCCTGCTCGCCCGACATCCCGTGTATCACCGAGCCGGCAGCCAGAAATAGCAGGGCTTTAAAGAAAGCGTGAGTAGTGAGATGGAAGACTCCGGCCGCGTAGGAGCCGGCGCCCACGGCCATGAACATGTAGCCTATCTGGCTGATGGTTGAATAAGCCAGCACTTTTTTTATGTCGCTCTGTAGAGTGGCAATAATCGCGCTCAGGAAAGCCGTAAAACAGCCGACCACAAGCACCGCTTCAAGAGCTATCGGCGCCAGCGCGTAAAGGAAGCCCATGCGCGCCAGCATATAAACGCCGGCGGTGACCATGGTGGCCGCGTGGATGAGGGCTGAGACCGGCGTGGGGCCGGCCATGGCGTCAGGCAGCCATACGTACAGCGGGAACTGCGCCGATTTCCCGGTTGCGCCAAAGAACAGCAGCAGGCCTATAACCGTAGGCGCGCCGAAGCCAAGTATGGTTTTGCCGTCTAAAAGATTGACGCTCCGGGCCAGCGTTTCAAAATCGGCGGCGAAGATCCCCTGTGAAGCCAGCAGGCCGAACATCAGCATAAGGCCGATGAGGAACCCGGCGTCGCCGACGCGATTGGTTATGAATGCCTTCTTTCCGGCCGCGGCGTTCTTTTCATCTTCGTACCAGAAGCCGATTAGCAGGTAGGAGCACAGGCCTACGCCCTCCCAACCCACGAACATCAAAATCGGATTATCGGCCAGGACCAGGATCAGCATGAAAGACACGAACAGGTTAAGGTAGGCAAAATAACGGTTGAAGCCCTTGTCGCCGTGCATGTAACCGATGGAATAAACATGGATCAGGAAACTGACGCCGGTAACGACCATGGCCATTACGGCGGAGAGCGGATCGAAGCGCAGGGCGAAATCTATGGAAAAATTGCCGGCCGAGATCCAGTTGAAGAGGGTGTCGCGGAGCAGGCGGCTTTCTATCGGGAGGCTAAGCAGATCTGACAGGCAGAGGCAGGAGGCGATAAAAGCCGCCAGTATGGCCGCCGCTCCCAGCCAACCTCCCCACTTCTCGCCCAAGAATTTCTTCCCGAACAGGCCGTTAAGGATGAACCCGGCTAGCGGCGGAAGGATGACCCATTTCAATAAAGGATAAAAATCATTCATACAGTCTACGCTTTACCGCACGCCATAAGCCATAGGCTTTAAGCTTTAGGCAGAATAGAGCTTGCTTGCTGTTTACTCTTTCCGCTTCCCGATTAACGATTGCCGATTTACTCTTCCCGATTTACGATTTACGCCCCGCCCCTACCCTCTCAGATTCTTCACCTCGTCTATATTCAGCGTCTTAAGGCTGCGGGCCAGAAGTATTACTATGGCAAGGCCAACGCCCGCCTCGGCGGCGGCCACGGCAAACACCATCAGAACGAAAACCTGTGGCTCAAGCGCCCCGCTGAATTTTGAAAAAGCCACCAGAGCGATATTGGCGGCGTTGAGCATCAGTTCGGCGAACATAAGCAGCACTATGATATTCTTGTGCGTCAGGAAACCGGCGGCTGCCAGCGTGAAAAGGACGAAGCTTAAAACCAGCAGATGTTCAAAAGGCATTATAATTTCCTCTTGGCGGTCACGACGGCGCCCACTATGCCCGACAGAACCAGCAGCGACAGCAGTTCAAATTGGAAGGCGTAAGTTCTAAAAAGAAGCGCCGCCAGGGAGTGAACAGATTCTTGCGCGAAAGACAGGTCCAGGCGCGCCTTGACCAACAGGGCTATCTGCAGCAGTTCGGCCAGCAGCACGGCCGCCCCGGCCAGGCCGGCCAGCCTGAGCAAAGTCGGACGCTGCGGCCTCTCGTCCCCGGCGTCAAAGGGCAGGGTGTTTATGGCGAGTATAAAAAGTACCATTATCGCACCGGCGTAGACTATAACCTGCAGGAAAGCGACAAGCTCGGCGCTTAAAAGTATATAGATGCCGGCCGTGGCGATTAGCGTAACCAGCATTGAGAGCGCGGCGCGCAAAGGGTTGGTCTGAAACAGCATCGCCAGAGTTCCGGCGGCGGCAAGGCCCCCCAGCGCATAAATTAAAATTCTGTGTATCATAAAATCATACCCTATCCCTGAACCCTAAACCCTGCCCCCTGTAACCTATCTTTTACGCCAGCCTGTTCGCCGCGCCTTTAACTGAGGGCTCGCCGGGCAGGTTCTGAAGCAATTTACTCCTTGTAAGATACATGTCTTCCCGCTTTAAAACGCCGCCGGGGATAACCTCGGTGTCCATGGCTATTGCGTCCTCGGGGCAGGCCTCAACGCACATCCCGCACATGACGCATCTTGAAAGATCAATGTCGAAGACAGCCGGATATTTTTCCACCTGGCTGCCGGTAAACTCGCCCGCCTCTATGTGTATGCAGAAAGCCGGGCAGGCGGTGGCGCACAGAAAACAGGCCACGCATTTCGGCGTGCCGTTGGCGCGCATCTTCAGCCGGTGGCGGGTCCGCCGCTTAGCGGCGTGCTCAAGCGGGCGGGTGACCTCCGGATACTGTATCGTGATTATTTTACCGGGGCAGAATAAATTCATAAAAAAATGGCGCGCGGTTACCAGGAAGCCCTTAAAGATCTCCCAGACATAGATCCGCTCAAGGAGGTTCAGCGGCCGGTTATTTATTTTTTTTATCTCTATCATAACTTCCCCGCCAGAAGCAGAACCAGTCCGGTGATAAGAATGTTTAAAAGCGAGAGCGGCAGTATCCCCTGCCAGGCCAGCTTCATCACCTGGTCAAAGCGGAAGCGCGGCACGGTCCAGCGCAGCGTCATCAGCGCCCAGCACATGAAGGCGGTTTTGCCGGCAAAGGCGGCCATCTGCGCCAGCGCTACGGCGTACGGATGGACGGATATGGAGCGTCCGCACGGGAACAGGAAGCCGGCCTCGCCCAGATATGGTATCTGCCAGCCGCCGAGGAACAGCGTTACCGCCAGCATGGCCACGAGTATTATCTCTATAAATTCCGCGAACATGAAAATGGCGAAGCGCATGGAACTGTATTCCATAAAATAGCCGATGATCTCCGATTCCCCCTCCACCACGTCAAAAGGAGTGCGCTTGTTCTCGGCCATGGCCGCCGTCAGAAAAAGCAGAAAAGCCGGGAACTGGTATATTACGCCCCAGGCCGGGATAAACCCGAACAGCAGACTGCCCTGCGCCAGCACGATCTGCTGGAGGTCGGCCGTGCCGTAAACCATCATCAGCCCGACCAGGGTCAGCCCCAGCGTCACTTCGTAGGAAATCATCTGAGCCGCGCCGCGCAGCGCTCCCAGCAGCGCGAAATTGCTCTTTGAGGCCCAGCCGGCCAGGAAAGTGCCGTAGATTGCGAAACCGGAAACTGCCAGTACATACAGCAGCCCCAGCGGCAGGCGGGCTATTACCAGATCCACCCTGTAGCCAAGTATATCGACATAATTACCGAACGGTATCACGGCGAAAGCCGCCAGCACCGGCACCAGCGTAATAACCGGCGCCAGCGTGAATAAAACTTTGCTGGCCCTGGCCGGGACAAAATCTTCCTTCATCATCAGCTTTATGCCGTCGGCTATCGGGTGGAACAGGCCCAGCAGAGTGAAACCGAAGATGGAAGCCCGGTTGGGCCCGACGCGGTCCTGCATCAGCGAGCTCAGCTTCCTTTCGACCCAGGTCAGAAAAGCTGTGAAGCCCATCACGGCGCCAAGAAAAAAGCCGACCTTGACCGCGGATACGGCTATAAACAAAAGCAGATCCAGGTCCAGCAAGGCAATAAAGGGGTCAAGTCTTTCCATTATTTTATAAATTCCGATATCCGCTCTCTTAACTTCGCGGCATCCTCAAGCCGTATGGGCGCGCCGGTGCTGGACGACAATTTGCTTAGCACCGTCCAGAGCGGCTTAACGCCGTCCGGCGCCGCCACCGACGGCGTTGTTTTCTGGACCAGGCCCTTGTAGTTCACGAAATGTCCCTCGGTCTCAAAATTCGCGGCATAGGGCAGGACGCAGGCGGACTCAAAATCAAGATCGCTCTTGGTCACCGCCAGTATTACTGTCTCTATGTTTGAGAGCTCGCGGAGCTTGTCTTTAATGGAGCTGAGCGCCTTGGCCTCGGCCACTATCAGCTTTATCCTGCCGGAATTAATAAGTTCCACCAGCGCGCCTTGATCAAGTCCGGCATAGCGCGCTTTTAAAAGTTTGAGGCCGTTGGCGTCAGACGCGTCATCTTTATTTATCAGTATGCCGTCTTTAACGCCCTGCACTCTGGGGAAATCAAGGCACAGGTTAGGCGTTTTAAGCGATGTCGCGGCCAGCTCCGCCAGCGCCAGATTATCCTCTATCGACAGGTAGGGTGAACCCAGCACGGCTACTGACTCCGGGCCCGTCTTGCGCGCGGCCTCGTCCAGCAGATGCGCGGCGTGCCTGATGGCCGGTTCTATCTCCATGCTTCCCTTTTTGACAAAAGCTTTGTGCAGCCGGTCTCCGGCCTGCAGATCTTTATAGGTCATGCGGCCGCGGTCGCATAGCCAGGTGTTTGTCTCCGGATTCGGCGACGGCATAACGCGGTAAACGGTGTTTTCGTTGTAGTGGACTTCTATATTGCAGCCGGCCGCGCAGCCGGTGCAGACGCTTTTGATTTTTTTAAGGAACCATACCCGCTGTTTAAATCTGAAATCTCTGGAGGTAAAAGCCCCCACGGGGCAGAGCTCGGCGATATTAAGTGAATAATCGTTATCAAGGCTTTTGCCTTCCTTTATATCTATAAAAGAAGCGTCGCTGCGCCCCGAGACCGTCAGCTCATTGGTCTTTGTGACCTCGTCGCAGAAGCGCACGCAGCGGGTGCACAGGATGCAGCGCTCATTGTCCAGGACCAGGTATCTCCCGGCGGCGCGGCGCTTGGACCGCTGGATTTTGTCCTCCGGCGCGACGCGGCTTTTATGAAGGCCGTAATCCATGTAATAATTCTGCAGGGAACATTCCCCCGCCTGGTCGCAGATCGGGCAGTCCACCGGATGATTGGCGAGCAGAAATTCCAACACATCCTTGCGGGCCTTTTTGACCGCCGCGGTGTCGGTGCGCGCTATCATCCCGTCAGCTATTTCCGTGGCGCAGGCTATCTGCAGCTTGGGCGCCTTCTCAACTTCCACCGCGCACATGCGGCAGGTCCCTGAGACTGAAAGGGCCGGGTGGTAGCAGTAGCGCGGGATATAAATCCCCAGCGCCTGCGCCGCCTGAAGTATGGTGGCGCCAGCAGGCAGCTCTATGGTTTTTCCGTCAATAGTGATCTTGGGCATAAGCGTTAATCGTAAAGCGTAAAGCGTAAAACGTGAAGCGTAGACAGTAAGCAATCTCTATTCAGCCTATAGCTTATAGCCTATAGCTTATAGCCTATGGCGTATGGCGTATGGCCTGCTGTAAAGCGTAAAACGGGAAGCGTTTTACAGGTGGTTCAAATATCTCATTGGTTACTCTTGCCGCTTCCCGCTTCCCGCTTTCCGCAGCCGTTCCCGGCTGCGTGCGCTTCAAATTCCGGCCGGAACTTAGTTATAAAACTCATCACCGGCATGGCCAGGGCGTCGCCCAGCGGGCAGAGAGTCCGCGCCAGCATATTCTCCGCTATGGAATAGATAAGGGCCATATCGCTTTCTTTTCCTTTGCCGGCCTCCAGCTTCTTTAACAATTTTTCTATCCAGCCCCCGCCCTCGCGGCATGGGGTGCACTGGCCGCAGGATTCGTGGTGGTAGAATTTGGCCAGCACCAGCAGGGTTTCCACCATGCAGGCTTTGTCGTCCAGGATGATGATCCCGCCTGAGCCAAGCATGGATCCGGCCTGCTGCACCGATTCATAGTCCAGATTCATCTTAAGGGCTTCGGCCGCGGTCAACACCGGCACGGAGGAGCCGCCGGGTATTACCGCTTTTAATTTGGAGCCTTCCAGCATGCCGCCGGCGTAATCCTCTAAAAACTTTTTAAAGGGCATGCCCAGCTCTATCTCGTAAACGCCGGGTTTTTTGACCGGTCCGCTGACTGAAAAAAGTTTTGTGCCGGCGCTCTTGCCCGCGCCCAGCTTTGAATACCACTCTCCGCCCTTCTCAATAATGGATGGCACTGAGGCCAGAGTCTCTACGTTGTTTATAACAGTGGGGCAGCCGAACAGCCCGACCACCGCCGGGAACGGAGGTTTAAGACGGGGCAGTCCCCGCTTGCCCTCTATGGACTCCAGCAGCGCGGTTTCTTCGCCGCAGATATAGGCGCCGGCCCCCCTGTGCACTACGATGTCAAGGTCAAAGCCTGAGCTTAAAATATTATTGCCTAGGTAACCCCGCTTGGCCGCCTCATTCACGCAGTCCGACAGCAGGCCGGCTTCCTTCGCGAATTCCCCTCTGATATAGATATAGCACTGCTTAGCCCCTATCGCGTAGGAGGCTATTATGAGCCCTTCTATAAGGAGGTGCGGATTTTTAAGTATCAGCTCACGGTCCTTAAAAGTGCCGGGTTCGCTTTCATCGGCGTTGCAGACCAGATACCGGGGCTTAGTGTTCGCCTTTGGAATAAAAGACCACTTCAGCCCGGTAGGAAAGCCGGCGCCGCCGCGGCCGCGCAGATTGGATTTCTTAACCTCGGCGGTAACATCTTCGGATTTCATGGCCAAGGCTTTCCTGAGCGCCTGGTATCCGCCCGCCTTTATATAGGCCTCGATGTCCGTAGTCTCAGTTTTTAAAAGTATCTTTTCCATCATTCACTCACTCGCCACTAACCACTATCCACTAATCACTGCTGTAATCCAAGCTCGCGCAGTAATATATCCGTTTTCTCCACACTCATGTTTTCGTGGTATTTTTCGTTCACCGCTATTACCGGAGCGGTGCCGCAGGATCCCAGGCATTCCACCGTTGACAGCGTGAACAGACCATCCTCGCTGGTTTCGCCCTCTCCTATCCGTAATTTCGCTTTAAGGTGCGATAAAATATTTGGCGCGCCCATGGAATGACAGGAAATATTCCGGCAGACCTGCAAGTGATATTTCCCCACCGGCGCGCGGTTAAACATTGTGTAAAAAGTGACTACACCTTTAACGCGGGCGTAAGGCAGGCCAAGGCAGGCGCTGAGGACGTCGATAGCATCTTCGGAAATCCACCCGGCTTCCTTCTGCACCTCGTGCAGGGCGGGTATAAGGACAGCCTCTTTTTGGGGATAGATTTTCCTCAGCTCGTCTATCTTCGTCCTGGTCTTTTCCGAAATTTTATAACTCATAATACTTAGGGTCGAGGGGATAGGGTAGAGGGTATAGTAATAAGGAATTCCTCACCCTGAACCCTATGCCCTGTCCCCTGTACCCTGCTTTTATCTTTCCAGCTCCCCGCCGATCATATTGATCTGGCCGAAGGTGGAGATTATATCGGCGATGTAGCCGCCGTTTATCAGCTTTGAAAGCCCGGCCATCAGCGTGAAGCACGGCGGGCGCACGCGCACGCGGTAGGGCTTGCCGGAACCGTCGCTGACGACGTAATAGCCCAGCTCGCCGTTGCCGCCCTCCACCGCCTGATAGATTTCGCCGGCCGGAGGCTTTACGCCCTCGTAGGTCAGCTTGAAATGGGCCATCAGAGCTTCTATGTTGCCGTAAACTTCCTCTTTCGCCGGAAGGATAATATTGAAATCGGCATGACGGATGGGCCCCTCGGGAATCTGCTCAAGGGCCTGCTCCACGATGCGCATGCTCTGCTTCATCTCCTCCATGCGTACCAGGTAGCGGTCGTAGTTATCGCCGTTATCTCCGACCGGGATATCAAAATCAAAGCGGTCGTAAACCAGGTAGGGACTGGCCTTGCGCACGTCGTAGGGCACGCCGCAGGCGCGCAGTACCGGTCCGGTAAAAGACATCGAAATGGCGTCGCGCTTTGAGATAGCGCCGGTGCCGCGCATGCGGTCAAAAAATATGCGGTTGCGGGTGAGAAGCTTGTCGGCGTCGCTCAGGTTCTTGCGCACTTTCCTGAAGACCTCAGCTGTCTTTGCCTTGAAATCCGGCGGGAGATCGCCTGTCACTCCTCCGACGCGCGCGTAAGCCGGCGTCACGCGCCCTCCGGCCACCGAATCCGTCAGCTGGTAAAGGAATTCCCTGGCGTTTATAAGATAGAAATAGACGGTGAAAGCGCCCTGCTCCATGGCGTTTGCGCCGATGCAGGTGAGGTGATCCTCAAGACGGCCCAGTTCGGACATGATGACGCGCAGGTATTTGCAGCGCTCGGGGGTCTCTATGTCCATGAGCTTCTCTATCGCCAGGGCGAAGCCCACATTATTTATGAAAGGCGAGACATAGTTCAGGCGGTCGGTGTAGGGGATTACCTGGTTGTAAGTCACATTCTCGCAGGTTTTCTCAAAGCCGCGGTGCAGGTAACCTATCTCAACGTCGGAATCCAGCACCCTCTCCCCCTCTACGGTCAGGAGTATCCGCACGATGCCGTGCATGGCCGGGTGCGAAGGCCCCATATTCAGGACCATGCGCCCGTTGCCCAGGTCTTCCATCTCCCAAGTCTTAGGTATAGAGTTAATAGTCTTCGTTTCCATTAAATTTATCTGCCGTTCCCGCTCCCCGCTAACCACTAATCACTAACCACTTCCCCTACTCCCTATGCACTATCCTCGGCTGCCTTTTTTTCAGCGGATAATCCTTGCGCAGCGGGTGGCCTTCAAAAGTGTCGTACATCAAGATTCTTCTCAGATCCGGGTGCCCCTCAAATTTTATGCCGAACATATCGTATACTTCCCGCTCAAACCAGTTGGCCGCGCCCCAAAGCGGAGTCAGCGAGGATATGACGGGTTCCTTCCCGCTAACCGGCGCTTTCAGGCGCAGGCGCAGGTTGGTCTTGAAAGAATAAAAGTGATAAACCATCTCAAAGCGGTCTTCCCGCTCGGGGTAGTCCACGGCCGTAAGATCCATCAGGAACTCAAAGCCCAGCTCGTCGCGCAGATAGCCGGCGACCTCCAGCAGGGACTCCCGCCGCACGGTTACGGTGGAATCGCCTCTGAAGGCGTGGGATCCCGTGACCCGCTCCGGAAATTTTTCCTGAATAGTTCTGATCAGGTCCTGGTTCATTTGTATTTCTTATCCATTACGGATTCCGTAGAAACTTTTTGCTGCAGCTTCATCAGCGCGTCCAGCACGGCTTCCGGGCGCGGCGGGCAGCCGGGGATATAAATATCCACGGGAATTATCTTGTCTATCCCCTGCACCGTGGCGTAATTGTCGTAAAAGCCGCCTGAGGTCGCGCAAACGCCGAAAGAAACCACCCACTTCGGCTCGCACATCTGATCATATACCCGCTTCAGAACGGGGGCCAGCTTCTCATTCACCGTGCCTACCACAAAAAGGACATCCGCCTGCCTGGGCGAAAATCTGGGGAATTCGGCGCCGAAGCGCGCTATATCGTAGGAGGACGCCCACACCGACATAAATTCCATGCCGCAGCAGGCTGTCACGAAGGGATACTGGAAAAAAGAGTATTTGCGCGCCCAGTTGACTGCGTCGTCCACGCGTGAGGTGAAAAAAGAATGGCCGAAGGCTGTCTCTAATCCCATTGCAGCGCTCCCCGCTTTATGGCGTAGATCAGCGCGGCGAACAGGATGCAGATGAAGCCGGACATGGCGACAAACCCCTGCATGCCAAGCGCCCTGAAGGAGACGGCCCACGGATACAGGAATATTATCTCTATGTCGAACATGACGAACAGGATGGCGATAAGGTAAAAATTGACTGAGACGGCGCTTCTGGAAGCCTGGGCGGGCGGCATGCCGCACTCAAAAGGTTCCGCCTTAATATGATTCCGCTTTTTGGGCCCGAACAGCATGGCGGCCAGCAGCATTCCTACCGCTACCGCCAGCCCGAACCCCATCGTAAGCGCTATGGCAAGATATTGTCTCATTGAATCTATATTCTATCAAAATAAATCGACCCGCCAAATTAGTAATGTTAATCAAAAAATAAGCGCCGGTAATACCCCCCTAAAAACTATTCGTTCCCGCGGGTGCGCCGGAATATTACAATGTAATCAAGGCCTCGTCATCACGCTTCATTTTATGATGACGCCTAGTCTTTGTCGCCGTCCAGAGATTTAATGGCCGTCTTTATTTCGCCGATGCATCCCGACGCGTTATGCAGCACCTCGTGCTCGCCGAACCTGAGAATCGTCCAACCGCGGCGCTTCAGCCAATAGTCCCTTTGCGCGTCTTTGGCGCGCTGGCCGCGGGTGGAATGCCAGCAGCGCCCGTCGCATTCCACGTCAAGTTTCCCCTTTTTGCAGAATAGCGCGAAATCCAGCCGGTATTTAACTTTTTTCCGCAGCATAATGTTATATTCTCGGAAAAACTCTACGCCGGCGGCCTTCAGCGCGCCGCACATCATATTTTCTATAGGAAACACTTCAAAAATCCCTAGAATATCTCTGGCCAGCGTCAGGCGCTTTAGTTCGGCGTAGCCGAAAGATATCCGGCTGCCGCTTGTGTTAAGGATCGGCGCTGGGAGCCTGATCAGCGGGCCCAGGCTGTATTTTTTATAAAGCCGCAGCGCCGCCGGATGTTCCGGCTCACCGGGGAAGATATCTATCCTGCGCCCGGTTGAACAGGCCTTAACCTCGGCGTAATACGCTATTCTTTTGCCGTCCGGCTTAAAGCAGGCCGGCTGGTAAAAAGCGATATGTGTGAAGGCGCTTTTTGGGGCCTTCTTAAGAGGTATTCTGTACCAGCGGTCGCGCGCCGCTATCTCCAGGTCGCGCGGCGTCTTTAAAACCGCGATCAAAGCGATTTTGTCAGGAGCTGGCTTAACAAGATAAGATTTCCCCATATTATCACCACTCTACCCCCCTGATCTCGCGTATAGCGACTCCATTTTCTGTAAAGGCGAAAGGGAGATGTTTTACAGGCGCTTCACGGCCTTTCTTTAAGGCCGCATTTTGCGACCTTAAAACATTTGCGCCCCCCCCCGGCCTTCAGCTAATTAAGCAGCCCATGGAATTCACTGTTAATCTTCGTCCGGCTCCACCCAGTCTATTACTGTGCCGCCGCTGTTGTAGTAATAGGGGCTTACAAGCCAGTCCATGTCGACGCCGCGCAGAACGCGGAAATCACGCACCTTAAACGTCTTCTCCTCATGGATGTCCAGCAGTGTGTCGTCCAGGGACGGAACCGGCACAAAAGGATAAAGTTTTTTCAGCACCTCCTGTCTTTTATCCGCCGGGATAATATATTCATCAACATAGCCGCCCGGCACTATTATAGACCGGGTGGGAAACGGCAAGGGCACATCCAGAGACTGATTAATGCTTTTCATATTTCCTCCTTATCTTTTCCGAATTCCTTTTCAATTTCCTTTATTGTCGGCAACTGACCCTTAAATAATTGCAATATTGTGACCCCAGGGGATCTGCAGTATTTGCGCCGGGGGCTGGCGCTTTAATTTGGGCAACAGGCTGTTGCCTAATTGCAGTTTCTTTGCTGTAAAATAAATACCACTTTTGAATATGCATAAATTCCCCCTTTTGCGCTTTAGTAGGTAGCAGATCACCCGGACAACTACTGTTCCGGCGGCTACCGGCCCGCTGCAACCAGATACCTCCCGCGCGGCTCTTTAATAGCGGACGCTTCGCCGCTGCCAAAGCCTTCCTCTAGCAGCAGGGCGACCTGGGCCGGCGACGGCAGCTCTCCCTTTAAATTGTCCGGCAGCGTTTTGAATACTTTGTAGGTAGAAACGCCGATAGGCTTTTTGGATTCGCGCAGCGAGTATTCAACGATCATCCTCTTCTTGCTCTTGCAGATTACAATCCCGATAGACGGGTTTTCGTCAGGGGTTTTAATAAGGGCGTCCAGCGCGGCCAGGTAGAATTGCATCTTGCCGATGTATTCCGGCATAAACTCGCCCACTTTAAGTTCCACTGCCACAAGGCATTTTAGATGCCGGTGATAGAGGAGGATATCTATAAAGTATTCCTGACCGTCCACCTCAAGCCGGTACTGACTGCCGGCGAAGGTGAAGACGCCGCCCATCTCAGTAAGGAATCTGTTCACTTTTGAGATAAGTGCGCGCTCAAGCTCTTTTTCGCTGTGCTCCTCACCAAGCTCCATTAAATCGAAGGTGTATTCGTCCTTGACGGCTAACTTGGCTTGGTTGCGTACTTTCTCGGGCACAGTGGAGTCGAAGTTGGTCTGGTTATTTAGATACTTCTGGTAAGTTCCGGCTTCTATATTAAGCGCCAGCACGGTTTTTGTCCATCCGAACTTGCGCGTGGCGCGCAGGTAAAATTCCCGTTCAAGGTCCTCCTTGCAGCCCATTATAATCAAGAGATTCTGGGTCCAGGCTATTTCTCTCACCAATGGTGAGAGTTTTGACTTTTGGGAGTATGCCTGGAAAAACTGCCGCATTCGCCAGAGGTTCTGGGAAGAGAAACCATGAATACCAGTGAATTCTTTTTGCAAGTCTACGGACAGACGCGCAACAACGGATTTTCCCCAGGTATCCCCTCTCTGTCGTGAAACTATCATCCGACCTATATCCCAGTACAGATTCACCACTTCCGTGTTAGCGGTCCGCAGCGCCGCGTATTGCGCCGCGCGCACGCGCTGCTTGATATCCGCCAGTAATATGCCGTAACCAGGAACAATTTCTTTAGCCATAATCCCCTCTTGCCGTATTAATAGCGTAGCAGGTCACCCCGACAGCATACTGTCGGGGAGATTTTGAGTATTTGGGATTATTTAAACAGACAGCGGCAGGGAATTGGGGTGTTATGTCGCCGGAACAAGGGCGCTGATTAGCGAATCCATTATCTCGCCGCGGCGCAGGAGCTTCACCTTAACAAAGCCGGCGGCCGTCAGGTCGTCGCGTAGCTCGTTAAAAGTGAAGGCTGAGCCCCCGCTGGTGGCGGTCAGCATGTTCACGGCGAAAAGAGCGGCGCCGACGGGGCGCGTGCGCGAAGCGTCAACCACGATATCGCGGATAAGGATCCGTCCGCCGGGCGGCAGCGCGGCGAACACCCTTGAGAACATCGCCCTGTTCTGGGCGCGTGAGTTCTGATGAACTATCGCGCTTACCCACGCCAGGTCAGGGCCTTGCGGCATAGCGCCGCTGTTGTAATCGCCGGCCACAAAATCCACCCTGCCGGCGAGTCCGGCCTTTTTTATGGTCCTACGGGCCATAGGGATTACATCAGGCCGGTCAAAAATTGTTGCTATGGCGCCCGGGTTGCGCCGGAGAAACGGGATCGTCCAGGTGCCGGAGGCTCCGCCAAGGTCAAGCAGATGTGTGAATTTCAAAGGGCCAAGGCTGCCGATAAGCGGCTCAGACATCGGCCGGGACACCTCGTGCATAGCCCGTATAAACGAGTCCAAATCTCCGCCGGCCCCGCGCACGCTCGGGCGGCGCACGGCCGGCTTGCCGCTGCGCGCGACGCTGCCCAATTGCCCCCAGAGCCGCAGGCAGTTGCCCTGGTGTCGCACCATGCCCAGCATGCACCGCGCGCCTTTATCAGCGAGCACTGCGGCGACCGCCGGCGGCACTCTATAGACGGGCTTGTCCCCCGGCCCTTTTGCCAGCATGCCGAGGGCGGCTAAGGCGTCAAGCAGGATAGTGATAGCGCGCGCGTCGCCCCTGACCGTCGCGGCAAGCCGCGCCGCGCCCATGGGCCTGGCGTGCAGGATTGTGAACACATCCAGGTCAGCCCCGGCGATTATAACGCAAGCCGGCTGGAATCCGCGCACTATTTCCATAATAGTCTTCCCGCTCAGCATTTTTTTAGTCGTCATAGTTCCTTCCCGATTGCGTCCGCGCGACACCTTCAGCGCGCCTGGGTCGTCAGGTGTTGCTGGAGATAGTTTTCCACATAGCTGATCCTCTCTTCCGTAGGCGGATGAGTCCGGAGGTACTTTCCCAGCATGAAATCTCCCCGCCCCTTCCCCAGGGGGAGCAGAATCCTGAGAAATTCCAGCGAGCCCTCCGGCTGGTAGCCGAGCCGGGCCAGATAGCGCACGGCGCAGATGTCGGCCTCCAGTTCCATCTCCCTGCCGTATCCCAGGCCGACGATCTTGCTGGTCAGATCCCCCGCCTGCCGCGCCGCCGACCGCTCAAAGCCGAAGATAAAGAAATTCATGACCCCGTAGCCCAGCTGCAGCTGCAGGGTTTCGGCCCCGTGTCGTCGGGCGATATGCCCTATTTCATGGGCCAGTATCGCGGCAAGCGCCAACTGGTTGCGCCCCGCGAGCTTCAGCAGTTCCGTGGTTACGAATATCGAACCGTCGGGAACGGCGAAAGCGTTCACCGTGGACGACTCGACGATGTAATACCTGTAATGATAATCCGGCCGCTCAGAAACGGCGGCTATCTTGCCGCCGATATCCTCTATGTATTTTTGCCAGGCCGGGTCGGCAATGGGCGGCATCTCAAGCCGGATGGATTGCGACGCCAGTTCGCCAACGCGGTCCTCTATACTTTCCGGGAGCCAGATTTGCGAACAGCCGGCCAGAAGTAGGGCCAGCCCCGGCAAAAGCAGCCTTAGTTGTGCCATGGATGCCACCTGTCCGGATCTACAACGTCGAGGAACAGGGCGGTCGCCAGGACCAGCCTCGGGTCAAGATTCCCGGCCTGCACCAGGCTTAAATCGAAGCGGTTCCAAATTGACCATTCGCGCCTGAGGCTTCCCACCGCCGAAGTAGCGTCGGAGATGATGTAGTTGGTCCTGAGCAATCCCCACAGGTGCCCAAGGAGCTTTCTGGCGATGGCGCGAGCGAAGGAATCCTCGCACATCTCCAGCAGGACTCTGCCTTCGGTATCCAGCAATTGCCAGCGCCTTCTGAACAGCACTAAGCCGACGCGCTTAAGCGTCCCCAGTTCGGTCCCGGCCGAATCGCGGATGAAAAAGAACAGCGATAGGAAGCTCACCCGCTTCTGACAGATGTTCAGGACCAGCCCGCCGGAAGAGTCGTAGATTTTTAGTTTTTTTCGGAAGAACATCATAAGCGCTAGCCCTGATAAAATCAGGATGTTTGTCAGCGATATCAGGCTGAGGATAGGCCTCTGGACCGCGGCCGGAATCGTTTGCGGGTCAACGCCGGAGAATACAATCGCCTGCACCAGCACCTTCATCAGGAAATAGCCGCAGAGGCCTGTCCCGAGCAATAACGACGGCACTCTGTGGGAGACGGCCCGGTAATGCTGGCCCGCCGCGTTTTGGATATCGAAGGTGATCGGGAACGAAAGATAACGCCGCTCTACGTGGAAAGGGTACAATGAACCCGCAGCCGTCGGCTCGTTCGCCGTGCACGCGTCTTTGCTGGCGAATGACCGGTAGCCCAGCGCGGCCGCCGATATGGCCAGCAGAAGCAAGAAAAGCCCCAGGGAGCTGCCTACCTTCCTCCGCGGCAACTCCGGCAGATTATCAGCCGCCGCGGGCGCCCCCCCGTTTCCGAACGCGGTGTCCGCGGGCGGCGCACCAAGGGCGCCCTGGGGATTGGCCGGCGCCCCGTTCGGCGACGCGGCCGGCGGGCTGGCGACTGCAGCAATAGGGAGTTGCCCGGCCGCTGACTCCGCCTTGCCGGCTTTGGTCAGCGGAGTAAGGGTAGCGGCCAGCGCCTGAAATTCCGCCTCGGACAGACCGGAGGCCAGGACGCTGTATGAGCGGCCCGCCAGGCTAAAATAACCGGAGCGGTATTTTTTGCCCTTTGAAGTGAATTGGATTGAGTAAAACCGGCCGTCCCCGTCCGGTGCGGCGCTGAAAATCTTGTTAGGCACGGTGATGCCGCTTCTCTGTAATTTTTTCCGGCTGGCCTGCAGCTTCGCCTTAAGGGCTTTGTCGGAAAGGGTTCCGGAAAGCGCCCGTATCTTAATCTCGGCGCGCCCGTTTTTAGTCAGCAGTACGACACCCTCGTCGGGCGGCTCCGAGTCCGACCAGTTGCCCGGAAGGCTCACCGAAAAACCCTGGTCGGCGGATTCCAGCGTGACGGCCCGGGCCGAGGGCAGCCACAGCATTATAAGCCCGACAAAAATTATGACCGAAACCTTCTTTAAAGCCATATGCTTTATCTCCCGTGCTCCCGACCCGCCCGGCATAATCAGGATACCAATTGTGCCGTCTATATTCCATCAAAACATTTCGCGGCGGCATAACTCCGGGGATGGTATATGTGTCTCTAAATTAGCCTAATTAAATATACTGTCCCCGGAATCTCCCCGGAATCACTCGGGATCAGAGGTTAGCGCGCCCACGGGCTTACAGGAATCTTTCAGCTCTTTAAGGCTTGAGATGTGCCGGCATTTGGGGATTGAGCGCGTAAACTTTGTGCCGTAGCGCCGGGTCTGTATCCTTGGGTCAAGCACCACAACCGCGCCAAAGTCGTCCCGCGCGCGGATCAGACGGCCGAAGCCCTGGCGGAATTTAACGACAGCTTTGGGGAGCGAGTAGTCCTTGAAAAAATTCATGCCCTTTGCCGTCATCCATTCCTTGCGGGCCTCTTCAAGCGGCGAGTCGGGCGAAATAAAGGGCAGCCTTGCGATAACCACGCACGAGAGCGCCGGCCCCGGGACATCCACACCCTGCCAGAAGGTGTCGGTGGCGAACAGAACCCCGTTGCCTGCGTGGCCGAATTCCGTAATCAGCTGATGCGGTATCTTATCTTTCTGCTTGAAAAGCGGCCTGCCGGATAATTGCGCGGACAGCACGCTGTAGGCCGTCTCAAGCGACTGCCAGCTTGTGAAAAGCAGGAACACCCCGCCCTCCACGGCCGAGCAGATCTTAAAACATTCCCGGATAACCGCCTCCTGGTAAGCGCCGGGATCGGAGGGGTCGGGGATGTCCTGCGGCATAAATAGCGCCGCCTGCTTATCATACTCAAACGGGGAGTCCAGCAGGAGCTCCCAGCCCTTATCAAGCCCCAGCTGCGCTTTAACCATCTTGAACGAGCCGTCCACCGTCAGCGTGGCCGAGGTGAGGATGACCGGGAAAGTCTTTCCGAAAAGTTCTTTTCTCAGCGATTCTGACACATCCACCGGCGCCATATTCAGGGCGATCTCACGGTGCCTTTTTAAGCTCCGCACCTCAACCCAATACGCGTGCGAGGCCTCTTTGCACTCGAGGAAAGAGGCTATCTGCGCGGAAAGGTCCATGCATTTTTTCAGGTGCCCTTTAATCTCGGCCCCCTCCTGGTCAGAATGCGCGTACCCGATCGCCTGCGAGAGAAGCACCGTAAGCGCGAGCAGGGGTTGGTGTAGGCAATTGTCCACGATGTCCGGCGTGACCACCCGTTTTGGCCTTACTGACCCCGGGCCGGCTAAGCCGTAAAAGCCGAGCTTCTCCGTGATGTCCTGAAAAAAGGTCTGGGAGGCGAAGTTCACGTCTAAGACGGCCTGCTGCATCTCAGACAGCCAGGTTCCGGGGGTCCGCTTTATCCTTTTGGCTAAACCTTTTCCGGATTTGGGATTATAGACCGAATCCAGGAAGCGCTTTATCTTCCTGTCAGTCAGGGAAAAGCCCATAAAGCCGGCCGCGACTTCCTCAAGATTATGCGCCTCATCGAAGATAACCGCGTCAAAAGTCGGCAGCGGCATGCCGGCAAAGAAAAGGTGCTGGTTAACCACGATGATGTCGGACAGGGCGGCCTGCGCCACGTCTTTGCGGTAAAAACATTTGTCTTTTAAATGGCACTTCCGTCCCAGGCAGACGTCAGAGTCACGGCAGACCTCGTCCCAGATCTGGTGAGGAACCGCGAAAGGTATCTCAGTCCGGCAGCCGCTGTGGCCGGTTTGCGACCATTCGTGCAGCGCGTCGGCTATCCTCTGCTCCTCGCTCTCCTCGAACAGCTCCGGGCCCAGCCGCTCGGAGCGCTCCAGGCGCGAAAGGCACAGGTAGTTTGACGAGCCCATCAGCAGAAAATAGGAAAGCTTCATGCCAAGCTTCTCAAGCACGGCCTTTACTATCGGAAGGTCTTTTTTCACCAGCTGGGCCTGCAGGGCCTTGGTGTAGGTGGCCACCACCGCCTTTTTTTTGTTGCTGACAGCCCAGATGGCCGCGGGCACGAGGTAGGCGAGGGATTTGCCGACGCCGGTCCCGGCCTCTACCGCCAGATGTGTCCGCTTATTGATGGCCTGAAACACAGCCGAGGCCATCTTCGCCTGCTGGGGACGCGGTTCGAAGTGCCTGATGACCTGGGAAACTGAGTCGCCGGGGGCAAAAAGGTCGGCCACCCCGGAGTCATCCCCGGGAGGCGGTTCAGCATGTTTGTTTTTAGCGGTCATTGGCTAGACGCTTACGATATGACAATTATCCGGCCAGGCTCATAGCGCTTGGCCACGTGGATCTTAAATTTAACTGGCAGCTTATGCTTATTAAAATAGCCCTCTATTTCCTTCTGCGGCAGATGCGGCTTGTTGCAGTCCGTGCTCAGGTGTCCCAAGACAACCGCCTGCGGCTGTCCGGCGCTGGCCTTGCAGATCTTATGCAGGAATTTTGCGGTTTTCCTGTTAGACATATGGAACTCCGAGCCGTAATGGCCGAATATTTTTAAAAGTTCCGTGTCATGGTTCGCCTCGAGGAAAAGCAAATCGGAATTAGCCGCGAACGCCACATGCTCGTCGGTGAAGCCGTTAAAATCGGTAAAGATAGCGGCCTTAAATTCGCGCCCGCGCCTTGTGGTGGTAATAATAAAAGCGGTCGTGCAGCAGTCCGGCGCGTGCTCCACGCGGATATGGCGGACCGTTAAATCTCCGATCGTCAGCGCGTCCTCAAACGGGCTAAGTATCGCCGCGTACTTCTCGCCGTGCCTGGCCTTGATCTGATGATAAACCCCGGAGTGGCACCGCGCCTTAAGCCCCTCTTCGTGCAAAACTCTAAGCGAATTGCCGTTGATGTGGTCGCCGTGCGCGTGCGTTACAAGGACGGCGTCCAGCGAGCCGCAGATCTTTCTGGCCTCTTTAAGCGACGCTCTGCAATCGCGCTGGCAGCCCGGGGCGAAATCAATCAACACCGCGGCGCTGCCGGTCCACAATAGCGCGGCATTCCCGCTGCTGCCCGAACATAAAGATTTAAATTTAAGAGCCATTGATTTTCAGATTCTTCCGCCAACCCTATTATAGCAAAGCGCTCCCGACAGCGTGGTGTCGGTCGGCATGGTTTTTGTAATATGTGTATTTAAAATTACTAAATCGGCGGCTTTTAATTAAATGAGGTCTCTACGGAAGTCTCCCGGCACCTTTTCCCCGTATGGGGATAAATAGCCATAAAGTCATCTACGTCCCCCGGCCTTTGGCCACCAACCAGTCTAGTGAAGCGTTTTAAGTGATTGGAAGGAATTGTGATTGACAGGCAAACTTACCGGTGTTATACTATAAGTGAAGAGCGATAAGTCCGTTTCAGGTGGTTCCAGGTGTTCCCCTCCGGATGGTGGCTAATAGCCTGGACGTTAAGCCTGCTCGGCACGCTCTTCTTCATTTTAAGGCAAGTACAACCTATCCAAACAAACCCGCGCCTTAAAAACATTCAGCCATTCAAGGTCCTCCCTCTCGTATTTTCTAAAGAGCCCCCAGGTAAACATGTCTGCGGCCTGCAGGCCGGGGCTTTCATATGAATTCACATGAAGGATATCTAACGCTACAAGTGGATCAATGAATGCTTTTATTTGGCTTATTATATAGCTGTTGAATTCCGAGACCCCTTTACGCGATTTGCTTTTGTCCACGGTCATTATAACCCTTACCGCGGCATCTCGAAAATTGACCCGTTCCAGCGCTAATCTGGCAATATAATTATAAATTCTCTCCTTATCCAGGGCCAGGTGCGAGCAAACTCGTTTTTTATTAAGAGTTACTGAATATAGTTTAAAATCCACATGCCGGACTTTTTTATAAAAGAATCTTTTTAATTCCTGCGAATCAGCGCTTCCTTTAAGTTCCGGCCCCTCTTTATTAGAGCTCAAAAAAAGCTTACGCCTTAAAACCGCCCTGACAGCGTTCGCCAGCGCCCGGTCATTTCCCCAGCCTTTAATAGCCAGCACGCAAATAGTGAAAAACGAGCTTGGCTTTTTATTTACGAAGTCAAAACCGAGGTCCCCGCTTTCATCCAGATAAAGATAAAGCATAATCCCCCCATGCAGTATAAATAGCATAGCAGGCGACCCCGACAGCGTCGTGTCGGGGTGGATTTTGATTCTTTTAAGAGAAATGGGAATACTTGAGAGAGATGTCGGATGCAACTAGATCAATTCCTTAATCCCAATCTGCTTAAGGTTCTCATAGGTTTCATCTAAAAGGGTAAGCTTTGGGACGAAGATGATCATGCCGTCGCGGCCTCGGGTTAGGAGTACGCGGTAAGAGTTTATTCGGAGTTGCATCGGATCTATTACATGGCTGCCGCGCCTATAATTGGTGGCGTTCTCATTTGTCCAGGCGCCAGCTTTTCGAATAAGGTCCCCTCCCCAGCAGACTATAGAGAAGTCCAGTTCTAGGCCTTGGGCTTGGTACTCTGTGGCAGTTTTTGTTAGATGGCGGCAGGAGTGTTCGTTTTCCTCGCCCTCAGAAAACCAGGGGCCAATCTTCATGTTTTTCGAATCTTGGAATTCGTTCCGCACGCCGAAGTTCCGGAGAATCTTATCCCTGGAAGATGCAAGCATTCCGAAACGCGCGTCCTTGTTTTCTTCATAGCGATTTTTTACATAGTCTTTTGCCTGCTCTAAATCGCGGGTTATATATATGGGGTAAGACGCTTTTAGCTCTGCAATGATTTTGCTTATTTCTTGTATAGAGACGTTTTTAAGCAGGCCATCTACGAAATCATGGATTTTGGTTACTAAATGGAACCGAACTTCTTCTGTTAGGCGCAGCGCTTCATGAGTTGAATGGGTAGCTTTTGTTTTTGTGAAAAGGTCTTCGAGTTGAGTCGAGGCATGAATAGTCCACTCTTCACTTTTTGTAGAGTTCTCTACGGCTTTAACCCATTGTATTACGCCACCTTCTTCACCTTTGTTTATTTCCTGGCCGGTGCCAATTAAACCCAAAACAACGCACCATTCGGGAATACGCCCCGCGAATTCAATAAAGTGGTCAGGCTCTGACTTGGCGTCTGTGTGCCCGTGTTTTTCACCCACTTGCTGGGCATCCCAGGCACGTTGGGCTTCATCGAACACCAGGAAGTGCTCTGGCGGGATGGCGTCTGGGCGACGCGAGTAAGCTTCCACATAGTTTTTAACACCGCGGACAAAAGTTCTACCGCCCTCTGCGCGCTTTAATTCATACTGCAATACTTCCACCAATGGACCATTGCCGGATAAGAACACTGCTGGCGCTGTAGGTTTGCCAGTTTTTCTCTCTATAGATAGATCGTCCAGAAAGCCGGCGTGCACGGCACGCAAGCCAACTAAGGTCTTGCCGGAGCCGGGCGAACCAGTAAGAAGTATTAACCGGCGGGTTTTGGTGCGGGCAGCCTCATGGGTGATTTCTGTAATTAGTTTTATAGACGGGTCTGTGCTGGCGTTGGCACGCCAGACTTTGCGTATCGTCTTAGATTCAAAAAGCTCACGGGCTGCTTTTACAAGGCTAGGAAGCGGGGAATAAGCCTCTTGTGAAAGAAATGATTTGCTGTCTATGGGCGGATAGGCCGGCTTTGAAAGAGTATTTATCAGGGTGTTTAAATCTTTAGGGTTTACAATGTAAGTCCCTGCTACCTGCTGAGTGTTGCCGATGAAACGGCTGGGGATAAGCAAAGCATGAACCTGCCTGTCCGCGCAATCTCGGTGGTAATTGCGTAAATCTCTGGCATAAGCGCTGACCTGGTCTATATCGGCCGCGGTTGGAAGCTCTTTACCTTTGAACTCAATTACCAGCACATTGCCATTTTCAAGCAGAACAACGTCGGGGCGGCGGGATTCTAATGGCAGCTGGTACTCAAGGATTGAGTGGTAGACTGTGGCGTTAGTGTCGGCGGCTAGAGCAGCGCCGCCAGCTGACTGGAGAATTTTTACTTCATCTTTCCATGCGGTTTTCTGGCTAGCGGAGGCATCTTGGACGAAGTTTTCCAAGGAGCGTATTACTAGGGCCCTGTCAGAAGTGACTAAAACCCCGAGTTCAGATTCCCAGCCGCAGCGTAAATGTGATTGTTCGTTCATAATTAATTAGAGTCCAGGTCCGGTTATTTTCTTAAAGCTGTCAGCGAAACCTTCGTGTACGAAGCAGACTAGGCGGAAGGATGCCCGGGAGAAGCCCAGGTATAGGACCACGCGGGGATCGGGCCACATTTTTCTGGGGTCGTTCTGCAGGTCGCATAGCATTACCACTTTTGATTCCATGCCTTTGTAGCGGTGCACGGAAACGCAGGGGGCGCAGCCGCCCAGAGCGGCGCCGGCTATGGCGGAATTTTTATCGCTGTGGGCGGAAAGCAGGGTTATATCTTTGGGGCTGTAGCCGTAGTCCCGGCCGGTTAGTTCGGTGATTTTGGCGTTAACCTTTGCCAGGTGGTCTTCCGGTGTGGTGTAGGTGACGATATCCACCGGGAACTCGTATTTGCAGGAGAAATCCTCGTAGATTGGCCTTTTGCCGGGAAAGCGGGCTATTTCAGTAAGCGCATGGGCCACGTTTTGAGCGTTGCGCCTGTTTACGTTAAGAGTCACCATCCTGTCCTGGAAATTATAGTTTTTTAAGAATTCAGGGGCTTTGATGTCGGGGCTATTAAGAGACGCCATTGAAAAGTCAGCGAACAGCCAGACCTTGCCGGCCGCGAGGCCCCCTTTTACTGAGGCGTCAAGCAGTTCAAGCCAGGGCGTTGAGAGGAGGTCCTGAAACTCGTCCACTAGCAGCAGGTCGTATACCGGCTTCTTGCTTTTCAGCTTTTCTATGGCCAGGCGCGCCAGATCGCCCCGTATAATCTCGCTGGTTACATTTTGCGGCCAGGGCACGCCGCTCTTGCGCCGCATATAGGCCTCAAGGCAAAAAACTTCTACTCCGAGGCAATCTTTAAGATCTTTTTCGAGCCGGCTGGCCAGCAGTTTGTTATAGCAGATAACCAGCGCCTTTTTGCCCGGGGAAAGTTCCCTGGCGCGGTTGCGCAGCATATAGGTTTTGCCGGAGCCCACGGGCCCCTTAACCAGCAGACGCTGCACTCCGCGCAGCGTGTTGTAAGACAGGCGTAAGCTTTCAACCACGTCCGACTTAGGCCCCGCCAGGTATCGCTCGCAGACCGCGTTTTCCGACTCAAGCAGTTCGCCGCGCAGATAGCTGACGATCTCGGCGGCCTGGCGCTCTGAAATTGTGATGAACGCGCTAAAATTATACTTCTCGTACAGTTCCCGCTTCTGAAGGAAGGCTTTTGCGGCTATCTGGGCCGGCACGTCGGCGTAGGGGCAGTCGCTGCTTATATACTGGTTCTTTTGGAACGGCAGGGCGGAAAGTTCCGCCTCCGACACGCGCTGGAAGTAAACTATGCTGCCTGAGAAGATATTTGGCGATTTGCGCTGCAGAAGCGCGCGCACGCCGCGCTCGGTTTCAAGCAGTCGGAAAAACACTTCATCCATGGGCACGACATTGCCGTCATGGTAGCGGAAGCCGGGGCGGCGGCGCGTCTTCGTGTCCAGATAGGCGGATTTAAGCTCTATGACTATCGTGCCTAGGCCGGGCACTATGGCCAGAAAATCCACCTCGCCTTGCTTCCCGGCGAGTAGTTTGTGGGAATAGATGATGGTCCAGCCCTTGGTGGCCGGGCTTTTTTCCAGCAGGTCAAAAAAATCTTTTTCGCTTTGGTTTACAAAATCGGCAGCGGTGCCGTATATCATTTCAGCCATTGTTGTCCACGTACCCCGTGCGGCGCCGATAAAGGTGTCTCAAGAACAGAATACAAAGTTTGCGTTGATTTATAAATGTTAAATCGATTACCAGGGTTTTTTATCGGATTGACTAAATATATTGCCCTGGAATTCACTTGTTACGCCAGCATATCGGAGAGGGTTATTTCCGGATGATGGTAGCGGGCGTAGGCCGGGGTCTTTTTGCCGAGCTGGATGGCCTCGAGCGGACACCACTGGATGCAGGCCAGGCATTGTTCGCAGCGGCCCTGCCAGACGGGCTTTCCGGCGCTCAGCAGGATATTGCCGCTGGGGCAGACGGAAGTGCAGATGGCGCAGGAATTGCATTTATCGTCCGTCCAGAAATCTTTATCCATCTTGGGCACTTTTGAATATGTCAAGTTGTAGCACAGGCCGGACAGGATGAGGTTCTGCCAGAGCGGGCCTTTTTCAACAGGCGCCGTTTCCCCCCGGCTGATAGTTCCGGCGACATCTTTTATTTTTTTAACCGCCGCCGCGAATTGTTTCTCCTGTTCGGGAGCCGGGGCGGGGCCGCCCCAGGGGATGTAGTTGCTTGGCATTACAAAGTTGAACCCGGCCGACAATGTCAGGCCGCGTTTTTCCATGAGCTTTTTCAGCTGCGTCAGCGTGGCGGCCACCTGGCCGGCGTTTACGGCCAGCGCGAAGTAGTAGGTTGATTTGCCAGCGGGCAGGCGATTGACAAAATCTATTACCCTGCGCGGCAG
>SESG01030375.1_pt1 | contig 29943 bp, 30 predicted proteins | sample 3171421 | NCBI WGS metagenome assembly SESG01 (sample SAMN10866946, study PRJNA518727) | freshwater metagenome | biome: subpolar coniferous forest; feature: holomictic lake; material: water; isolation source: holomictic Lake 227, 6 m and 8 m depth | place: Canada: near Kenora, Ontario | collected...
TAGTAGGTCTGGCGGGCCTGGGTGGTCCAGATCGGCAGGCTCTCCCCGGTCCCGTTGCCGAGCCACCCCGACTCCCCCTCGTGGTTCCCGTTCACGAGGAAGAGGGGAGCCGTCCGGGCGGCGATGCCGAAGTGGGTCCGCTCGTAGACGTACCTGGCCACGACGGTGGGCCGGTCGGGCGCGGCCAGGACCACCGCGGTCAGCGGGGCCGAGTGCTTCTCGCACATGAAGGTGTCGCCCAGGTCCACGTGGAAGTCGGGGGCGTCGGAGAACACGTTCCCGAGCGTGGTCCGGTAGAGATCCAGGTTGGAGTTCTCGTCCAGGTGGGAGTCGGCCTGGACGGTGAACGTGAAGCTGCTTCCCGCCGGTCGCGCGGTGTGGAAGCCCCATTCCGCCGTGACACCCGAGCCCACGCCATCCGCCGACTGGAAGCGGACGCGGTACCGGTAGGCGGTGTCCGGGGCGAGCCCGCCGAACGCGATCACCGTCGGTACGCCCGGCGAGAGGGAGGCCACCGCGGTCTCCCCCGGGTAGGCGCCCGGCGCCGTTCCGTACTGGACGCTGACCGTACCCGACTGGTCGGGCGAGAGGATGCTCACCTTGATCGAGTTCGCCGTGGGGGACCCGAGCAGCACGCTTCCGTGCAGGTCGGCCGGGCCGGTGGGACCGGTGGAGCCCGTCGGGCCGGTGGTACCCGTGCCGCCGCTCGGTCCGGATGACGCGGTGGAACTCCCGCATCCGGCGAGGACGAGGGCCCCCAGGACGAAGATACCGGCGAGGGAGGCGTGTCGGCGGTGCATCAGTAGGTCTCGATGGGCCCGATGGGTGTCAGATCCCGGCCCACCAGGCCCGGGAAGGTCGTTCCATAGCGGGTGACCCGGAATACCGCATTCATGAACTGGTCGGTCCTTCCCGGGTCCACCGGGATGGTGCTTCCCTGGGCCAGGGGCGTCGTGGTGACCGGGTTCAGGTACCGCCAGACCATCTCGCCCGCGGTCGTGACCTCGAAGAGGTTGCCCTTCACACCCTCGGTGATGAGCGTGTTCCCGTTGGGAAGGCGCTGGGCGCCGGAGATCTCGGCGGAGTAGAAGCTCGAGGTCGGGGTGCCCACGTACGTCCAGGTCGGCGAGGTGGGTCCGAAGGCGGCGCCCGTGGCCAGGGTGTAGACGCCGGAGGAATCCACCGGAGGCACGATCTCGTCCGCGGAGGAGTAGCCGCGCCCGATTCCGTTGTTGAAGATCAGGATGTTGCCGGCGCCGGGGAGGCCCGGCTCGATCCAGTGGGTGTGATGCTGCTGGTAGAGCTTCCGGTCGGAGGCGGGGCCCCGATCGTACTGCGCCGAGTAGCCCCAGCGGTACAGGATGTCGCCACCCTTCCCGTACTTGCCGCCGGCGTGGCTGGCGGCCTGTGCGGTGGTCGTCGAGTGGTCGATCACGATGAGTTCACTGTTGCCGCGGACGCTGATCATGATCTGGTCGAACCCGGGGTGGTAGTCGATCCCGTTCACGTGGTTCCAGAACTGGGGGATCTTGCCATTCCCCACTCCGTTCGGGTCGATCAACTCCGGATGGCCGCCCACGACGCCGTAGTTGCTCTTCGTGGCGTCGAAGTCCTGCACCAGGTGATCCCAGATGTGCCATTCCCACACGACCGTGCCGCCGTACGGCCTGGTGGGCTTCACCTCGACCACGTAGTCGGGAAGCATGTAGCCCTGGCCAGCGCCCGAACCGGTGATGCTCACGTCCAGCAGGGCGGGGTTGAAGCCGGCCGCGAGGACGTCCGCGTAGACCTTCTTCTCGGCCACCAGCACCAGCACGTTGCCGTTGGGCAGGACCTTGAAGTCGTGGTGCGCGATGTAGGTGGAGCTGTAGTAGTCGAACGCCCACACCAGGACCCCATCCCAGTCGTACTCCTCGATGCGTCCGCCCTCGCCGCCTCCCGTGGAGGGGCCGGCGTTCGGCATGGCGCTGGCCCGGATCATGTGACCGTTCTCCAGGAGGTAGGACGAACGGCCCGGCTCCCCGGTGGACTTCCATCGGCGGACGTAGTTCCCCGCGTTGTCGAGGAGATAGGTGTAGGTGCTGTGCAGGGGGGACATGAGCGTGTAGCCGGGGTAGGCCTTGCTCGAGTTCTGCAGGAGGCCGATGGTGCGGGTGACGGCCGACTTGTCCGGCCGCACCAGGCGGAAGCCGACCTGGAGCCAGTCGGCGTCGGGGTTGCCGGTGACGAGTGGGCCGCCGAGGGACCAGGAGGGGTTCCGGTTGGAGATCCGGCTGTGCCCGTAGAACTGCTGGCCGCCGCCGTTCCACCAGTTGCCGCCGCGCAGGGCGCGGTAGGCCAGGTTCCCGTGGTCGGCGAAGATGGTGCCCGTCACCGGGCCGGGCGGATCGGTGGTGACGTCGTTGGTGACGCAGTCCTGGTAGTAGGTGGCCGAGTACCAGTCGTTGACCCACTCCCAGACGTTGCCCGACATGTCGTGGAGGCCGAGCGCGTTGGACCCGTCCCGCGTCTGGTAGGTGGCGTCGGCGGCCGGCCAGTTGTGGACGGCCTTGGTCTGGAGCGTTCCGTTGTAGAACCCCACCGGCGTGGTGCGCGGGAATTCAGCGGCCTCCCAGGGATCGCCCGAGCCTTCCCAGTTGGCGATCCGCCCGTCCACGTTGGTGTCCGGAGGGGCCCACGGGAAGAGGTGGGTGGCATTGGTCTGCCCTCCCCGGGCGGCGAACTCCCACTCGGCCTCCGTTGGCAGGCGGTAGCCGTTCCCGGTCATGGCGCAATCACCCGTGGTGAGGTTGTAGCAGGGCACGTAGCCGTCGCGGGTGCTCAGCCAGTTGGCGTAGGCGGCCGCTCCGAACCAGCGGACACCCGTGACCGGGTGGAGTTCCCGTCCGCTGCGCACGACGAACGTCCCACCGGTGAGGGAGATGGTGGAAAGGGGCACGGCCGTCGTCGTGTAGAAGAGGATGTTCGTCCCCCCGGTCGGGTAGACGATTCCCGACCGGACCTCGATCGAGGCCGCGGCCAGGGCGGCGTTCAGGTAGGTGGCGTACTCGGCGTTCGTCACCAGGGTGGTGGCGACGTAGAACGGCGAGAGGGTCACCGTGTGGAGCGGGAGTTCGTCGGTGGGGTGGGCCGGATCGACGAAGTTGAACTGGTCCCCCATCACGTAGCTCCCGCCCGCGACGCGCACGTACTGGGCGGTGGGAGTGCTTGCGGTGACGGTCACGCTCCGGGTCGCGGCGTTCGTCCCGACGGAGTTTCCAGCCGTCAGGGTCACCGTGAAGGCGCCCGCCGCCGCATAGGCGTGGGTCGGGTTCTGCGACGTGCTGGTCGCGCCGTCCCCGAAGGTCCAGGACCAGGAGGTGGGCGAGTTGGTGGAGGTGTCGGTGAAGGTCACCGTCTGGCCGACCACCGGAGAGGAGGGAGACGAGGTGAAGGCGGCCACCGGGGCACTGCCCGTACCCGGGTCGCCTGAAGGGGCGGAGGAGCTGGACCCGCATGCGCTGCAGAGGGCGCAGATGAGACCCAGGGCGGCGAGACGCTTCGGGACGGGGGAGATCATTCGGTCCAAGGGAACACTCCGGGGCGGAAAAAGTTTCGCCCCAGGAAATATGCAGGGGGCGTGCCGGAGTGAAAGGTCCATGATTCCCAGGCCCCTTGACTCGGCCATCGTGCGGAATCCGCACTCAGGTGCGGACGCTGCAGTCACGGTCCGGCCGTGAAGAACCTCGCCATCTCGAGACCGCCCGGTGAGGCCACGGGAGTCGAGTACAGGAACGGCCCCCGGGGTACCGAAGGGGCATCGGTCCGGAGTCGCGCGAGCGCCTGCCGCTGGGCCGGGGTCAGGCTCTGGGCCACCTTCGCGAAGGCCCGCGCGTACAGCCAGGAGACCTCGCCGTCGAGCTCGCCGTATCGACGCGAGAGGGCGAGGACGCGCGCCTCATCGGCCCCCTCCCCCTTCAGGAACCGGCGCAGTTCCGTGGCGGCCGAAGCTCCCTGTGAGGAAGGCGAGACCGTCGAACGCGATGGTGTGGAGCTGGGCGCGGTCGGAGGTGGCCTGCTCGATCGAGTAGCTCCCGGGCGGAGGCGGGGGACGACGCTCCTGGGCCGCCGCGGGTCCGGCCACGAAGCTCAGGAGGGCTACGGTGATGATCTCGATCCTCACGGCTCCTCCCCTTTCGACCACGCCCGACGTCACATTCCCTGCCGCGCGTAGACGAACGTGATCTGCCGGCTGGCGAGGGTCAGGCCCGAGATGGCGGCCTCGAGGGCCGGCCCACCGACCTGCGCAGCCGGCACGGAGAAGGACGGCGAGCCGGACAGCGCGTACAGGGTGAAGGTGTAGGTCTTGTCGCCGGGACCCGTGGAGCAGGGGGCGTAGTAGCGGAGGTCCGGTCCGTCGGTGCTCTGGCCGGCGGTCCCGACGCCCGTGGTCCCCTGGGCGAGGGAGGAGACGCTCGAGGGGATGCCGTAGAGCACCCAGTTGTACTTCGTGCCGTCGTTGGCGATGGTGGTGAGCGTCAGGGCGTACTCGGTCGTGCCCGCGGGCGCGCCCGACCAGGAGAGCGCGGGGCTCACGCTCGACCCGTCGCAGGTGTAGGTGCTCGCGAGCCTGCCGCCGTCCGTGAAGGCGGAGCTCGAGAAGGCGAAGGAGGAGGAGCCGAACAGGAAGTCGGTGTTCTCGATGACCGGGGGAGAGGAGAGCGGTGCCGAGTAGAGGTAGCCGTTGCCGCAGGTGGCGTCGTAGTCGGGCGAGCCGCCCGTCTCCGCCGTGGCGGTCTTTCGAAGCGCGAGGAGCGTCGCCTTCTGGGCGCTGGTGAGGGAGGCCGCCACCTCGGAGAAGGCGGTCGCGTAGAAGTAGGAGATCTCGCCGTCGAGCTCGCCGTACTGCCGGGACAGCGTGAGCACCGTGGCCTCGTCCACCGCGCTGCCCGACGACAGCAGCTTCCGCAGCGCCACGGAGAGCTGGTCCCGCTTGGCGACGAGTGCGAGGAGGTCGCTCTTCTGCTGGGTGACGAGCCCGGTGATCTTCGCCTTCTGCGTCGTGTCGAGGGCGGCGAGGAACGCGTCCCCCATCTCCGCCGTCATGTTGGAACTGATGGTGTAGTTCGGGTTGTGCATCGCCTTCACGTCCTTCATGAAGAACGAGCCGAAGTAGGTGCCCTGCCGCTCCGGACAGAAGTAGACGTCGGAGGCGACGTCGCCCACGTACCAGGCCAGCATCTCGCCGGCGTAGGTGCGCAGCTGCACGCTGTACTGCCCGTAGGTCTGGAGCGCGGAGGGCTCCGAGGAGGGCTGCTTCCAGTCGGCTGCCCCCTTCCCCTTCATCGCGTCGAGAACCGCCTTCTGGGTGGCGTCCATGGAACCGAGCACGCTCGAGTAGGCCGTCGCCCGCAGCCAGCTCATCTGCCCGTCGATGGCGAAGAGCGACGCGGAGTAGGCCTTGACGGCGTCGCGACTCAGGCCGGTGGCGCCCGACGGCACGTCGCCGTCGGCCAGGCGGCGGAACGCCTTGGCGAGGGGGAATCGCGCGTATCCGTAGGCATCCGACAGCGCCTGCTCCTCCTGGGCGAGCGTGACGAAGGTCCGGATCTGGGCGTCCGTGAGAACGGCGAGAACGGGGTCGGCGGAGAGGGTCGTGAACTCGGTGTTGTGCCCGAGGTTGGAGGGGTCGTTGTCCCGCAGGTACTGGAAGCCGAAGAAGTCGGCCACCTTCCCGGGAGGGTAGAAGGTCTGGGCGCAGAAGCTCCCGGTCACGAAGGCGAGGCCGTCGAAGGCGATGGTCGCCGACTGGGCCTGGTCGGAGATGGTGTTCTCCGTGTTCATCACGGGCGGGCCGCCACCGCCGCCGGGCCCGGGGGCGGCGGCCACGAGGAGGCTCACCGCGGCGGTGCTGCTCCCCCCTGAACCGGTGGCCGCCAGGGTCACGCTGTACGTGCCGGCCGTGGCATACGTGTGGCTCGGGTGCTGTGCGGTGCTCGTCGTCCCGTCCCCGAAGTTCCAGGACCACGAGCTGACGACACCGGTCGTACCATCGGTGAACTGAACAGCCTGGCCGGCCGCGGGGGAGGTGGGACTGGCACGGAAGGAGGCGACGGGCGCAGCCACCAAACTTCCGGTCGCGCCCCCGCATCCGGCGATGACGAGGAGCGCCGCGCCCATCGCCAGGAGGCGCCGCGTGAACCGGTTCAACTTCTTCGAGTGATCCGTCCGAGCCATGGTTGCACCCCGTTGCCGTTGGAATTTCACAGGGAGCTTCTGCAAGGGGTGTTCCACGCTCGAGTTGGCGCGTTTCCTGGAAACCTACATTCGCCGACGACTGCGAGACCTGCACCTGGGCTGCCGAATCGGCAGGAGCGACCGCGTGGTTCACGAGGTACCGATCCGGCGAGGCCCTGGGGAACCCGGACCTTCGCTGCGGGTGAGTCGTTCGAGTCAGGTGACCGCTCCAATTCCTGTGGAATTCCCGCCCGCGTCCTGCAAGGCTCGTTCTCATCGCCACCCGCACGGCCCACCGGTACTCCACGAGGAACCGCTGCGGGTTTCGCACGAATCGTGCGGAATCCGCACGGCGCCCCCCGTGATTCCCTCGCCGGACACCGCGCACGATTCGTGCAACCGCAACTCCGAAGGAGAATGGCATCCGCCGTGACCCGGACTTCTCGCGCACACTGGCTCGTCCTCGCCCTTCCCGCTGTCGGGGCAGCGGTGATGCTCGTCGTGGTGTGGCTCGGATGGGTGCAGAGCCACCGTTCGGCGGAGATGGTCCTCCGGGGTGAGGCTGCGCTTCTCGTGGAGCGGGTGAGCCGCTCGGTCCGAGATCAAGCGTCCCCTGTGACGGACGAGGAACTCCGCGACGTCGTGCGGGGGGAGTCTCGCGCCGGACTCCTCTTCGCGGCGGCGGTCCGCCCCGACGGCGAGGTGGTGGCTCGCTCCTCCGACCTTCCTCCCGGTTTCGACTCGGTCGCCGACCTCCGCCCGGGAGACTTCCGGACGGACGGCCACCGCGCGTGGGCGCGATCCCAGAATCTGCAGGACCGCGGCCGACCGCAGCGGGACAGGGCCAATCGACCGCCGCGCGACGACCAGCGCCCTCCCCGCGACGACCGGGGTCCTCCCTCCGATGACCGCCGCCCGCCTGGCGACGACGAGCGCCCCTCCCCGGGCGGGGATCGCGCACCCGCCATCTCGCTGGTCGTCCTGTTCGAGCCGGCCCTCGTCACACGGGTAGACCGGGCCGCCGACGCCACGGCCGTGGCCGGGATCCTCGGCGCGCTGGGACTGCTTCTGCTCGGCGCCCTGGCGCTCCGGCTCCTGCGCAAGAACGAGGAGGCGCTCCGCCGGCTCGAGCAGGAGAAGCGTCTCGCGAGCCTGGGCGCGATGTCCGCGGTCGTGGCCCACGAACTCCGCAACCCGCTCGCGGCACTGAAGGGGCACGCGCAGCTGCTCGTCGAGTCGCTCGACGCGCAGCCGAAGGAGAAGGCACAGGCCGAACGGGTCGTGGAGGGCGCCTGGAGGCTGGAGCGGCTCAGCACGAGCCTCCTCGAACTGGCCCGGAGAGGGACGCTGTCGCGCGAGGTGACGACCCCCGCATCACTCGTTCGCGCCGCGGCCGTCCAGGTCGGCGGGGACCGTGTCCGGGTGGACGACTCCGCCGCGCCGCCCGCCTGGTCGCTCGACCCGCTCCGCTTCCAGCAGGTGGTCGTGAACCTCGTCGACAACGCGATGCAGGCGGCGCCCGGGCAGCCGGTCGAGGTCCGGATCGCGCGCGACGGCGAGTTGCTGGTGGTGGACGTGCGCGACCACGGCCCCGGCGTACCGGTCGGGGAACGGGAGCGGATCTTCGAACCGTTCGTCACCACGCGTGCGAGGGGGGTGGGGCTCGGGCTCGCGGTGGCACGCCAGATCGTGATGCTCCACGGTGGAACGCTCGGCGTGGACGAAGCGCCGGGCGGTGGCGCCCGGTTCCGCGTCGCGATCCCGGAGCCGTGACCTGCGTCACCCTCCGTGAATCCGGCACGGGGCGTGCAAGGGAAGCAGGTCGGGAAGTCCAACCCTCACGAGGTTCACATGAAGACCATTCTCGGTTCCCTGCTCGTCGTCCTCGCCCTCTCGTCCTTCGCCTTCGCCCAGCAGTCCACGTCGAACTCCGGCACCGGCGCACAGGGCCCGAGCGGCCCCGCCCGCTCTGGCGGTCCCCGGACGCCTCCACCCGAGGCCGTCGCCGCCTGCTCGGGCAAGTCGGCCGGCGCCGCCTGCACCTTCCAGCACAAGGAGCGCACCGAGACCGGCACCTGCTTCACGCCCGACGCCTCCATGCCGGTGGCCTGCAAGCCGGCACGCGCCCCGCGCGACGACTCCTCGGCGCCGGCCACGCGCTGAGTGTAGATTCGGACCATGGCGCGCCTGCTGGTGGTGGACGACGACGAGGGGCTCCGCTCCTTCCTGGAGGCGGCCCTGGCGAGCGAAGGGCACGACGTCACGCTGGCCGTGGACGGTTCCGATGCCCTGCGCAGGCTCGCCATGGCCGGATTCGACCTCGTCCTCACCGACCTCAAGATGCCCGGCGTAGACGGCCTCGCCGTCCTGCAGCACGTCCGGGCCGAGCATCCCGGAACGCAGGTGATCCTGCTCACCGCCCACGGAACCGTGGAGACGGCGGTCGAGGCCATGAAGGGCGGCGCCTGCGATTTCCTGCAGAAGCCCGTCGGCAGCCCCCGGGAACTCCGGCTGGTGGTCGCCCGCGCGCTGGAGCGTCGCGCGCTGCTCGACTTCCGCGAGGGTGTGACCCGCCAGGCCGGCGACGCGCCACGTCTCACCTGGGGTGCACGGTCCATGGCCCCGGTGGTGGACGCGCTCGGCAAGGTGGCCCGGACCGAGGCCACCGTGCTGCTCCTCGGGGAGAGCGGCGTCGGCAAGGAGGTGGCGGCGCGTGCGGTCCACCAGATGAGCCCGCGCGCCGGCGGCCCGTTCGTCGCGCTCAACTGCGCGGCGATCCCGGAGACGCTCATCGAGAGCGAGCTCTTCGGCCACGAGAAGGGGGCCTTCTCCGGGGCCACGGCCCAGCGACGGGGGCGGATCGAGCACGCCGCCGGGGGCACCTTCTTCCTCGACGAGGTGGGCGAGCTCCGCATCGACCTTCAGGCGAAGCTCTTGCGCGTCCTGCAGGAGCGAACCTTCGAACGGGTGGGGGGGCACCGCACCATCGCCGCCGACGTCCGCTGGGTGGCGGCGAGCAACTGCGACCTCGAGGCGATGATCCGCGACGGCAGCTTCCGCGAGGACCTCTACCACCGGCTGGCAGCCTTCCCGGTCCGCCTTCCGCCGCTGCGGGAGCGGCCGGAGGACATCCTGCCGCTGGCCGAGGTCCTCCTCGCCGACGTCTGCCGCGACCTGAAGCGCCCCTCCCTCGCCCTCTCCCCCGCGGCGCGCGAGGCGCTGGTGGCGGCCCCCTGGCCGGGCAACGTCCGCCAGCTCCGGAACGCCCTCGAGCGGGCCGCGATCCTCTGCGAAGGGCCGGTCCTCGGGGACCTCGGGCTTCCCGCGGCGGCCGCGCCATCCTCCGCCCCGCCGCTCGCCCTCGACAGCCTCGAGAAGGGCGCCATCGTGCGCGCACTCGCGGCGACGCAGGGAAACCGTCGCAAGGCCGCCCAGGCCCTCGGGATCGGGCTCCGGACGCTCTACGACAAGCTGAAGCGGTACGGGATCGGGTGAGGCGCCGGCCTACTTCTTCGCCGGGACGCCGCAGGTGTTCACGCCCAGGATCTTGTAGAGCGGGCAGAAGCCCACGAACCCGGTCGCCAGCGGCACCACGCCCACCCAGCCCCAGGCGGTCTTCGGCCCGATGAAGGCGAGGGAGAGTACGGCGAGTCCGAGGATGATCCGGATGGCGCGGTCAGCGGTTCCTTCGTTCGTCATGTGGGTGATGCCTCCTGCTCCATTGGAGCAAATCCGGGGCCGAAGGGTTCGCGCTTCTCGGGTGTCGCCCCCAACGGGGGCGGAACCCCTCCCTTCGGGGCGCCCGCGCGCTACTTCCGGCCCTTCCCCTCCTCCGGCCAGACGATGGGGCGGAGCGGTGCGCGCCCGTGGTGGCCGATGGAGATCATCCGCACCATCTTCAGATTGATCCACGCGAATCGGATGACCTGCCAGGGCAGGAACGTCCGGAAGAACCGCGTCGTCGCGGTCGGCGTGGGGATGTAGTACTCGCGGTCGTAGGGCTTGGACATGGGTCGGGCTACTCCGGGATGAGCCACCAGCCGGGGCGGCCCTTCGCCTTCCAGAGGAACATGTGGTGCAGGATCTTCTTGATCCAGTGACCCGCGGATCCGATTTCACCAAAAGTGAAATGCAGATCGCGCCCGAATTCCGGGTACTTCTCGTAGTCCGGGACCACCGGGAACATGGTCATGGAGGCCGCGGTCCCGCGGAGCCAGCTCGCGCCGGCCGACGCCACGCAGGATGCGCCGATCTCGGCCAGGGATGCGGTGCGGGTGGGGCCCGGGAGGTCGAGGGCGATCATCCCGTAGAGGGACTCGGCCACGGAGTGCGCCATCACCGCGGAGGGCATTCCGGTGCGGGGGGGCGACGGCGTGATGGGGGTCCCCTTCTTGCTCTTCCTCGGTTTCGAGATGGGGTGCGGCGGGGCGAACGCGATGCCCACCGCGAAGATCCGCGGGAACCGGGGAGTCTGGTAGGTCTTCGGCCAGTCGGACGCCCGCCAGTCCTCGAACGCCTTCGGCGTGTAGTCGGCGTCCACCTTCATGAACCCGCTCGGCGCGAAGAGGTCGGCCGTGATGTCCGTGCCGTCGCGTCCGTGGGCCTTGATGGGCTGCCCGGCGAAGGGCGGGAGGAGCATGGCGAAGTCGAACGGCAGGACGTGGTCTTCCCCGTCGAGGGTCTCGAAGTGGACCACCCCCGGCTCCACCTTCTGGACGTGGGCGCCGGTGATCCACTCGATCCCGCGCTCGGCGTAGAGCGATTCGGCGAAGGTCTTGCTGTGGACCCGGTAGCCGCCGCGGAGCATGTGCGTCCCACCGACCCCGAAGTCTCCGAGCTCGGCTTCGTTGGTGAGGAAGACGAGGCGGGCCTTCTCGCGCACGCCCGCCTCGCGCAGGGCGAAGTCCACGTTGAACACGTATTCGAACGCTGCCCCCTCGCAGGTGCAGAGCCCGTGCCCGACGCCGATCACCAGCGTCAGCCGCTCGCCCGTGCGCATCCGGGCGATGGCCGCCTGGAGCGCCGCGGCCGCGTGGGTCGCGTGGTCGTTCGTGCAGACCGAGACCGTGTTCGCCTCGGGGCCGAGCCCTGGCGTGGCGCCGAAGTTGAGGCGGGGGCCGGTAGCGTTGACGAGGTAGTCGAACGGGATCCGCAGCGTCGGGCCGGCGTCCGCGCCGGTGGACTCCGCGACCACATGGGGTTTCGCCTCGAGCGCCCCTCCCTCCGGCCAGAGCTCGGTCGCCTTGGCCTGGTGGAAGGTGATGCCGAGATCCCGGTAGACGGGGGCGAGCTCGAACACGACATCCTCCGCCTTCATCCGGCCGACGCCCACCCAGATGTTGGAGGGGATCCAGTTGTAGGTGGGCTTCGGCGACACGACCACCACCTCGTGGTCGCGTGGAAGCTTCCGCCGCAGCACCATCGCGGCCGTATGGCCGGCGATTCCTGCTCCGAGCACGACCACTCGAGCCATGGGTCACTCTCCTCCGGGTAGGAGTCACGCTTCCCCCGAAGGGTTCAGGAATTTCGCGATCGAAGGCGAGCGGGAATCCCCACCCGGATGACGCGCCGCGTCGTCACTCCCCTCCTCAGGGTCGCACTCCGTGAACCGGAACACCCCGCACGGGCTCCCACCGGGACGATGCGCAAGACGACCATGATGGTTTCCAGGAAGTCCCTCGACGCGCCTCTCGCCCGGACCTTCGGCAAGGCGAAGTGGCTGCTCATCTACCAGGACGGCACCCACTTCGAGTTTCAGCGCAACGTCACGCTGAGCGGAGGGTCCGTCGCCGCCGCCATCTCCGCGGCCGGGGCCAGGGACGTCATCGTTGCCTGCATGGGAGCGAAGGCGCACCGCCACCTGGAGGAACTCCGGATCCGGGCATGGGATGGCCCGGCTGGCGTTCCGGTCCGCTCCGTGATTCAGATGCACGAGCGTGGCGAGTTACCACCCTGGAGTCCCGATGCGGCAGCTCGCATCCCTGGCTGCTCCGCCGGCGGCCGACCGCACGCCCATCGCGGGCACGCGGAAGGTGGCGGCGCTCCGGAGGAGCCGATGGTGCAGTTGCGACGACCGCATCCTGCCGACCCGTCCAGCCCGCACGTGCGCGCGGGTCACCTGACGAAGGAGACCTCATGACCCCCGACCCCTCGACCGACCCCGCCTGTGCCGCGTGCAGCGCCGTCTTCGCGAAGAAGGGCGCCACGGCCTGCTGGAGCGCCGATCCGGCCGCCGCCCCGCCCCGACCGGGGAACTGCCCCACCTCGCACCACGGCGACGTCGCCGGCGATGCGCTCGCGGAGTACGGACCAGCGGGGGCGGACGGGAAGCTCGCCCGCGTCGCCGCCGAGGTGGAGGGGCTCTGCTACGAGCAGCAGCCTGGCGGGTTCGTTCACGCGCGGTGGACCCGGGTCGAGGACACGGTCGCACTCGCGAAGCGCATGGGCTGGAAGCGCGTGGGGATCGCCACCTGCATCGGCCTGCTCGAGGAATCGTCCCGCCTGGCCGCCATCCTGGAGGCCCAGGGGCTCGAGCCGGTCTCGGTCTGCTGCAAGGTGGGCTCGGTGGACAAGGCGGAACTGGGCATCGCCGAGGAATTCAAGGTCCGGCCGGGCACCTTCGAGCCGCTCTGCAACCCGATCGCGCAGGCCCGGATCCTGAACCGCGTCGGCACCGACATGAACGTCATCATGGGGCTCTGCGTGGGGCACGACATGCTCTTCACGAAGCACGCCGACGCGCCGACCACGACGCTGGTCGCGAAGGATCGGGTCACCGGTCACAACCCCGTGGCGACCCTGCACGGGGCCGGCTTCTACTACAAGCGGCTCACGAAGCAGCCGGTGACGTCGCCGCGGGACCCGTGATCCGGGCGGGTTCGCGAATTCGCGAACCCGATCCCGGGGAACGGGGCTCTCACGGCCATGCCATCCACCCGGTCGTTCCGCCTCCCGCTCCTCCTCCTCGCCCTCGCAGCCCCCGTCGCGCTCGCGTCGGCTGGGACGCCCTCCCTCCCCCGGATCGTCTTCTTCATGAATCCGAACGGCCAGCCCTGCCAGATCCAGGATCGGATCCTCCAGGAGATGGCCCCCGAGCTGAAGGGCAAGGCCGAGGTCGTCTACTACAAGACCACCATCCCGGCCGACATCGCGAAGTTCCAGCAGTACGGGATCCGGGCGCTCCCGACCCTCCTCGTGACCGACGCCTCCGGCAAGGAGATCCGGCGCGCCACGCCGGGGATCCAGTCGGCCGCCCAGGTTCGCCAGCTCTTCTCGAACTGACCCATGGAAGCCGGCCTCCCCTCCATCGCGCTCACCTTCGGCGCTGGGCTCGTGAGCGTCGCGAGCCCCTGCGTGCTACCGGTCCTGCCGCTCATCCTCACCGGCACCGCCGAGGATCACCGCGCCCGACCGGCGCTCATCGTCGCCGGGATCGCCACGAGCTTCGTCCTCATGGGCGTCGTGACGAGCCTCTTCGGGAGCGTGATCGGCCCGGTCCTCCCGGCGCTCGAGAAGGTCGTCGGCGTGATGGTGATCGCCTTCGGGCTCCTCCTGCTCGTCGACGTGAATCCCTTCAAGCGGATCACCTGGGTGAACCGCATCCAGGCGGGAGGCAGGGGGCGATGGTCCGGGCTGCTCCTCGGACTCGGGCTGGGGCTCGTCTGGATCCCCTGCGTCGGCCCGATGCTCTCCTCCGTGCTCGCGCTGGTGGCCTCGAAGGGGTCCCTCGCCACCGGTGTTGGTTTACTACTAGTGTACTCGGCGGGCTTCGCGGTGCCGATGCTCGCGGTCGGCTACGGCTCTCAGGCGCTGCGGCAGCGGGTCCGGATGGTCTCCGCCCACCCGGTCGCGGTGCGCTGGGTGTCGGGGAGCCTCCTCATCGCCTTCGGTGGCGTGATCCTCTCGCAGGGGATGCTCTTCGCGGGGATGTGACCGATCCCTTCAGCGGATCCATCCGACGAGGATCGAGCCGAGCGTCGCTCCCGCCGCGAGAAACCAGAGCAGGAGCCCCAGGACGAAGGGGCGCGCCCCGACACGGGCGATCGCCTCCCGGGAGAGCCCGAGCCCGAGAAGGAACAGGGTGAGTACGAGCATCCGTTGGGCGGCCGCCGCGACCAGACGACCGGCGGGCTGGAGCGCCGGCAGGAAGCTGACCGCGGCCGCGGTCGCGAGGAATCCGAGGATGAACCAGGGGCGCTTCGCGCGAACCGGGCCGCGCGGAGCATCCTTCCGCCGGACCGTCCAGGCGCCGAGGGCCAGGGTCAGCGGCACGATCCAGAGGGCCCGGGCGAGCTTGGTGGTGGTGGCGATGGTGAGCGCCTCCGTACCGTAGGAGGCAGCCGCGCCCACCACGCTCGACGTGTCGTGGATGGCGAGCGCCGCCCAGAGACCGAAGGCGTGCTGCGACAGTCCCAGGCGGTGGCCGATCGGCGGGAAGAGGAGCAGGGCCGTCGCATTGAGCAGGAATACGATGCCCAGCGCAGCGCTGGTCTCGTCGTCGTCGGCTCCGATGGCCGGCGCGGCCGCCGCGATCGCGCTTCCGCCGCAGATGGCCGTCCCGACTGCGACGAGGACCCCTGTGGCTTGCCGGACCGCCAGCCAGCGGACGAGCACGGCCCCCGCTGCTAGCGTCCCGGCGATCCCGACGAGCGTGTATCCGAAGCCCTGGAGCCCCACGATGGCAACCGTCCGGAGGTCCATCGCCGCTCCGAGTCCGACCACGGAGGCCGCGAGGAAGGTGGGCGTCAGCTTCCGGGTGCGGGTTACCCAGGGATTCCCGATGAGGAGCGTCCATGCGACACCCGCCAGGAGCGCGCCCCAGGGTGGGAGTGCACTCCAGCCGAGGGCGGGGACGCTCGGCATCAGGCACAGGGCGGCGAGGAGCAGGAGGGCGGGCTTTGCCATGGAGGACGATTATCGCAACGAAGTCGTCGTCCGCGGGTTCTTCCACTGCAACCCTTTCCCCTGCCACGGAGACGACGAATGACGTTCAAGACCGCCCTGCTCGCACTGCTGCTCACCGTTCCCGCCCTCGCACTCTCCCAGGCGCAGGGAGGTCCGCCGGCCGGTGGCCCTCCGGGCGGACGGGGCATGGGCGCCGCTCGCATGTACGACCCGGCGACGGTCGTCACCGTGTCGGGTTCGGTGGTCGCGGAGAATCGCGTCGCCCGGGGCAACGGGCACACGAGCCTCCACCTGATCCTGAATACCTCCGACGGCCAGATCCCCGTTCACCTCGGTCCTGCCTCCTGGGTAGACGGTCAGACGCTGAAGATCGCGACGGGCGACGAGGTGACGGTGAAGGGCTCCAGGACCACCTTCAACGACAAGCCGGTCCTCATCGCCGAGACGATCAGCAAGGGCGGATCCACGCTCGTGCTCCGCGACCCGAGGGGCGTTCCGGCATGGCGTGGCCAGGGCCAGGGCCAGGGCCCCCGCGCCGGCGGGAAGTAGCCAGGGCTCAGTCCTGCTCCCGGTAGCCCATCACCACGAGCAGGCACGGCCCGTCGGCGATGACGTTCATGCCCAGGGCCTCGGCAGTCCGGATCGCCTCGTCGCTCTCGGCTCCCGGCTGCATCCAGACGTGCTTCACGCCGGCGGCGTGGGCCTCGCGCACCACCTGTTCGGTGGCAGCCGGTGGCGTGATGACGGAGATGGCCGCCACCGGCTCCGGCAGGGCCGCGAGCGTCGGATAGGCCCGTAGCCCCTCCACTTCCGGAGCCTTCGGATTGACCGGGAACACCTTCCGGCCATTCTGCTGGTAGCAGCGCAGGACCTTGTTTCCGTACTTGGAGCGATCGGTGCTCGCGCCGACGACGGCGAAGGAACTGGAGGCCAGGAAGGCGTCGATTCGCTCGGCGTCGGAACGGCGTGCGGTGCTGGACATGGGGATTCCTTGGGTTCGGGTCGCCATCTTGTATGGGAGCCTGCGGATTCCCGAAAGGTTCCCGGTATCGAGAACCCTGCATCGTCCATCGGGCTCGAACCGGTACATGACCACTTCGCACTCCGCCTCCGCCGCCCCGGCACCCTACGGCTGCCTCCACTGCACCACGGCCGGGAGCTTCAAGGGCGACGTCTCGAAGATGCCTCGCACGTGCCCCACGCGCACGCACTCCGAGGTGGCAGCGGACCCGTCCGGCTACCTCGGCGACGAGCGCCAGGCGCTGATGAAATCAGCCGACGCCACCCCGTTCAAGCCGGACGGCACGCTCCGGAACCGCGTGGAGGAACTCGCGCACTACGCACACGGCCGCGGGATGAAGCGAATCGGGGTCGCCTTCTGCGTCAGCCTCCTCCAGGAGTCGCAGAAGCTCGCGCACCTGCTCCACGGCGAGGGGCTCGAGACCGAGCTCGTCTGTTGCCGGGTCGGCGCGGTGGACTACGACGAGATCGGGCTTCCGAAGGCCCATCCCGACCGTTTCGCGGCCATCTGCAACCCGGTCGCGCAGGCCCGCCTGCTGAACGAGCGCAAGGTGGACCTCGTGGCCCAGGTGGGCCTCTGCGTCGGTCACGACCTCGTCCTGCAGGAGGAGTGCGATGCGCCGGTCACCACGCTCGTCGTGAAGGATCGCGCGCTCGATCACCACACGGTGACGGCGCTGCGACACGCCGCCGCACCCATCGGCGGCACCCCTTCACCGGGCTACACTTAATGTGAACCGTCCGGTACGTACGTCCGTACCGGACGGTACGCCTCCGGTCCCTCCTCTCCCCCCAAGCACCCGGACTTCGGGAGATCGAAGGTTGGCCCCACAGTTGCTTTGTCTCCGGAGTACGGAAGGAACGAACCTTCCCCCCACACGGAGACCGACCATGATCCTGAAGACCGCCCTCGCCGCAGTTGCACTCCTCGTCGCCGCCCCGACGTTCGCAGCCGACCAGATCCGGCAGCAGACGCGCGATCCCGCCTCGCACGTGGACGGGGCGACCCCCACGCAGGACCGCACCCGGACCCGCGACACCACCCACCAGGCCTCGCAGGACGCGTCGCGCGAGCGGAGCCGCTCGATGAGCGGCAGCGGCGCGAGCAAGGGCAGCGGGGCCGGCGGCGGCACCGGCAGCGGCTCGGGCAGCGCATACCGCGGCGGCAAGTAGTCCGGCTTCCCGGTGTCGGAATGACGGCCCTCTGCCTCGCCCTGGCACTTCTCGCGACCGACGGTGACGGACTCCGATTCGAGGGGTCCGTCGCCGCCGGTGGCGGTTACGACACGAACCTCCTCATCGCTCCGGGGAGCGACGCAGCGGGTTCCACGGTCGCCTCGGTCTCGGCGTCGGGCGGCGCGGCCATCGACCTCTCCGACTCCGCATTCCTCTACGTCGGCGCCGTCCTCGACGGAGCCAGGTTCCCCTCCCTTCCGGAACTGGATCGCACGTCCGCCGGGGTTTCCGCGAGCCTGCTGCTGGACCTCATCGGCCCCCTGGCGCTCGTCCTCGGCACGTCGGGTGGCTTCGGCTGGTACGCCGATCCGGCGCGCAGCGGTGCGACGATCACGGGTCGCGCCACGCTTCGTCATCGCCCCGCGGACTGGATCACGACGCGGCTCGGCTACGGCCACACGATCCGGACCGCGGCCGATCCGGTGTACGGGACGAACCTCGACCGCCTGTTCTTCGAGGTGGAGTTTCGCGCGGCACGTTCGACGTGGTTCTCGGTGGCAGCGTTCGGAGAGCGGGGAGACCAGACGTTCTACCAGGAGATCCTCCCCGCCTCGCTACCGGGCGCAGCCGCAGCCACCGTGACGACGTTTTCCCCGTACCTCGCGCCGGCCACGACCCTCGGCGTCGGTGTGGGGTTCGAGCAGGGGCTCGGGGCGGGCTTCTCCGTGGACCTCGGAGCCACCTGGCGGCGAACGGACACGCCGGACGGGCCCTACTCGGGTCCGTCCGCAACCGCGAACATCGTCTGGCGGTGGGATTGACGCCGCCCGGCCGCGCCAGGCGACCACCTTGGGTCGTGCGGCATCGTGCCGCAGATGGCGTTTTGCCACGGGCGTAACCTTTGTCCATCGTTCGTCCGTCCCCTTTCGCTCGGAGGTTGTCGTGACCCGTCTCCTTCTCGCAGCAGTTCTTGCCTTCTCCGCCGGCGCGGCCTTCGCTCAACCCGCCGATGACACGAAGGCCATGCCGTCGTGCCCGCACTGCGGCATGGACCGGGAGAAGTTCGCGGTCTCCCGGATGGTCATCGACTACGACGACGGGAAGTCGGTCGGCCTCTGCAGCCTCCACTGCGTGGCGGTCGATCTCGCGGTGGCCATCGACAAGGCGCCCGTTGCGATCTGGGTCGCCGACATGCCGTCCAGGAAGCTCGTGAACGCGGAGACCGCGGTCTGGGTGCTGGGCGGCACGAAGTCCGGGGTGATGACCTCGCGGGCGAAGTGGGCCTTCGCCGACAAGGGCGCCGCCGAGGCGTTCGTGAAGGAGAACGGCGGGACGGTCGTGGGCTTCGAGGATGCGATCAAGGCCGCCTACGAGGACCTGTACAAGGACAACAAGGCCATCCGCGAGAAGCGGAAGATGATGAAGGCCAAGGCCGCGCAGAAGTCCAACTAGCCGCTCCGGACCCCGCCGTGAACCTCTCGCGAGTCGCCGGGGCGGGTGTCGCCCTGCTCCTGCTCGGCGCGGTCGCCGTCGCCCAGGAGCCGGGCAAGCGCCCTTCACCGAAGGACAAGTGCCCGGTCTGCGGCATGTTCGTATCGAAGTACCCCGACTGGACGGCGACAGTGGCGTTCCAGGACGGAGGCCTGGCGTGGTTCGACGGCGCAAAGGACCTCTTCAAGTTCCTGGCAGATCCAGGTCGTTTCGTGCCCGGGCGCAAGGCAACCGACGTTCGCGCCGTGACGGTGACCGACTACTACGGCGTGACGCGCGTGGACGCGAAGGAGGCCTTCTTCGTCGCTGGCAGCGACGTCTTCGGTCCGATGGGCAAGGAGCTGGTCCCCTTCGGCAAGAAGACCGAGGCCGAGGAGTTCCTCCGGGACCATCACGGGAAGAAGATCCTGCGGTTCGGGGACGTGAATCGTACCGTGCTGGAAGGGCTCGAATAGCACGATGCGAAAATCGGACCGTTTCCTCCTCTTCGTTGCCGGGGCGCTCGCGCTCCTCGAGGTGGCTCGCCTGCACTCCCTCCACCGGGGAAGGGAGCGGAACGAGGAGGTCCGGGGCATGGCCTCCATGGCTCGAAGGCTCGGCCTGACGGACCTTTCCCTGGCCACGGACGCTCGATACGCCCGCCATCCTTCCCAGGCGGACCGCTTCGCGCCCTTCCAGGACCACCCCACGTCGCTCGAGCATTTCCCCTCGGGCACCCTCATTGCCCCTCCGCCACCGTGAAGCGCCTCCACATCCCCACCTGGCTGGAACGGCAGCGTTACCTGCTCGACTTCACCCTCTCGTCCCTCGGGCGGCGCAAGGGGAAGAACCTGGCGCTCACGGCTCTCTACGCGATGGTCGTCTTCGGGCTCGCCTCGGTGCTGATGTACACGCAGGCGCTCCGTGGCGAGGCGATGCGCATCCTGGAGGGCGCTCCCGATGTCGTGGTCCAGCGCATGGTGGCTGGACGCCACGATCTCATCCCCGCGGACCGCGTCGAGCGCCTCTCCCGCATCCGCGGCGTGCAGGAAGCCCGGGGTCGCCTGTGGGGCTACTACTACGACGCATCGGCGAAGGCGAACCTCACCTTTCTCGTACCGGAGAAGTTCTGGGGCAAGGCGGGCGAGGTGGTGATCGGGGAGGGAGTCGCCCGGACGAGGCTCGCTGCTCCGGGGGAGCCGTTCCCGGTGCTCGCATCCGACGGAAGCGTCGTCATCCTGAAGGTGCGGGAAACCGTCCCCTCCCCGTCGGAACTGGTGTCCACCGACCTCGTGCTGCTGTCGGAACCGGACTTCCGTCGGCTCTTCGGCGTCCCTCCGGATCTCTACACGGACATCGCGCTCACGGTGCCGAACGAGAAGGAGGTGCCGATGGTGGCGGCCAAGATCCGCGGGCAGATGCCCGACTCCCGCCCCATCACCCGCGCGGAGATCGCCCGGACCTACGAGGCCATCCTCGACTGGCGAAGCGGCCTCGTCGTCCTGGTGCTCGCGGCTGCGCTCCTCTCCTTCGGCATCGTCGCATGGGACAAGGCATCCGGCCTCTCGGCCGACGAGCGGCGGGAGATCGGCATCCTGAAGGCCATCGGCTGGGATACGTCCGAGGTGCTGGCGGTGAAGGCCTGGGAGGGTGCGGTGATCTCCCTGTCCGCCTTCCTCGTGGGACTGCTGCTCGCCTACGTCCACGTCTTCGTCACGTCCGCCCCCCTCCTGACACCGGTGCTGAAGGGCTGGTCCACCCTCTACCCCTCCTTCCGCCTCACGCCCACGCTGAATCCGTTCCTCGTATCGACCCTGTTCCTCCTCACGGTCGTCCCGTACACGGTGGCCACCGTCGTCCCCGCCTGGCGCGCGGCGACCACCGACCCGGACGCGGTGATGCGCTCGTGATCCGGCTCCAGGACGTTCGCCGCGTGTTCCACCAGGGGCGCCCCGACGAACTCGTCGCCGTCGACGGCGTCAGCCTGCACATCGAGGGCGCCAAGGTCACCGTCCTTCGCGGCCCGAGCGGCTCCGGCAAGACGAGCCTGCTCGCGCTGGTCGGCTGCATGGCCCGCCCGACCTCCGGCCGGATCCACGTCGGCGATCGGGAGGTGACGAGCCTTCCCGAGCACTTCCTCGCCGAGGTCCGGCGCCGCACCTTCGGGTTCGTGTTCCAGCAGTTCCACCTCGTCCGGGGGCTGACGGCCCTCGAGAACGTGATGTTGCCCGCCTATCCGCTGGGGGGCAGCCGGAAGGCGCTGGTGATCCGCGCGCAGGGCCTGCTCGACCGCTTCGGCGTGGGGAGCAGGAGTCGGGCACGAGCCGACTGGCTCTCCGGCGGGGAGGCGCAGCGGGTCGCCATCGCACGGGCTCTCGTGAACGATCCCCAGGTCATCGTCGCCGACGAGCCCACCGCCCATCTCGACTCCAAGCTCTCCGCCGGATTCATGGATCTCGTCGCTGCGCTCCGGGACGAGGGGCGCACGGTGGTCATCGCGAGCCACGACCCCATCGTCCATGACTCGACGGTCGTCGATCGGGTCGTGACCATGAGGGACGGGCGGATCGTCGGCGAGGAACCGTGATCCTCCACCCGTCGGTACTCGCCCTCGTCGGCTCTGCGCTTCTCGTCGGCGCGCTGCTCGTCTACTCGGCCTTCTGGGGCGCCCGGATCGTCCAGTCCTGGGACCTCTCGAGCGGAAGCGAGCTCCAGCTCGCGCTCGAGCGTCGGACGCATCTCATCTCGACGCTGCTCGGCTACGTGCTCGTCTTCGGGCTCGCCTCGCTCTTCCTGTTCGTCTTCACGGCCGACTCGCTGGCGCCGCTCTTCACCGGGGCGATGTGCGCGGCCGGCTCCCTTCACGCGAGCCGTTACGGCTACCCCACCCTCCTGCTGCAGATCGGGGGCTTCGCGCTCGCCGCCATCTGGCTCATCGTGAACCGGGCCGACTCGCTCGGATACGACTACCCGCTGGTGCGATTCAAGTATCGGTTCCTGCTCGCCCTGACTCCGGTCCTTCTCGCCGAGACGGCGCTCCGCGCAGCCTACTTTCTCGACCTCAAGCCCGAGGTGATCACCTCCTGCTGCGGAAGCCTGTTCGGCTCCGGGGGACGCGGCTTCGGTTCCGATCTCGCTGGACTGCCTCCGTCCCTCGCGGGAGGAGTCTTCGTGGCGCTGCTCCTGGGCGCCATCGGGGCCGGAATGGTCTTTCGGATCTCGGGGAGGGGCGGCTGGCTGCTGGGTGCGCTCTCGGCCCTGTCACTGCCGGTCGGTCTCGCAGCGGTGGTGTCCTGGCTCTCGCCGTACGTCTACGAGCTTCCCACCCATCACTGCCCGTTCTGCCTGCTGCAGGGGGAGTACCACTGGATCGGCTATCCGCTCTACGCGGCGCTCCTCGGAGGGAGCCTGACGGGTGCGGGCGTGGGTGTGCTCATGCCCTTCCGGTCGATTCCGAGCCTGGACGTGGAGCTGCCGGCCTACCAGCGGCGGCTGGCCGGGTGGTCGGTGGCTCTCCTGACCGGGCTCGGTCTCCTGGTGGGATGGATCGTGGCCACCTCCCACCTCCGCACTTCCTAGCCGCACCCGCCCTTCACCGCAGCCTTGCTCTTCAGCTTCACCCGCTTCGTGTAGGTCGCGGCCGGCCAGGAACGGGCGTGGACGCCGCCCCCGTGCTCCGCGGACGCGACCTCGCCACAGGGCGAGCGGAACGAACGGGAGGCCTCCAGCTCCGGCCAGGCCGCCGGCTGGCTGCTCCCGGTGGCGTAGAGGAATCGCCAGGCCGGAACGTCCTTCGCGTCGGCCCTCCCCACGCGCTCCGCGACGCAGGCGTCGACCGGGTATCGTTCCAGCCAGCGATTGATGCCCCCCTCGACGACGTAGAGGTTGGGCACGCCCAGCGCGGTGAGTCGCCTCCATGCGGTCAGCGCGCCGGCCTCGCCGCTGCCCACCACGAAGGTGACCGTGGTCGGCGGCTGATCCACGAGTAGCTTCAACCGCTCCGGGGACTCCAGGTCGGAGAGGCTGGCGCGTCGCGAGCCGCCGACGTGGAAGAGGTTGAAGTCCCGCTCGTCCCGCAGGTCGAGGATCGCGACCTGGACCCCGATGTCCTTGCGCAGCGCCACCACCTCGGCGGGATCGACGAAGATCGCCCGTTCCTCCACCGACCTCCGGAGCTCGGGCCCCATCCTCGCGAACTTGGACTCCGGGTCGGGCTGGCCGTGGACCACGAGGACCATGCTCGCCGCCACCAGCGTGCCCGCGAAGGCGAGGCTGCGGGGGCCCGGGACGCGCCGGACCTCGGCCCAGGGCCTCTTCTGGCCGAAGACCTGCTGCGCGAGGTCGCCGGCCCAGAAGAGGAGGAGGGCCATCAGCACCACGAGCAGCACCGTGACGCCGACCGGCAGGCCGAGCCACTCGGGGAGCGTGAAGCGCCCCATGTACGAGGAGAGCCAGAAGCCCTGGAAGCTCGACACGGTCTCGCCGAAGAGCCAGACGCCCCCGAGCGCGCCGAGCAGGAAGAACATCCCGTCCACCTTGAGCGTGGAGGCGGCCACCAGCGAAGTTCCCGGGCAGAAGCCGCCGATGACGAAACCGACGCCCATGATGAGACCGCCCACGATCCCCGGCCAGAGGTAGGTGGGGTTCACGAAGACGCGGTTCATGTCGAGGAGGCCGTAGGAGGTGGCCAGCGCCACGAGCACCGCCGCGACGATGATCCCGGTGAACATGACCTTCAGGACGGTCATGTCCTGGAAGTAGAACTGCCCGGCCAGCTTGCGCGTGTCGCCGAAGCCGCCCATCTCGAGCGCGGCGCCGAAGCCGAAGCCGATGGCGCCGAACACCAGCGCGTAGGGGATGAAACCGAGGGATGTGAGGTCGAAGGGTGCCATGTGGATTGCCTCCCGGTTTCAGGTCCAGAGCCGGCGGAAGAACCAGGCCACCGCGTAGGCGCTCGCGAAGATCGCCATCGCGAAGGCCCAGCTGCCCACCGAGAGCACCGCGCCCCCGGAGAGCGCCTGCCCCGATGTGCAGCCGCGGGCCATGCGCGCGCCGTAGCCCATGATGAGGCCACCGAGCAGCGCCAGCCCCCAGCGTGCGTGCACCGAGATGCGCGGCCCCTTGCGCGTCTCCAGCTTCACGCGCCGGTTCCAGAGGCCTGACACGAAGCCACCGAGGACGGTGCCGACGAGCATGTAGATGGAGTAGTGGAGCCAGGGGTTCCTCGACCCGCCGGCCATCTCGGCGAAGTAGGCCACCCGGTCCACGTGGGCCGGGGCCAGGAGATCGAGGAATCCGGTCTGGACACGGCTCATCCCCGCCGAGGCGCCCAGTCCACCTCCGGTGATGAAGATGCTCAGAAAGAGCACCACGCCGAGCAGCGTGCCGGCGACGAACGGGTTGACGTAGGGACGGGGCTCACGACTGGCGCTCATCGCTCAGCTCCTTCCGGCGTCGCGACATCGCCGTCGACGTGCTGGTAGCCGGTGATCATGGACTTGAGATGGTCGGTGGGGGTGCGCCCCGTCGAGACCAGGTAGACGTGCAGGACGAAGAAGGTGAGGAAGAGCCACGCGCCGAGGTTGTGCACCGGCGCCACCCAGCTCAGGCCGTTCACGGCGGCCGCCACGGACGGATGGCGCCCCACCAGCCAGATGATCGTCCCGGTGACGATCTGGAGCGGGAAGAGCACGTTGAGGAGCGCCAGGTAGGTGACCTGCTGCATCGGATTGAGCTTCTGTCCGGCCTCGTTCCTCGGGTGAGACTCCCCGTAGAAGATCCCCCGGGCCTGGTAGGTCATGTGCTCGAAGACACCCTTCAGGAAGCCCTGGGGGTGCGGCAGGAAGTTCCGGATGGCGGCCGTGGTCAGGTGGTAGAAGAGCGCCAGGAAGCCGTTCAGGATCAGCACGACGGCGAAGGCGTTGTGCACGGCCACCGCCGTGGAGAGGCTCATCAGGCTCCAGGTGCCGGTGCCGTGGATCTGGAGGCCGGTGACGATGAGCAGGATGCCGCTCGCCGCCATCGTCCAGTGCCAGAGCCGCTCGTAGCGACCGAAAACGTATTCCCGCGCCCCCTCGTGCGTGTCGGCGTGCGCCCGCCGCTTCCGGAAGGCGATGCGCAGGCCGCCGTGGACGATCGCGCCGAGGAGCACCGCGAGGAAGACGAGGAATCCTACCCGGTTCGTCCAGGCCTGACGGGAGTGCCCCAGGACGAAGAGGGCCCCGGGCGCGCCTTCGCGATCTCGCTTCAGGACAACCCCGCCCGCCTGCGACGGAGCGATGAGGCCGGCGAGCGCAACGCGCGATCCCTCCGGGGGGCGCGGAGGCGAACCGCCGGGGAGGAAGGAGGCGACGACGTACTCGTCGGAGAGGCGGGAATCCTCGGAGTGGCACGCCGCGCAGTCGCGCAGGGCCCGGTCCCGGGTGGAGATCCCGTGCGCGATGGGGTGGGCCTCGAGCGTTCCCACAACCGCTGGCCCGTCCACGCCAAGCGCCCGGAGCCGGGCGGCGATGAGCTCGGTCCTCGCCGGCGTGTCGAGCCGGAGCTCGGCAGGGTCGAGCTGGCCGTTCCGGTCGGCGTCGAAGGCGGCGATGACCTCCGGTGCGTAGCCGTCGCCGACGCGCCAGGCGCGCGTCACCGTCTCGAACGGCACGTCCGCGCCGTCGGCGCTGGAGATCCAGCGGTAACGGCTGAGCAGGTTCACCGGGGCCACGCGTCGCACACCGTCCGCCTCGACGCGCTCGAGGAGGAGCGGACGGAGTCGCCGGATGGTGGCCGTGTTCATCGTGTCGTCCGCCCCCCGCACGACGTTCCGGAAGTGGATCGCCGGCCCGCCCCGCGCGGTGACCACCGAGGCGTCCACCATCTCGGCCGCAGGCCCCACCGAACCGGCCGCATGGCAGGCGGTGCAGGAGAGCACCTCCATGTGCCGCTCCCGGTACGGAAGGAAGGCGTGTGCCTTCATGGGATCGTGACAGGCGCGGCAGTCCTGCTCGGCGAGCCGGTGGTCGGGGCGGACCAGGAACTCGGCCTGGGTCTGCCGCCGCGGGTCCGCAGTGAGGTAGCGCAGCGAGCCCTGCTTCCCGTCGGTTCGCGCCGGGCTGTTGGCCGCGTAGTGGCAGGCGACGCAGTCCACCAGCTTCGCGGCATGCACGTCCCATGGACCCACGAGGGCGTCCTTCCCCTCCAGGTCCAGGAACGACTCGTTCATCCGCTGCGGGGCCACGATGGCGCCCTCTCCGAGGGTGAGCGACCAGGTGCGCCCGGCCGCCGGAGCTGCCTCGAGCGCGGCCGGAACCGCCAGCGGAGCCGCCCCGTCCGAGACGATCCCGTGGCAGACGGCGCAGTTCGCGGCGCGAGGCGTCCCGATGCGGATCGACTCCCTGCGGAGCTTTCCCTCGGCGTCCAGCCGCTCGGGCAGGATCTCGAGGCGACCGCCGCCCACGTGGCACTGCACGCAGGTGGCCGCGGAGCGGGGCGCCTTGTGGTCCGTATGGGCGCCGATGTAGAGCGCGTCGTGGCAGGCGCCGCAGGTCTTCTCGGCGCTCATCTCCGCGGCGGAGCGGACCTTCCGGCCCGCTGCGTCCAGGGGCGCGAAGAGCGGGTGGATCGGGTTCACCGGCTGCTGGGCCATCGCAGGCCCGGCGGCGACGAGGATGGCAGCTGCAAGGGCGCGGATCATCGGCGGCCTCCGGTCTTGATGGGGTCGCCGGGATAGCCCAGCGCCTGCCAGTCCATCCGGGAGCGGTCGCCATGGCAGTCCGTGCAGGCCAGCGCCTTCTCCTTCGTGGACACCATGTGGGAGAGCGGCCAGTACATCTCGGTGGGCGCGAAACCGTACTTGCCGCTGTAGGGGATGTTGGAGGCCTTGGACCCGAGCCGGAATGCGCTGTCCCAGTCGAAGGTGGTCCAGTAGCCGCCCGGACCACCGGTGACAGGCGGGAAGAGGTAGTTGAAACCGGCGTCGTACGGCTGCTTGCCCCGGTGGATCTTGAAGGGCCAGATCTTCGCCGAGGGATCTTCGATCCCGCCGAGCAGCGGATTGAGCTGTGTGACCTTCGTCGGGTCGATCTTGTCCCCGAGCAGGTAGCGTCCCACGGTCCCGTTGAACCAGCGGTACTCGGGCGCGACTCCCTGCGCGTAGGTGAACTCGCCCTTGATCTTGAGGTAGCCGTGCGGGTCCTCCTTCCGGGACGCATCGCCGGCCTGGCTCCAGTCCCACCAGGCCTTGGTGGGCAGCTTCCCGGCGAACTCCGGGATGTGGCAGGTCTGGCAGGCGACCGACTTCACGTGCGTGTCGATGCGCGCGTCGCCGTGCCGGTGCCCCGCGTGGCAGTCGGCGCAGGCCAGGCCGTGCGAATCCTCCACGCTGACCGAGAACGCCCTCCCCTGGATCTGGTGATCGGGCGCCCGGTGGCAGTCCACGCAGAGGAAGCCGTGACGCCCGATGTGGACGTCCTCCTCCTCGAACGGGTGGGCGAGGGACGAGTCGATGTCTCCGTGCTTCACCCCCTGCCCTCCGCCTCCGTAGGCGTGGCAGCCGAGGCAGTTCTCCCGCTGGGGCGTCCCGACCGACCTGGCCGCGGCGACGAGGTCGCTCTCCTTGGTCGGGATCCCGTACGTCCCCTTCACGTAGTTCCCGCTCCGCTCGTGGCAGACCAGGCAGTCCACGTTCTCGGCGTTCTTGAAGTCGAACGTGTCGTCGGCCCAGCCGTAGCCGGCGTGGCACTTCGTGCAGGACTTCTCGTTTCCCCGGTTCGCGATGCAGAAGTTGTTGAGGAGGTTCCTCTTGCCGATGCGGGTCTTCCCGTCGTGACCCGGGATCGCGACCTCCTCACCGAGCCAGAGCCAGTGGGAGCTCTTCATCACGTGTGCCGCGTCGGGGTGGCAGCCGAGGCAGGAGCGGGTCACCGCCTGGGGACTGTCGAACTTCGCCGGGGTCACGGGCGCGTGATCGAAGTGGGGGCGCGGCCGCCGCGTGAAGGCGGGGGCTGCCGGGGATGGCGGCGCCGGGCGCTGCAGCACGATGGCCGCGAGGACCACGGCCACGACCGCTGAGAGGAACACCATTCCGAGGAGGAGATGCCTTTTGGTCACTGGGGAACCCGCGGCGAAGTGGTGGAACGGCGCGATGCTCGCAAGAGCACAACTGCGCGGGGCGTGCCTGCCGGTGACATCAGTAAAATCAGGTAGTTATGATAAGCACATTGCAACATCTGACACCGAATGTCTCAATGCTTCGATACATTCCGTTTCATCCCGGGGTGACACATGACGTCGCGCTCGCCTGAAGAAGAGACCGCCTCGTGCGCCGCCGGCATGAGCGACCAGGAACGGGCCTTCGCGGCGGTGAACACCGCCTTCGGCTCGCTCGGCCGGGTCTGCATGGCGCTCGATGCGGACTTCCGGATCCGCTATGCGTCGGAACTTCTCGGCTCCCTCCTGGGGCTCGAGACGGCCTCCCGCGCCCAGGGGATGCCCATCGAGTCGCTCCTCGGCTCCGAGCTCTTCGGCCCGGACGGGCCGCTCCGCCAGGCGCTCCTCGCCGGGGAGAAGCGGGAGGGATGGCGCGCGGTGCTGAACGTCCCCTCGGGACCGGCCCGCCTCATGTCGGTCTCCGCGGCTCCCCTGCTCCACGACAAGTTCGGCGTGTGCGACCCGGCCGCCGCCTTCCTCGTCGTCCTCCGCCCCGCCGACGAGTCCACGGTGGAGGCGAGCGGCCCCATCGCTGGATTCGGGCTCATCGCCCGCTCCCCGGCGATGGCGCGCGTGTTCCGGATGATCGACGTCCTCCAGCACAGCGAGTCAACCGTGCTCGTGACCGGCGAGAGCGGGACGGGCAAGGAGGTCGTGGCACGGATCATCCACTCCCACTCCCCTCGCAAGTCGGGGCCGTTCATCGCGGTGAACGCAGCTGCCCTGCCGGGCGAGTTGCTCGAGAGCGAGCTCTTCGGTCACGTCCGAGGTGCATTCACCGGCGCCGTCCGGGACCGCGCGGGCCGGTTCGAGGCTTCCGAGGACGGCACCCTCTTCCTCGACGAGGTGGGCGACGTCCCCCTCCACCTCCAGGTGAAGCTGCTCCGCGTGCTCCAGGAGCACACCTACGAGCGGGTCGGGGACAGCCAGACCCGTCGCACGAACTCGCGGATCATCGCGGCCACCAACCGCAACCTGCGACGGCTCGTGGCCGATGGCCGCTTCCGGGAGGACCTCTACTACCGCCTCCGGGTATTCCCGATCGAGCTTCCCCCGCTGCGCAGTCGCCGCGAGGACATCGAGCCGATGGCGCGCCTGCTCCTGTCACGCGTGGGAACGCGGACCGGGCGCGCGCTGCGCCTGTCCCCGGAGACCATCCGCGTGCTCATGTCCCACGAGTGGCCAGGAAACGTCCGCGAGCTGGAGAATGCGCTCGAGTTCGCGGCCACGGTCTGCCAGGGGCAGACCCTGCAACCGGAGGACCTCCCGCCGGAGATCAGCCCCCCGACGATGCTGGCGGGAGATCTTCCCGTCCTTCCGACCGATACGGGGAAGGGTTCCGGACTGGGGCCGGTGGACGACGCCGAGCTTCGCGCGGCGCTGGAGCAGAACCGGTGGAATCGACTTGCCACGGCTCGCTCCCTGGGGGTGAGCCGGAGCACCCTCTGGCGCCGGATGCGGGCGGCCAGCCTGGCCTGACCGATTCCGTCGCGGCACCGACACAGGACGTCTCGCCGTGGCGAGACGTTTCGTCGCTGCACCGGCACGGTCGCGGGGAACCTCGTGGATTTGCAGGGTCCCGGTTTCCGGCATGGCACGCGCACTGTCACCTGGAAACCCCAGCGGGAGGTACCCGGTGAAACTTCACAAACTGACTTATCTTGGCGCTGCCCTGCTCGTCACCGCCGCAACGCCTGCGTATGCAACCAACGGAATGCGGATGATCGGCTTCGGGCCGGTGCAGAACTCGATGGGCGGCGTGGGCGTGGGAGCCACGCTGGACGCTGCGAGCATCCTGTCCAACCCCGCCGGCATCACCGAGCTGGGAGGCCGGGTCGACTTCGGCGCCACCTTCTTCCTGCCCACCGTGAAGTACAGCGCCTCCGGCATCGACGCCGGCCACGGCAACATGCTCGTCAACCAGCCCGGGGTGACCCTGGAGAGCAGCCGCGGCGGCTCCCC